>JACXTT010014796.1_pt1 | contig 10179 bp, 11 predicted proteins | sample 9270951 | NCBI WGS metagenome assembly JACXTT01 (sample SAMN15532306, study PRJNA645909) | rock metagenome | isolation source: weathered quartz diorite | place: Puerto Rico | collected 2017-06-21
CCACTTGCCGCAATTCGATTCTCTCACTGCGGAAGCGGGGGCGGCACCTCCAGGTCGGGCTGCTGCTCGCTGATCAGAGCGAGCCGTCCGTGCCGATGAGTCAGGTGATCGCACGGGAGCTCGAAATCCGCGGGACGCACGGGCTGCAGGCGCGGGAATACGCCGGGATGCTGGACTTGATCACTCAGGGACGGCTGCACCCTGAGAAGCTGTTGGGAAAGACGATAGCCCTGTCGCAAGTCGGTGCCGAGCTTGCAAGGATGGATTCGTTCCCCGGTGTGGGCGTTACGGTCGCAGTCCTGGAGTAGGTACCCAGCGGAACCAGCGCACGGCGGCAACTTTGACTGCGAGCGAAACGATGGCGTACGGCGACTCCCGGGTTACGATCCACATGGCGGCGAGCCTCGATAGGTTCATCGCTCGCAAGGACGGGAGCGTCGACTGGCTCGACACATCCGACACTTTCGAGGGTGGCGAGGAGCATCTGCTCGAGGTGAAACCATACCGCAACGGCATGGTAGCGCTGCGGTATGAATGGAAGCAACCGGTGGCAGAGGGTGCGCAAACGTGATCGCTCATCGTGGCGCCAGCTAGCATGCGTACGAGACTGCCGGCCCGCGGCGGCCACGAGGACGATTCACTCAGGTCGCAATTTGGCTCGGCCGCTTCTTCGGCGTGTGTCTCCTGGCGTTGGGTGCGCTCTTCCTGTACTGGGGCATTCGGGGTCTCCGCGCCGCGCTGATTGGCATTCGCGCGGGGTCGAGTACTCCCACCGTCTTCGCAAACGCCCTCGCCCTCGTCATTGCCGGCTTGAGCTTCTGGGCCGGGTATCACCTGGTGACGGATCCCGCCCTCGCTCGGAGCTATGCTGTATTCAGGATTCGGAAAAATCTCGCCATCGGCGCTCTATTACTCGGTTTCGGCGTCCTCTCTCTGGTCAATGGCGAGGCGGTCTATGGCGCCGGGATTCTCCTCCTTGGCCTTGCCTACCTCGCGATCAGTTGGCGCTTCCGTAACGATTACCCGCTTGACTCGCAACTTCTCGAAGCCGTGCACCAAGCGATGCGGGTTGACAACGAACATCCGGCTGCGGCAGCAGGGGCGTTGCAACGTGCTTTCGAAGCTGCGGACCAGCGCGCGGAGCACCACCTGGCGGAGTTGCGGAACCGGGCGCGTACGATCCGCGAGCGGCTGTCGAGTTACGAAACCGGCCGCGGGCGAAGCTCAAGGTTAATGAGGACGCCCGCCGCAGGGCGCAACGGCGCCTGGCGAACACGCCCGCTGCTGCGCTCGTGATCGATGAGCTGGCTCGCCAGGCCGACACCACGCGGCAGCGCCTGATTGAGGCGGAGCGGTACGTCGAACGCCCTTCGTGAACAGTGAACCTCCTTTCCTTGGAACGTGCCAACGAGTCGGTTCGCAGCGGTGCTCGACAAGCCCAGGTGCTGATGTCGTGCTCGTACCGATTGGTCTCGCCTACCTGTTCTCGACCGGGAAGCCCTACACGTGGGTTGTCGGATCGCTGCTCGTCTTTCTCGGTATCCTTCTCATCCTCGAGGCTCGCCGCTTCGCCACGATGCGGTTTACGCCCGGCGGGATCGAAGGCGGGAACCTCAGCGCCCCCATCGCATGGGATAGCGTCGTAGAGGCAACCTGCAGCATCGACCCGCTCTCCGGGTATCGTTTGTGGCTGCGTGACCGTTCGGGCCGAGTAACGCAAGTAAGGATTCTGTTCGCTGCATCGAAGAAAGACATCTTATCGACAGTCCGGGAGCACATCCCTCCCGAAGTCCCACTCAAAGGGTTCTCTAGCTGACCTGTGCGCGACTCGTGAGACGGCGACCCCGAAGTCATGACGACGGGCTCTCCACAACTCGTTCGAGGCGGGATTCGTTGGGGCCGACGTTCATCGCGTTACCTTCGGAGCGGGCGGGGCCACGGCGAAAGTGGTCATCAGGTTAGCTTGAGCAAGACAGGAGAGGGGAGATGGATCGTTCCGTCATTGGCTTTGTCGAGGGCATCGTCAGCTTCGTCGTGATTGCCGCTACCGGACTGAGCGTGGCCTCGCTCTGGCTGCGCACGCGCGCCAAGGCCCGACCGGAGCTGGACAACTCGGCGCTCGAGACGTTGCGTGACGAGAACTCGCAGCTGCGCGACCGCATGGCTGAGCTGGAAGAACGGCTCGATTTCGTCGAGCGTCGCCTGGTCCAAGAGCGCGCGCCCACACGGTTGCCCCCGGAGACCGACCGGACTCCTGTCTGACGAGCGGCAACCCGAGGTCCTTCAGCCCGCGCAGGCGACGCGGTAGCCCTCCGTACCCCGTCCCCGAGAAAGCCATGACCGGTATCGGAATGCTGAATGAGAGTCCCCTCCACGCCGCGCTGAAGCAATGGTATGCACGACCCGGCGACCGGCTCGAGATGGAGGTCGACGGCTTCGTGGTGGACATTGTGCGGGGTGAAGTGCTCATCGAAATCCAGACCGGTCACTTTGCGGCGATTCGGTCAAAACTGACCAGTCTCCTGCAGTCTCATTCTGTCCGGGTGGTCTATCCGATAACCCAGGACAAGTGGATTGTCCGTCCGAGGACGGCGCGGAGCCGCTCGGTGATGCGCCGGAGGTCCCCCAAGCGCGGGCGATTGCACGACCTCTTCTGGGAGTTGGTGAGTATCCCACAGTTGCTCTCGCACCCAAGGTTCTCCTTCGAGCTTTTGGTGATCCAGGAAGAAGAGACGTGGCGGTACGCGGGAAAGCGACAGTGGCGCCGGCACGGCTGGGGCGTGGCGGAGCGCCGCCTGCTCGGGGTACTGGATCAGCAGTTGTTCAGCGCTGTGGCCGATTGGCGCGGGTTTCTGCCCCGTGGTCTGGGTTCATTCACAACGCGCGAGCTTGCGCACGCCTTGGGCATCGGGACGAGGCTCGCCCAGAGCATGGCGTATTGCTTCCACAGGGGGAACGTGATCGAGCTGGCCGGGAGGCAAGGACGGGCGAACCTGTATCGAGTCGGCGGCGATCTGAAATAAGGAAGGCCTCGATGCCAAAAGGGCGTCTCGAAGCGTTCAGCGACGGCGTGCTCGCCATCATCATCACGATCATGGTGCTGGAGCTCAGGGTCCCGCACGGCCAGGACCTCTCGGCGCTGCGGCCGTTGCTGCCCGTCGCCGCGAGCTACGTCCTCAGCTTCGTCTACCTCGGCATCTACTGGAACAATCATCATCACATGCTGCAGGTGACGAAGCACGTGACCGGCCTCATTCTCTGGGCGAATCTCCATCTGTTGTTCTGGTTGTCCCTGTTCCCGTTCGTCACGGCGTGGATGGGCGAGAATCATCTTGCCGCCGTTCCGACGGCGGTCTACGGGGGCGTCCTGTTGCTGGCAGGCTTCGCCTACAAACTGCTGCAGGAGTCGATCCTTCGGTCCGAAGGGCCCGAGTCCCTCTTGGCCACAGCCGTCGGCGACGACGCCAAGGGGAAGATATCCCTGCTGAGTTACGCGATCGCGATTCCTCTCGCCTTCCTCAGCCCGTGGATCGCCAACGGCGTTTACGTCGCCGTGGCGTTGGTCTGGCTGATCCCGGATCGTCGCATTGAACGACTCGTTGGCTCGCGGACCCCGCACGGAAACGTGAGATAGCCGGAGCACGTCCCGGTCAGGAACCGGACATCGGTTCGCTTGCGACCCTGCCCTCCTCGGCTCTATCCTAAGACACGAGGAGGAAGCGCATGGCGATGCTCAAGGGGACGCTGGACCCGCTCGTGCTCAAGACGCTCTCCTGGACCCCGCTGCACGCGTTCGAGATCACCACCTGGATCGAGGACCGGTCTGACGGCCGGGTGCAGGTGGACGACGCCGCCCTGCTCCAGGCGCTGCACCGCCTCGAGGAACGCCGCCTCATCACCGCCCAGTGGGGCGTCACGGAGAACGGGCGGCGCGCGCGCTACTACAAGATCACGCAGGCCGGCCGCGATCATTTGCGGGCCGAATCCGCACGCCTCGTCGACCACCTCGGCGCCGTCATGATGATCCTCTCCGCCAGGACGGCGAAGTAGATCGATGCGCCGGCTCTTCCGGTTGCCGCTCCGCACGCGCGCCGCAGTCCACCGCGACGCCGACGACGAGCTCCAGGCGCTGATCGCCAGCCGCATCGAGCACCTCGTCGCTCGCGGGATGTCACCCGAGGATGCGCGCGCCGAGGCGCTGCGGCGTCTAGGTGTACCGCTCGACGAAGCCAGCCAGCAGCTGCACCACTCCGCCCGTCATCGGGAGCGCCGCCTGCAGATTGGCGCATTCTTCGACGACGTGGCGCAGGAGAGCCGCTATGCCGCCCGCACACTGGTCCGGAATCCAGGCTTCGCCGGCGTAGTGGCCATGACCCTGGCACTGGGGATTGGGGCGAATACCGCCGTCTTCAGCGTGATTCGCGGCGTCCTGCTCCGTCCCCTGCCCAACCGCGACGGGGACCGGCTCATTTATCTCCGGCAATCGGCCAACGGGCGGGGGGCCTCGAACATCAACTTCTCCGTCCCCGAGCTGCGCGACCTGAGAAGCGGCGTGCCGGCGCTGGGCGGAGGGATCGCGGAGTACTCCCCGTATGGCGTGGTGCTGCAGAGCGATGGGGACGCCACGCGCCTGACCGCGGGGCTCGTGACGGGCAACTACTTCCAGGTGATGGGTCTGGCGCCGGTGCTGGGCCGACTCACCCGGCCGAGCGACGACGGGCCCGGCGTGCCCCCCGTCGTCGTGCTCACGTATGACTTCTGGCGGCGGCGCTTCGGCGGCGACAGCGGAATCGTCGGGACGCAGGTCATCCTGGATGGACGGGCGGCGACCATCATCGGCGTGCTGCAGCCGGCCCCGTTCTTCCCGCTCCAGATGGACGTGCTGATGAACATGGTGATCAGCCCGCACCACATCGGCGCGGCGATGCAGAACCTGCGCGCGCATCGCATGACCGAGGCGGTGGCCCGTCTGGCGCCGGGGGCCACGCTGGCACAGGCGGAGACACAGGTGTTGACCGTCTACGCCCGCCTGCAGCGCGAATTCCCTGACGCGTACGATCCCAAAGCCGGCTTCCGCGTGGCCGTCATCCCCTTCAAGCAAGCCATGAGCGCGCGCGCACAGCTGACGCTGTGGCTCTTGATGAGCACCGCCGCGTTCGTCCTGATCATCGCGGCTGCCAGCGTGGCGAACCTGACCCTAATGCGGAACGTGCGGCGCGAGCATGAGCTCGTGGTACGCGCGTCGTTGGGCGCCGGGGTGGGGCGCCTGCGCAGATTGCTGCTCGTTGAGAACCTCACCATCAGCCTGGTCGGCGCGCTGCTGGGGCTGGGCGTTGCGATCGGCGGCCTCCCGCTCCTGGTCTCGCTCACGCGGCGCTATTCGCCGCGCGCGGACGAAATCCACCTCGACGGGATGGTGCTCGGCTTCGCCCTGGCGCTGGCGGTTGGCGTCGCGCTACTCCTGTCGATGGTCGCGTTCCTGCCGAATGAGCACACGCTGGCCAGCGTCTCGGGCGGAGGACGGCGGTCGAGCGGCGGCGTACGCAAGCAGCGACTGCAGCGGGGGCTGGTCGTGGTCCAGGTTGCGGTGTCGGTCATGCTGTTGGCCGGCGCCGGGCTGCTCACCCGTACGACGATGCGGCTCTCCGACGTCCCCACGGGACTCGAGACCGAACGCGTCATCACGATGAGCGCCAACCTGTTCGGCGTAAACCGGACGCAGCCCGACGCGGCCGCGCTGACCCGTCAACACTACGATCGCATTCGCGACGATATCGCAGCGCTGCCCGGCGTGCGCCGTGTGGGAATCGGCTCCATCATGCCGCTGCGCTCGCCCTCCTTCTTCCTCGATATCACCATCGAGGGGCACCCGCTCGTTCCGGGGGATCCGATGCCGGATGGGGCGATCTACCAGGCCGATCCCGACTTTTTCGCGGCCGCTGGAATCCCGCTGCTCGACGGCCGCCCCTTCGCTGCTACGGATCGCGACACTGCTCCCAAGGTCGTGGTCCTGAACCAGCTGCTCGCCCGGCGCCTGTTCCCGGGAGAAGATCCGGTCGGCAAGCGCATTCAGCTGTCGACGATGGGCGGCATGTTCAGCGGCGGTTGGCGGACCATCGTCGGCGTCGCTGGGAATACCGAGGACGGCGGCCCCGAAGGCGAGCCGCTGCCGACGATCTAGGTGCCGTTCACCCAGGAAACGCCGTTCACGGGTGGGTTCGTGATCCGCGCGGATACGAACTTCGCCGGCATCGCCACGGCAGCCGAGCGCATCGTGCGACGCGCCGAGCCGACGATCCCGGTGGAAGACGTGATGACGATCGCCCAGTTTCAGGATCAGACCGTCGCGCCGCGTCGCCTCAACGCGACGTTGGTCTCGTCCTTCAGCCTCCTTGCCGTGGTGATCGCCGCTGTCGGGATCGCGGGTGTGCTGGCGTTCAGCGTCAGCGCGCGCACGAATGAGATCGGCATCCGGATGAGCCTCGGCGCGCAGCGCAGCACTGTCGAGCGGATGATCCTCGCCGAAGGCGGTTGGTTGGTGGGGCTCGGCGTCGTGCTGGGTACGGCCGGCGCGTACGTCTCAGGCGGTGTGATGCGCGGGCTGCTCTACGGCGTCACTCCCCACGATCCGGTCACGTTTGGCCTCGTCGCCGTGACGATGGTGGTCGTAGGGCTCGCCGCGTGCTGGCTGCCGGCATCGCGGGCAGCCAGGATCGATCCGGCCATCACGTTGCGATCCAGCTGAAGAATGCGCGTCGATCTTCCTCCGGGAGTGCGTCGGCTGTTCCGGCTGCCGCTCCGGACGCGCGGCGCGGCGTATCGCGACGCCGACGACGAGCTGCGAGCGCTGATCGCCATCCGCGTCGAGCACCTCGTCGCGCGCGGGATGTCGCCCGAGGACGCGCGCGCGGAGGCGATGCGGCGCCTGGGCGTGCCACTCGACGACGCCCGCCAGCAGCTGCACGGCTCCGCTCATCGCCGGGAGCGGCGCCTGCGGCTCGGCGAATTCCTCGATAGCGTAGCGCAGGACATCCAGTTCGTCGCGCGCAGCATGCGCCGCAACGTCGGTCTTTCCCTCGCCGTCATCGCGACGCTGGCGCTTACGATCGGCATGACCACGGGTCTGTTCACCCTGGTCGAAGCCGCGATGCTGCGCCCGCGAGTCGATCACGACCAGAAGGCGTTCTTCCGCGTGTTCGTCGCCTACCAGACGGACAGCGACCGCTTTCCGAAACCCGGCGCGGTGTCGATGGCCGATTTCGTCGCGTACCGCAGGGGAGCGACGTCCGCACGCGCGATGACCGCGCATTTCAAGGTCACCGCGCCGCTCGACGCGACGTCGTCGGTGAATTCGCGCTTGCTGGCGGTGACGTGCGATTTCTTCTCGGTCTACGCTCCGCCACCGCCCCTCCTCGGACGACCGCTCCAACCCACCGACTGCGAGCGTGCGGAACGCGTCATCGTGCTCGGCGAGGCGGCATGGCGGCAGCGCTACGGCGCGGATCCCAGCATCGTGGGCAAGACCATCCGCCTCAATGACCGCGCGGTGATGGTGGTCGGCGTGTTGCCCGCCTACGACGGACAGTTCGACCGCATCGAGGCTTGGCTGCCCTACACCACCACGACCGCCCTCGGGCTCGGAGCGAACCTCGACGCCGACCCGACGCAGGCCGTCCTCACGATCGACGGCTTCGCTCGTCCCGGGCGCGCGCGCCGCGATGTCGCCGCCGAGGTCGCGGCCGCGGCGGCGCAGCAGGACCGGCTCTCCCCCAAGCGGCACAGCCGCGTCCTCGTGACGAACGGCGCGCTGATCGAAGCGCCCGCCATTCGTCCGCTCATGATCGCCGCGTTGAGTATCATCGTCCTCCTGCTCGGCTTCGTCGTCGTGATCGCGTGCACCAACGTGACCTCGCTGCTCCTGTCGCGCGCCGAAGCGCGTCGTCAGGAGGTGGCGATTCGCCTCGCGATCGGCGCCAGCCGATCGCGCTTGCTGCGACTGTTGCTCACGGAGACCGCGGTGCTGGCGCTCCTCGCGGCGGTCGGGGGCGTGTGGTTCGCGTACGCGATCCCGCCTGTGGTCGCACGCATGCTCGTAGGGCAACCGGCCGGCTGGTCGTTGCATCCCGACTGGTTGGCATTCGCGTGGCTGGCGCTCGCCACGCTCCTGGCGGGGGCCGCTGCCGGCCTCGCACCGGCGCTCGGTGCCCTGCGCACGAGCCTCGTCGATGGACTCAAGCCTGCTGGCTCCTCGATGCGGCACGGGAAGCCCCGCCGGGCGGCCTACGGACGCCTCGTCACGGTGCAGCTCGCCCTGAGCTTCGTGCTGCTCGCCGGCGGCTATCTGTTTTATCGCTCCTATCAACGGCTCGCTGCGCTCGACGTCGGGCACGCAACGCGCGACCTCCTCACCGTGTCGTTGGCCGATCGCGACCACTCGACGCTTCACGTCGGCGCGTCATTGCGGACCATGGTGCCTGCGCGACTGGGTACGACCGCCGGGGTGCAACGCGTGGCGTTTGCCACTGCGCTGCCATCCGCAGCGCCGCCGGCCGGCAGCGGCGTCACGGTCAACCGGGTCCGTCGCCTCGCAACCGAGATCGAGACATCGGCGGCATTCTTCGAGACCGCAGGAATCCACGTCGTGGAGGGACAGAGCTACGGCGACGCCCAGCCAGCGTGCGTTTCCCGCGGATGTTCGGTCGTCCTCTCGCAGGAGATGGCGCGCCAGCTGTTTGGGCAGCGCGATCCGTTGGGTGCGACGCTCCGCTCCGATTCCGGCGTTGTCATGCGGGTCCTCGGCGTCGCCTCCGACGTCAAGAGCGCGACTGGTCAGCCGGGACCGCTGCCGATCATCTACGAGCCCTGGGATCCCGCTCCCGAGCACGCTGGCTACATGGCAGTGGTGCGCTTCTCCGGAAGACCGGACGAGGTCGCGGCGGCGGTTGCCAGGGCGCTGCGGCAAGCCCTGCCCGACGCGTCGGTGATCGTGCAGAACGTCCAGTCGCTCATCGACCGCAGCACGGAGATCCAACGGCAGCTGGCGACGATCATCAGTGCCTTCGCCCTGCTCGCGCTGCTGCTGGCGCTGATCGGCATTCACGGCGTCGTGTCCTTTTCCGTTCGCCGCCATACCAAGGAGCTGGGGCTGCGTATCGCGCTCGGGGCCACGGCTCGCGATATCTGTGTCGTCGTGGCGCGGGCCTACGCTGGGCCGATCGTCGCGGGCATGGTGGGCGGGCTGTTGATCGCGATGCCGACGGCGGTCTTCGTGCAGCGCGGGCTTGCGATGGTGCCGATCGTCGATCGGGGAAACGCCGTGTCGTTCGCCGTGGCGGCGCTGGCGATGTTGGTGTTGATCGTGTTCGCCATTGCAGGTCCGGCGCGGCGGGCGGTGGTCATCAGCCCGCTGACGGCGCTGCGCGAGGAGTAACCCCGCCGGTTGTAGTTGGATAGTATTGAGAATGACAAGACGACCTCAGGTCTCCTTCCGTTGGTCTACCCTCTGATCGATCTCGGAGTCACCCATGCTTCGTCGTCTGCACCTGCTACTCACCGCCACCTGCTTCGCCGGGTGCCTCTCCCTGCACGCACAGGAGCCCGTCGTCGCCGCGAGCGACCCGGACGCGCTCTTTCATAGCAGCGACCCGAAGCTCGATGCCAACAAGCAGGTGGCGTACCACATCGTGAAGGATCTGATCGAGGCGGGGCACTGGGAACTGGCCGACCGCTATCTGACCGAGGCGTACATCCAGCACAATCCCAACGCGGCCTCGGGCCGAGCGGGGGTGGTGCGGTTCTTTACCGAGGTGCTGAAGGTGCGGCCCACGCCGATCCCGGATAAGATGAAGTCCAAGGTAGTGTCGGTAGTCGCCGAGGGGGATCTCGTGGTGGTCACGTTCGTGCGGGAGATGAAGGACGCGCAGGACCCGTCGAAGAGCTACACCACGACGTGGTTCGACATGTGGCGCTTCACAAACGGCAAGGCGGACGAACACTGGGATCCGGCCGTGAGAATGGCTCAATGAGGTGGCCGCAGCCATGAAGTATGTGTTCGCGCCACTGATTCTCGGCGCTGTCCTCGTTGCGGCCGCAGCGCTCGCGATGATCATCGCCCACACCCTCAGCCTCGCGCCCAAGCGACCCGCCCTCGGCGCTGCCGGAGCGGCCGCATTGTTGTTG
>JACXTT010014797.1_pt1 | contig 10178 bp, 10 predicted proteins | sample 9270951 | NCBI WGS metagenome assembly JACXTT01 (sample SAMN15532306, study PRJNA645909) | rock metagenome | isolation source: weathered quartz diorite | place: Puerto Rico | collected 2017-06-21
AGTGCGCCAGCAGCGCCGCGCGGTCCGTGCGCTCGAGGCTTTCCTTGAGCCCGAGCGGATCCCACGCGTAGGGGTGGTCGCCGTACGTGCGGGCCATGAGGCTGTCGAACGCGGCGTCGTAGGGTTTGTCGGCGCGGTTGCGGATCTGCCGCACGAGAAAGCCGCGCACGGCCTGGGTCGTGCCGTCGGGGAGCGACGGCCGCAAGGCGACGTCCGCGACCAGGTCGAGCATCTCGCCCCAGAAGCGCGAGAGCGCGGTCGCCGGAATCTCGGAGTAGTCGGCGTCGCCGTAGGCGTCGATGCTCCCGCCCATCCGATCGGCGGCGCTGACGATCTGCGTGCCGTCGAGCGACGTCGTGCCGCGAACGACCATGAGCTGCAGGAAGTTCGAGATGCCGGCGTTCTGTCGAGTCTCCCAGCGCGTGCCCATCCGGACCATGAGCGAGATCGCGACGACCGGGGCCGTCGGGTTCTCGCGCACGAGCACGGTCATGCCGTTGCCGAGCTTCGTGCGCGTGACGGCGCCCGTCGAGCCGTCGGCGGCGGCGAGCCGCGGCAAGACGAGGGCGACGAGCGCCAGACCGAGCAGCAGCGAGGCGGCGACCCGACGGCGGCTCATGGCTTGGGCTGGAAGGAGATGCGCGCGTAATCGGTGCGCGAGAGGTAGCGGCGGGCCGCATCGCGGATCTGCTCGCGGGTGATCTTGCCCAGCCGGTCCACGTAGCCGAGCTCGGCGTCGAGCGTCCAGGTGGTCTCAGCGATCGCGTAGGCGTTCGCGAGCCCGTCCGAGGTCTCCGTGTCGAAGGCGTGCTGCGACTCGGCGCGGATCACCGCGAGCTGCCGCTCCTCTTCCGTCGGTCCGTCCGCCTGCATGCGCGCGATCTCCTCCAGGATGATCTGCTCGACCCGCTCGAGGTCCTTGGCTTCGAGCTCGGCCCGCACGCTCACGATGCCCCCGCCCATCTGGGCCGAGTAGCTCATCTCGATCGACGACACCAGGCGCTCCGTGTCGCGCAGACGCACCGCCAGCCGCGAGCTCTCGGCGCCCGCGAGGATCGTCGTGAGCAGGTCGACGGCGTCGCCGGTGAAGTCGTTGGTCGGCGGTCCCTGCCAGCCCAGGGCGAGTCGCGCCTGCTGCTCGGGGCGCTCGACCGTCTTGCGGACGACGCCGGTGAGCGCGCGCGGCTTCGGCGCTGGTGCCGATTTGTACCCGGTGGACGGGACCACGCCCCAGATGCGGTCCACCATGGCGCGCACGCTCCGGGCGTCGACGGGGCCGGCGACCACGAGCACCACGTTCTCCGGCGTGTAGTACTGCTTGTTGTAGGCCTTGAGGATCGCGCCGGTGGCCGCACTCATCGTGGGGCGCGTGCCGAGCACCGGATAGCCGTAGGGGTTGTCCGCGAAGACCATCCCGTAGAGCTGCCGGAGGATCGCGGTCTTGGGATTGTCGGTCTCGATGTTCGCCTCTTCGAAGATCACCTCGCGCTCGCGCGCGACCTCGTTGGGGTCGAAGGTGGAGCGGAACGCCATGTCGGCCAGGGTCTGGAGCGCGGTCTCGGTGGACTCCTTGGGAACCAGGATGTAGAAGTCCGTGAAGTCGAAGGAGGTCGTCGCGTTCGTGCGGCCGCCGACGCCCTCGACCGTGCGGTCGATGTAGCCCGGCCCCCACTTGTCCGTGCCCTTGAACAGCATGTGCTCCTGGAAGTGCGAGTAGCCGAGCTGGTCCGGGCGCTCGTAGCGGACGCCCACGCCGACGTACACGTAGACGGCGACGATGTCGGCGGCACGGTGATCCTGAACGATCAACCGCAGCCCGTTCGGCAACACCTGGCGAACCGGCGGCGCCAGCTCTCCGCCGGCGGCGGAGGCCATACCGCTCGAGCGACCGGCGCAGCCGCTGGCCAGGACGAGAGCCCCGGCGAGCGCGAGCACGGCGGCGCCGGCCGCGCGATGGGCTCGACTCATTGCACGCGCCCGGTCAGCTCGAGCACCCTGCCGGCGCGCAGCACGGTGACCTTGAACGGGCTCCCCGCCGCCTTGGCCGAGAGGGCATCCCGGATCTTCGTCAGATTGGCGGCCTCGGCCTTCATCCCTTCCACGGTAAGCAGGATGTCTCCGCCGAGCGGAACCTGGTCGCCGCCCAGGTTGACCATCATCGTGGCGCCGCGGAGCCCGAGCTGGTCGGCCGGCGAGTCCTTGGCCACGGTCTTGACGATGTATCCCGTTGCCCCGGGGGGAAGATTCAAGAGGTCTGCCTGCGCGTCGGTGAGCAGCTGGCCCTCGAGACCGGCCCAGAAGGACTTCTTCTCGAGCAGCAGCTTCTTCGCCGTGTTGATGGTGACGACGAAGCCCAACCCCTCGCTGCCACCGCTCTTGGAGATGTTGTGGCTGACGATGCCGATGACCTGGCCGTTCATCGCGAACATCGGCCCGCCCGAATTCCCCGTGTTGATCGTCGCGGTGGTCTGGAAGAACTCGGCGAGCGGCATCGTCTTGTACACGGTGTTGGGCTTCCACCGCGCGCTGATCAAGCCGTCGCTCAACGAATAGCTGAGCCCGTAGGGCGCGCCGACGATGATGACCGGATCGCCCACCTGGATCTTGTCGGAGTCGGACAGGGGCGACGACTTGGCGCCTGCCGGCACGCGCTCGAGCTGGAGCAGCGAGAGATCGGCGGCCGGCTCCGAGGCGACCACTTTGGCCTTCACCGTCTCGCCGCCGAGGAACTCGACGCTGATCTCGTCCATCGCGTTGACGACGTGGGCTGCGGTCATCACCTTGCCGTCCGGGGTGATCAGGACGCCCGAGCCCGTCTCGGCGAATCGCGACTGGCCGCTCGCGCTGATGTCGCGCCCCTTCGCGCGGATCACGACGACGGACGGCGCGACCTTGCGAAACACTTCACCCGGAGTCTGGGCCTCCGCGCCGGGCGCCAGCCACGCGAGCAGTCCGATGGCCACAAGAACCGTCAGCATCCTCTTCATTTGGACGTCCTCCATCGTTCGTCGGTGCCGCGCCCACCCTTATAAAGCATGCTCGGCGGCGGGTCTCTAGGCAGAAGGTCGCAGGTCGTTCGACGGGGCCGTGGCCCGTTTACTGAGTCCGGCCGGCCCGCTTGGCGTAGTACGCCTGGATACACGCGCTGAGCTCCGTCATTCCCGCGGAGCCGTTCAATCCCGTGTAGTAGATGCGGCCGTCCACGTCGATCCGATCCAGTCGAATGTTCGCGGCCTTCGGGCAGCTATTCCACGCCTCCTGGGCGACATCTTGCGCGGGGGTATTTTGCATGGCCGCGCAGGCCGTCAAGAACAGTACAACAACCGCGGCCCCAACGAACGAACGCCCACGCGCCATAGGGTCCCCCTGGCGAAGCGGCCGGGTCGGTCGTCGCGAGAGTCCGACGACGGGGCGCCCGAGGGCAAGTCGCCTGCGGGCATCGACCAGAACTATGGCTGACGATCCGCTGGTAAGATATCGGCCCGTGGATCGATTCAGGGATCGCGTCGCGGTCGTGACGGGCGCCGCGAGCGGCATCGGGCTGGCGCTGGCGGAGCGCTTCGCCGCCGAGGGAATGAAGGTCGTCATGGCCGACGTCGAGACGGCCGCGCTTGACGCCGCGGCCGCCGCTGTGCGCGCCAAGACGCCGGCCGTGCTGCCGGTGCGCGTCGACGTCTCGCGCGCCGACGACGTCGAGCGGCTCGCCCGCGAGACGTACGCTGCCTTCGGCGCCGCCCACGTCGTCTGCAACAACGCCGGAGTCGCCGTCATCGGCGCCGTCCACGAGCACTCGCTGGCCGACTGGCAGTGGGTGATGGGCGTCAATCTCTGGGGCGTGATTCACGGCGTGCGCGCCTTCGTGCCCCGCATGCTGGCTGGCGGCGACGAGGGCCACATCGTGAACACCGCGTCGATGGCGGGCCTCAGCACCGCGCCGTTCATGGCTGTCTACGACGTCACCAAGCACGGCGTGGTGGCGCTGTCCGAGTCGATGTTCAAGGAGTTCGAGGCGACCGGGGCGCCCATCGGCGTCTCCGTGGTCTGCCCCGGCCTCATCAACACGAGCATCATGCGGTCGTCGCGCAACCGTCCGCCCGAGCTGGCCGAGGAGGGCAAGGCCGGCCCCATGGCCCAGGCGTTCGGCCAGGGCTTGTCCGATCGGCTGACTCGCGGCTACCCGCCGTCGGAAGTCGCCGACCAGGTCCTGAGAGGCATCCGCGAGAAGCGCTTTTACGTCGTGCCGGCCCAGCCGGAGGTCCGCGAAGCGGCCACGCTCCGCGCCAAGGACATCATCGAGCTCCGGAACCCGACCGCGCGGCGCTAGCCCTTCGGGAAGCCGTAGAGCGTTGCCGGGTTCTCCACCAGCACGCGGTGGCGCACCTTCTCGTCGGGCACCCAGTCGCTGAGCAAATCGAAGAGCACCGCGTCGTCGGGCAGCTGCTTGGACTGCTCGCCCGGGTGCGGCCAGTCGCTGCCCCACACGCACCGCTCGGGCATCGCCTTCGCGTAGGCGCGCGCCACCGCGCTCGAGTCCGCGTAGGTCGGCGGCCCGACCTTCGTGTCCGCGTAGGCGCCGGACAGCTTCACCCACGTGCGGCCCTTGTCCATCAGCGCCCGGACCTTGGCGTAGAGCGGATGGTTGACGCCTTCGGGCTGCGGGATGTGCGCCAGGTGATCGAAGACGATCGGCGACGCCACGCGCTCGAGGATGGGCATGACCTCCATGATCTTGGCGGCCGAGGCATTGATCTGGATGTGCCAGCCGAGGTCGTTGACCCGCTTGGACAGGGGCTCCATCATCTCGGGCGTCGTCGCGCCGGCCTGCGCCAGGTTGAAGCGGATGCCGCGCACGCCGAGCCCGTGCATGCGCTTGAGCTCCTCGGTCGAGACGGTGTCGTCGACGACCGCCACCATCCGGGCCTGCGGACCGAACGCCGCCAGCGCCTCGAGATGCCAGCGGTTGTCCGTACCGTAGGTCGACGGCTGCACCAGCACGTTGCGCGTCGCCCCGATGCGCTTCTGGAGCGCCCGGTAGTCCTCGACCAGCGCGTCGCCCGGCCGCAGGGTGGCCTTGGGATCGACCGGGAACTTCGCGTTGTAGACGTGGTGATGGCAGTCGGTGGCGTTGGCCGGCGCTTTCAGCTTCGGCGCCTCGGTGCCCACCGACCATTTGACCGCCTGGGCCGCCGCCGAGCCCACGTGAACCCCGACCAGCGCCGCCGCCGACAGGCCCTTCAGCACTTCGCGCCGATTCCAGAGCTGAGCGCTCATCGCATCCTCCTCGCGGCTGGCGCCGCGTGCTGTGTGGCGCGAGCCTACCACGTCCTCCACGCGCGGGACGCGCGGCTGGAGCGCGCCCGTCCGTTCCCGCCTGCTCAAATGGTTGATCAACCATTGCGCGGCGACCCTCGCGGTCACGGATCTCTCTGGGGGAAGTCTGCGACTTTCCGAGTGCTTCGGCCTGGTATGGGGTTTGCCTATTTCTGACGCCTGACCCGGCGACACGGGATCGCACCGGGGCCGCGCCGACGCGGCGCCCGAGGGGAGGCGTGTGACATGACGCTCTGGGTGGCACTGACGACCGCGGCGACTCTTGGGCTGACGCTGGCCTTTCCGTCCGGGGTCGGCGCCGCAACCATCTACGGCACGATGCAGGAAGGCGGCAAACCGCTCGCCGATCTCCGGGTGGATCTTCAGTGCGAGGGCGGGCGCGACTCCAAGCAGACCGATGCGCGGGGCACCTATCGGTTCACCGTCAGCTGGACCGGCCGGTGCGAGCTCAGGGCGCGAGGCGGCTCCTCGCCCGTCATCCTCTACAACGACCCGACCCGCTACGATTTCGAGATCCGCCAGGTGGACGGGCGGCCGCGCCTGATCCGGCGATAGGCATGGCGCGCACGTGGATCACCCCGGAGAACGTCAAGTGGCTCATCACCGCGCTGGCGATCCCCGTCGCGCTCGGCTACGTGTCCAACCAGTACGAGAAAGCGTCGGCCGCGCGGCAGGGCACCGAGAGCCGGCTGCACCTCTACACGGAGCTCCTCAGCAAGCGCGAGGAAGCCGACACCGGCATCCGCAAGGGCGTCTTCGACAAGGTCATCGAGACGTACCTGACGCCGCGCGGCGCCGACGTCGAGCAGAAGCTGGTGGCGCTCGAGCTCCTGGCGCTCAACTTCAACGACTCCTTGAACCTGAGTCCGCTCTTCTGGCAGCTCTCGCGCGAGATCGAGCGGGGCGACCGGCCGAAGGCGCAGAGGACCGCGTTGACGGCCCAGCTCGACCGGATCGCGCGCGACGTGAAAGATCGGCAGCTGGAGATCCTGGAGGTCGTGGGGGCCCGGCGCGACGGCACGATCATCTTCGACGAAGTCGCGGACCGGCCGCTCCTCTTCGAGGAGGAGATGGTGTTCCGCGACCCCGATCCCCTCGCCCAGAATCGCGATCTGAAGCGCCGCTTCAAGATCGAGGTCGCCGAGCACGACCCCGTGGGGCGGCGCGTGCTCGTCCGGGCGCACGACGGCAAGACGCAATGGGTGTTCTGGGTCGATGTGTTCGATTTTCCGTTCCTCGATTTCGCCCGCCTCTCGAAGACCGAGCGGTTCAGCGCGGTGCTGCGGAATTACCGGCCCGATTCGGCGCAGATCACGTTCGTCTATTTCCCGAGCTCTCGCAGCGGCGTCAAGGACAAGCCCTACGTGGACGAGCTCCTCTCGGACCTCTTGCGCGAAGCGAGGTGAGAACCCATGCGGAACACGGTTCTGGCAGCCATCTTCATCGCCGGCGGGCTGGCACCGGGGACGACGGCCGCGGACGAGCCCGCGGCCAAGACGCGCAACCTGACGCTCCAGATCTTCGTGGTCGATGCGCAAGGCAGCCCGCCGCGCCCGGCTCTGAAAGCTCGAGTGCACGTCGAAGGCAGTGATGATACGGTCGAGGCGAACAGCACCGGCCTGATCAGGCTCCTCGGGCTCGCGCCCGACCAGAAGCTGCAGATCATGGTGCCCGGCCTGCCGCTGTGCCGCCTGTCCAACACGGCGGTGCCGGTGCGCGACGGCATCGCGAAGGTCCTGGTCGAGACCGGGGAAACCGTCAAGTGTGCCTTCGCGGCCCCGTAGGCCGACGCGGCCGGCGGGGGGGATTGTCGCGCGCATGGATCTTCTCGCGTTCTTTCTCGCGCAGCACGCCGCCGTCCACGCGCGCGACGTGGGTGGCCGCCCGTCGCTGGTCGAGCGCGTGTTCGAGCTCGACGACGCCCAGATGCGAATGCGCCCGGGGCCGGGCCTCAACTCCCTGGTGTGGCTCCTGTGGCATATGGCGCGCACCGAAGACGCCGCGGTGAACGCGGTCGTCGCCGCGCGCGATCAGGTCCTCGACGACGACTGGATTCGCCGCATGGGCGTCCCGTGGCGCATCATCGGCACCGGAATGACCGACGACGAGGTCGGCGAGATGACGGCGCGCGCCGACGTCGCCGCGGTCAGGGCCTATCGCTCGGCGGTCGGCCGCCGGACCCGCGAGGTCGTCAAGGCACTGGGCGCCGAGGCGTGGGACGCGATCGTCGGGGTCGAGGACATCCGCCGCGCCGCGGCGGCCGGCGCGTTCCGCGACTGGGTCGAGGGCACGAGCTATCCGTGGCTCGGCTGGACGCGCGCCAAGCAACTCGCGAGTTCCGCTCTGCGGCACAACGCCGCGCACGTCGGTGAAGCGGTGACGATCCGCGGCCTGGCCGGCTTCCCGCTCGGCGTCTGAGTCCCTCACCCGCCAATCCGTCCGCATCGGGTAGATCGCCCGATATGTCAGGGCGCGATGCCCCGATTCGAAACACATCGCCGAGCGAGCGACGTGAGAAGCACGCAGAAAAACTGGCGTTGCTTCGTCTCGCGCGCTGGCACGCCGCATGCGAGCAGTCAGGCGGTCTTCGGGTCGGGCATAACCATGAGCGAACACACGAACACGCAACGAAATGAGGTGCGTATGCGACTGATCGGGCTCGCGGTCGTTCTCATCACCGGTTTGGCTCTCGCGCCGATCGTGCTCGACGCCCAGCCGTCGGACAGGATCTATCGGATCGGTGTGCTCGAGCGAACACCGGCGGTGACCAATGCCGCGAACCTCGACGGCTTTCGACAGGGTCTGCGCGCGCTCGGCTACGTCGAGGGCAAGAACCTCGTCATCGACTATCGCTCGGCCGACGGCCGCGACGATCGCTTCCCGGAGCTCGCGGCCGAGCTCGCGCAACTCAAGGTCGACCTGATCCTGACGCGCGGCACCCCCGCGGCGCTGGCGGCCAAGCGCGCCACCCAGACGATTCCGGTGGTCATCACCGGCGTCGGCGATCCGGTCGGGCAAGGCATCATTGCCAGTCTCGCGCGCCCGGGCGGCAACCTCACGGGCCTGAGCGCGACCGTGACTGAGATCTTTCCCAAGCGCGTCGAGATCCTCCGCGAGCTCGTGCCGAAAGCCACCCGGATCGCGGCGCTCTTCAACATGGGCAATCCCGCGATCCCCCGGCAGTGGAAAGAGGTGGAGACCGCGGCGAAGGCTCTCGGGGTGCAGGCGCACCTCATCGACGTGCGCCGGGTCGAGGACCTGCGGCCCGCGTTCGATGCGGCCCGACAGAGCGCCGACGCGCTCGTCGTGGGGCTCGAGACCCTCACCCTGGCGAACGCGCCGCTCATCGTCGATCTCGCGGCCAAGCACCGGCTGCCGGCGATGTACGCCTCGACCGAGTTCGTCGGCGGGCTCGCCAGCTACGGCGTCAACTACCCCGATCACTACCGGCGCGCGGCCACCTTCGCCGACAAGATCTTCAAGGGCGCCAAGCCGGCCGATCTCCCGGTGGAGCAGCCCACCAAGCTCGAGCTGGTCATCAATCTCAAGACCGCACGTGCGCTCGGGCTGACGATCCCGCGGACGGTCATGCTGCAGGTGGATCAGGTCGTCGAGTAGCCCCCTAGGGGATCGGGACCGGGCTCTCCATCACGACGTCGACCAGCGAGGGGCCGTCGTGGTCGAGCGCCTTCTTCAGAATCGGGGCGAGATCGGCCGGCTTGTCCACGCGGAAGCCCGTTACGCCCATCGATTCGGCCATCCGGTCGAAGCGAAGCTCGGGGTCGGTCAGGTCCATGGCGACGAAGCCCCGCCCCCGCGCGGCCTTGCCGAGATACTCGACCATGTTGAGCTTGAGGATCCGATAGGCGGCGTTGTTCAGCATGACGTAGGTGACGGGGATCCGATGGTGCGCGGCCGTCCACAAGGCCGAGATCGAGTACATCGCCGCGCCGTCCGAGCAGATGCCCATGACCTTGCGATCGGGCTGCGCCAGCTGGGCGCCCAGGGTTCCGGGCAGCCCGGGGCCGATGCCGCCGCCACGCACGCGCACGAGGCGGCCCGGCTCGTCGGGCATCAGGGCCTGCGTGAGGTGCGCCGAGTTCGTGATGGCCTCGGCGAACACCAGCGCGTCGTCGGGCAGCGCGTGGCGGATCTCGTGCATCAGGCGCGGCGCGCTGATCGGCACGGCGTCCCAGCTCTTCTTCGCCTGCTCCCAGTAGCGCGCGCGGGCGGCCTTGGTGCGCTCGCCGATCTTCTCGGCGCGCTCCGCGGCGACGCGGGCCTGCTGAGGCGTCCGCTTGCGGCGCACCTGGTCGACCAGCTCCGCGAGCGCCGCCTTGGGATCGGCGAGAAACGCGAGATCGGGCGACACGTTCTTGCCGATCTCCCAGGGATTGATATCGATCTGCACGATCTTGGTGCCGGCCGGCACCGGGCTCTGCACCTCCGGGAAGATGAGCTGGAACATCGGCGCGCCGACGACGAGGAGCACGTCGCACCCCTCGAGCGTGGCGCGGAGCGGCGCGGGCGTGACGAAGTTCAGCGCGCCCTGATTGAGGGGATGGCTGGCGGGCATGGTGAACTCCGAGGCATAGCACTCGAACACGGGCAGCCCGGCGGTCTCCGCCAGCGCGACGACCTCGGGCTGGGCGTCGGCCAGCGCGACCCCATCGCCGACCATCAGCATCGGCCGCTCGGCGCCGAGCAGGAGCGCGGCGACCTCCGCCATGCCCGCGGAATCGACTCGCCCGCGCCAGCGCGTGTGCGCGGTCGGATGGATGTCGACGTCCGCCTCCCCGTCCAGCGTGTCCATCGGCAGCGAGAGAAAGACCGGCCCCTGCGGCGGC
>JACXTT010014798.1_pt1 | contig 10177 bp, 8 predicted proteins | sample 9270951 | NCBI WGS metagenome assembly JACXTT01 (sample SAMN15532306, study PRJNA645909) | rock metagenome | isolation source: weathered quartz diorite | place: Puerto Rico | collected 2017-06-21
GGCGGGGCGCGGGCTCGGCCACCTGCAGGATCGGCTCCGGCGCCGGCGTGGCCTCGGCGATGGCGTCCGGCCCCGTCGCCACGGGCCGCGGTTGCGGCGCGACCGCCACGACCTGGCGCAGAAAGCCGCTGGTCAGCGCGAACGCTGCGATGAGCGCCAGCCCCGTGACCGCCAGGCGGCTGGCCCCACGCGAATGGGGCGGGATATCGAGCGCGCTCATGACGTTTCAACCGCCGCCTGCGCAGCCTGTTCCGCGCCGCACACAAAGGTGACCGCGCCTCAATCGGCCGCAGGCCCGGCTAGGGTTACGTTTACGACTGGCTGTTAGCGTGCGCGCCGCACCTGGGGGGTGGACATCGCTCATGGCCAAGAAAAGCGCATCCAGCGCGGCCGAAAAGGATGAGATGATCCGCGTGCTGTTCGAGAACAGCCGCGATCTCATGCATGTCGTCAGCCCGTTCGGCCTGCTCAAGCTGATCAACCCGGCCTGGACCAGCCTGATGGGCTGGTCGCCTGAGGACATGGTCGGCCAGCCGGCCATCGAGTTCACCCATCCCGACGACCGCGAGGGCGTCATCGACCGCATGCGCGCGCTCGCGCCAGGCGGCCTGGCCGAGCGGCAGGTGCGCATGCGCGCCAAGGACGGGACCTATCACTGGTTCTCCGCGCGCACCCAGCGGATGCCCAACGGCGACTACATCGCCAGCCTGCGCGACGCCTCCGAAGAGCGCGCCCGCGCCGAGGAGCTGGAAGAGACCCGCCGCACGCGCCGCCAGCTCAGCGAGGCCGCCGGCATCGGCACCTGGACCTTCGAACCCCAGGACGGCCGCATCGAGTGGTCGCAGGACCTGCTCAACCTGACCGGCTTCCAGAAGGACGAGGTCACCAACGGCGAACAGCTCTTCGCCCGCGTCCACCCGGCCGATCGCAAGGCGACCCAGGAGAAGATGGGCCTGGCGGTGGCCACCGGCGTCGGCGGCACCCTGGAGCATCGCCTGAAGGTGGGCGGCCGCTGGACCGTGTGGCGCGCTACCTTCCAGACCGTGCCTCGCCCGGGCGGTGTCTTCGCCCTGAAGGGCATCTCCGAGGACATCACCGAGCTGGTCCGCGCCCGCGAGGCGGCCCGCAAGGGCGAGCTGAAGATGAAGAAGGCCCAGCGCGAGGCGCAGGCCAATTCCCAGCGCCTGGCCGTGGCGCTCGAGGCCGCCCAGGCCGGCGTCTACGAGATCGACCACGTGGCCAAGACCTTCTGGGCCTCGCCGGAGTTCGTGAAGATCACCGGCCAGGGCAACGCCACCTACGAGGAAGCCACCAAGCTGCGCTTCCCGGGCTTCCACCCCGACGACCTGCCCCACGTCCGGGAGAATTTCCGCAGCCTGCAGACCGGCCAGGACCGCGCCGGCTCCTTCGAGGCGCGCATCGTGCGCCCCGACGGCGAGACCCGCTGGGTCCGCCTCTCGCACCACCTGAAGGTCGGCAAGGGCGGCCGCTGGCTGAAGGCCGTCGGCCTGATCCACGATTTCGACGAGCGCAAGCGCCAGGAGATCGCCCTGCAGGAGGCCCAGCGCGCGGCGGAAGCCGCCGGCGAGGCCAAGGCCGCCTTCCTGGCCAACATGAGCCACGAGATCCGCACCCCGATGAACGGGGTGATGGGCGTGCTGCACCTCCTCAAGGCCGAGAAGCTGACCGAGGAGGGCCGCCACATGCTGGATGAGGCGCTCTCCTGCGGCAACATGCTGGCCGAGCTGCTCAACGACGTCATCGACTTCTCCAAGATTGAGGCCGGCCGCCTGGAGCTGGCCTGCGAGCCGGTCGACCCCCGCCTGCTGGTGGAAGGCGTCGTGCGCCTGCTGAAGCCGATCGCCGAGGGCAAGGGCCTGACCGTCATGCTCGACGTCGACCCCGGTCTGGGCTGGGTGAACGCCGACCCGGTGCGCCTGCGCCAGGCCCTGTTCAACCTGGTCGGCAACGCCGTGAAGTTCACCGAGCGCGGCTCGGTCAAGGTGCGCTGCTGCGCGCCGGAGCCCGGCAAGCTGCGCTTCGACATCATCGACACCGGCGTCGGCATCCCGGCCGAGGTGCAGGACCGCGTGTTCCAGCGCTTCGACCAGGGCGACGCGTCCACCACCCGCAAGTTCGGCGGCTCGGGCCTGGGCCTGGCCATCACCCAGAAGCTCGCCGAGATGATGTCCGGCGCGGTTGGCTTCTCCTCTGAAGAGGGCCTGGGCTCGACCTTCTGGCTGGAAGTCGCCGCCGAGCCGGCCGACGCGGTCGCCCCCACCAACGACACGCTCGAGCCTGTGCTCGAGGGCCTGCGCGTCCTCGTCGTCGAGGACAACGCCACCAACCGGATGATCGCCACCAAGCTGCTGGAAAGCCTGGGCGCCGACGTGGCCACCGCCGCCGACGGCTATCTCGGCGTCGAGGCCGCGGCCCAGGGCGGCTTCCACCTGATCCTGATGGACGTCCAGATGCCCGGCATCGACGGCCTCGAAGCCACGCGGCGCATCCGCGCGCTGGGCGGCGCCGCGGCCGAGACCCCCGTCGTGGCGCTGACCGCCAACGTGCTCGCCCATCAGCGCCGCGCCTACCTCGACGCCGGCATGGACGGCGTGGTCGGCAAGCCGATCTCGCCGGGCACCCTGCTGCGCGAAATCGCCCGCCTCAGCGCCCCCGTCGAAGCCGAAGAAACCGCCGCGGCCTAGTAGAGTCTGGTCGTCTCACCCCCGCCGATCGGCAGGGCCGCGCCGCTGATGAAGCTGGCGGCGTCGGAGATCAGCCACGAGATCGCCTGCGCGACCTCGTCGGCCTCGCCCAGGCGGTTCATCGCCGAGTGGCGCGCCACCACCGCGCGCATCAGCTCCGGTGCGGCCTCCACGTAGGGGTCGACCATCTCGGAGTGGATGAAGGCCGGGCAGACCGCGTTCACCCGGATGCCCTGGTCGGCGTAGTCGATGGCCGCCGTCTGGCTCAGCCCCACCACGCCGTGCTTGCTGGCGCAGTAGGGCGCGTGGCTGAGGTCGCTGGGCTTCAGGCCATACATCGACGACATGTTGACGATCGCGCCGCCGCCGCCCGCCAGCATCGCCGGGATCTCATACTTCATGCACATGAAGACGGCCTTCAGGTTGCAGTCGAGCGTCGCGTCCCACTCGTCCTCGGTGACGTCGGCCAGCAGCTTCATGGTCGGCCCGGTGATCCCGGCGTTGTTCACCGCCCCGTCCAGCCGTCCGAACCGCGCCACGGTCGCCGCCACCATGGCCTCGATGTCCTGGGTCTTGGTGACGTCGGTCTCAACGAACAGGCCCTCGCCGTCCGCTGCTTCGATCGCCGCGACCAGCGCCTCGCCCCGGTCGCGCCGCCGCGCGGCCACCGCCACCTTGGCGCCCTCCGCCGCCATCAAGACGGCCGCCGCCGCCCCCAGCCCCGAGCTCGCCCCGGTGACCAGCACCACCTTGCCCTCAAGCCGCTTCATGATCCGCCCCCCTTCGTTCGGCGAAGCCTGTTCACCGTGCGCTCATACTGGCAATGGTCTCTGGCCGGATGCAGGCCAGACATCCTTCGGGAATAAACGACTGGGAAACGCCGTCTTCCAAGCTGCGCCCGGCCAATGCTAGGGGTGCGGCGACGACCCGAGTTTCAGGAGCCACGATGACCTTCGCCCTTCGGACCCTGCTCATCGCGGGCCTCGCCGCGGCCGCCGCCGCTCCCGCCCTGGCCCAGCCCGCGACCCCGCCCGCCGACTTCTCGTCCTGCGGCTTCTGCCACGAGACCAAGGCCGGCGCCGCGGCCTCGCTCGGCCCCAACCTGTTCGGCGTCGGCGGCCGCACCGCCGGCAGCGTCGCGGGCTACGACTATTCCGACGCCATGAAGAAGTACGCCCAGCCCTGGACCGCCGAGAACCTGGCCGCCTTCATCCTCGATCCGGCCAAGGCGGTGCCCGGCAACAAGATGGACTTCCCCGGCGCCAACGACGCCGCCAGCGCCAAGGCCATCGCCGACTATCTGATGACGCTTAAGCCCTGAGGGCGAAGCCCGCCCGCAACCCTACACTTGAGCCGCACCCCCCTCGCCGATAAACCTCGCAGACCCTGTTCGGCCGCTGGCCCCATACCGGAGCTTTGAATGAAGATCTCTCGCACCGTCCTGTGGGCCACGCTCACCGGTCTCGGCGTCGCCGCCGGCCTCAGCACCGCCGCCATATCCGCCGCCGGCAACCCCGTCGAGGACCGCCAGGCGACCATGAAGGGCGTGGCCCAGTCCATGAAGGAAGGCGGCGCCCTGCAGACCACGTTCGACGCGGCCAAGGCCAAGACCACCATGGGCGCCGTCGCCGACGCCGCCAAGAAGCTGAAGGGCCTCTATCCGGCCGGCAGCGACAAGGACCCCAAGAGCGGCGCCGACCCGAAGGTGTGGACCCAGAAGGCCGATTTCGAAAAGCGCCTGGCCGAAATGGGCACGCTGGCGACCAACGCCGGCAAGGCCAAGGACGTCGACAGCTACAAGGCCGCCTACAAGGCGCTCGGCGAGACCTGCAAGTCCTGCCACGACATCTACCGCATGAAGAAGAAGCCCGCCTAAGGCGCGCAAAGGCACTCGGGGGCTAAGGTCTATGCTTCGTCGCGTTCTGCTGGTGCTCGTCGGCCTCGGCCTGGTCGTGGCCGTGGTGATGTGGGTGCTGACCGCGCCCAAGCCCCTGCCCGCCTCCGAGCTGGCCGCGGGCTACCACCCGGACCTCGCCAACGGCCAGGCGATGTTCAACGCCGCCAACTGCTCGGCCTGCCACGCCACCCCCGGCCAGGACGACCGCACCAAGCTGGCCGGCGGCCTGAAGCTGAAGTCGCCGTTCGGGACCTTCGTCACGCCGAACATCTCGCCGGACAAGACCCACGGCATCGGCGCCTGGACCGAGCTGCAGTTCGTCAACGCCATGAAGCGCGGCGTCGACGATGAGGGCCAGCACCTCTACCCGGCCTTCCCCTACAGCTCCTACAGCCTGATGAAGACCTCCGACGTGCGCGACGTCTTCGCCTACATCAAGACCCTGCCGGCCATCGCCACGCCGTCCCAGCCGCACGACATCAAGTTCCCCTTCTCGATCCGCCGCGCGGTGGGCGTCTGGAAGCTGCTCTACTTCAAGCCGCACGAATTCGTCGCCGACCCCAGGAAGTCCGCCGCCTGGAACCGCGGCGCCTACCTTGCCGAGGGCCCGGCTCACTGCGCCGAGTGCCACACCGAGCGCAATGCGCTGGGCGGCCCGGAAGCCGACAAGCTCTACGCCGGCGCGCCCAACCTGGAGGCCGGCGGCCGCTTCGCGTCGAACATCACGCCCCACAAGGACGGCGTCGGCGACTGGTCCGAGGACGACATGGCGAGCTTCCTGAAGTCCGGCCAGGACAAGTGCTTCAACGAGCCCACCGGCATGAAGGACGTGCTGGCCTCCACCAGCCAGATGAGCGACCCCGACCTCGCCGCCATCGCCGCCTACATCCATGCGCTCCCCCCCATCGCGGGGAACCCGAAGCACAAGACCTGCTGAGTCTTTGCCCTTCCCGTTCACGGGAAGGGGGGACCACTCGCCGAAGAGCGAGTGGTGGGAAGGGCGACCTCACGCTCGGCGCCTCGTCCCTCGCCCTCTCCACCACCGGCTCTTCGCTTCGCTCGGCCGATGGTCCCCCTCTCCCGCTTCGCAGGAGAGGAATGGGCTGCTACTCCTCCGCCCAGTACGTTCGGGGAGAGGGACAGCACCATGGCGGAGATCGCCGTTGACGGGATGCCGACGCCGGTCAAGGCCCCGAGCCTGAGGACCGTGGTGGCCGCCTCGGCCACGGGGGCCACCTTCGAGTGGTACGACTTCTTCGTCTTCGGCAGCCTGACCCAGGTGATCTCCAAGACCTTCTTCTCGGGTCTCAACGACACCGCCGGCTACATCGCCGCCCTGGCCCTGTTCGGCGCCGGCTTCGCCTTCCGCCCGGTGGGCGCGCTGGCCTTCGGGCGCATCGGCGACCTCGTGGGACGCAAGGGCGCGTTCCTGGTCACCGTGGCCCTGATGGGCGTCTCCACCGTGGCCATCGGCCTGCTCCCCAGCTACGCCACCGCCGGGGTCATCGCGCCGATCCTGCTGCTGCTCATGCGCATCCTGCAGGGCTTCTCGCTCGGCGGCGAATACGGCGGCGCGGCGACCTACGTCTGCGAGCACACCACCGACGACGCGCGCGGCCGCTCCACCAGCTGGGTGCAGACCGCCGCCGCCTTCGGCCTGTTCGCCGCCCTGCTGGTGATCCTGCTCACCCGCCTCGCCCTCGGCAAATGGTTCGGCCCCACGGCCTTCGACGCCTGGGGCTGGCGCATCCCGTTCCTGATCTCCTCGGCCCTGCTGGTGGTGTCGATCTTCATGCGCATGAAGCTCACCGAGAGCCCGGCTTTCGAGGCCATGAAGGCCGAGGGAACCCAGTCCAAGGCGCCGCTGCGCGAGGCCTTCGGCCGCTGGAAGTACCTCAAGGTCGTGCTGCTGGCCCTGGTCGGCATCATGTTCGCCCAGGGCGCCGTCTGGTACACGGCCTTCTTCTACGTCCAGACCTTCATGGAGAAGTTCCTGAAGGTGGACCCCACCACCATCAACGCGCTCATGATGGCCATCGTCGCGGCCAGCGCGCCGCTCTACGTCTTCTTCGGCTGGCTCTCCGACAAGGTGGGCCGCAAGCCCGTGTTGCTGTTCGGCATGACGCTGATGCTGGTCGCCTATTTCCCGGGCTTCCACATGCTGGCCAAGACGCTGAACCCGGCGCTGGCCGAGGCCACCGCCGCCAACCCCGCCACCGTCATCGCCGACCCCGACGACTGCTCGTTGCAGTTCGACCCGATCGGCAAGTCGAGCTTCACCTCGTCCTGCGACATCGCCAAGTCGACGCTCGCCAACGCCGGCGTCTCCTACGTCAACCAGGTGGGCGCGCCCGGCCACGCGGCCATGGTCCGGGTGGGCCTGGCGACCATCCAGTCGGTCAACGCGCGCGGCCTGCCGAAGGACGTCTCCAAGGCGGTCAAGACCAGCGTCGAGACCGAGATCAAGGCCGGCCTCGCCCGCGCCGGCTACCCGGCCAAGGCCGACCCCAAGCGTATCAACTTCGCCGGCGCCTTCGGGGTGCTGATGATCTTCGTGGTGGCGGCCACCGCCCTGTTCGGCCCGATCGCCGCCACGCTCGTGGAGCTGTTCCCGACCCGGATCCGCTACACGGCGCTATCGCTGCCCTATCACATCGGCACCGGCTGGGTCGGCGGGTTCGTGCCCTTCACGGCCTTCGCCATCGTCGCCGCCGTGGGCAACATCTACTCCGGCCTCTGGTACCCGTTCGCCTTCACCCTGGCCTCGGTGACCGTGACCCTGTTCCTGCTGCCGGAAACCCGAGGCCGCCCGCTGCACGGCGTGGCTTAGAATCCGCTCATCCCGGCGAATGCCGGGACCCAGATGGAATGTCTCAGAGGCGGCTCTAGAAGCGCGGAGCTCCTCCAATCAGACTCTCAGCTACGAGATCTGGGTCCCGGCATTCGCCGGGATGAGCGGTTGGAGTTACCGCTTCACCCCGTCCAGATCCGCCAGCGTCGCCTCGTTCGGCAGGCTCGCCTGCAGGCGCTTGGCCACCGCCTCGTTGTCGCGCAGCACGCGCAACACGTTGCCGCCGGCCACCTTGCCCAGGTCCTCGTCCGACCAGCCGCGCCGCGCCAGCTCGGCCAGCAGGGCGGGGTACTTGTCCGGACCGTCCAGACCGGTCGGCGTGTCGGGGATGCCGTCGAAGTCCGAGCCCAGGCCCACGCAGTCGACGCCGCAGACCTTGGCGATGTGTTCGATGTGGTCGGCCACCATGCTGAGCGTCACCGGCGGCGCCGGATGCGCCTTGTCCCAGGCCGCCATGGCCGCCTTCGCCCGCTCCGGCTGGCCGATGTAGAGACCGCCGAACGGCGGGCTGTTCTCCCGCGCCTGCTCCGCCGAGCGCTCGGCCAGCCACGCGGCCTTGTCGTGGCTCACGTAGTTCGTCGCGAAGTTGGCCATCACCACCCCGTGGTTCTTGGCCACCATCAGCAGGATGTCGTCGGGCACGTTGCGCGGATGCTCGTCCACCGCGCGGCTGCCGGAGTGCGAGAACATCACCGGCGACTGGCTGATCTCCAGCGCCTGGCGCATCACGTCCGGCGACACGTGGGCCAGGTCCACGATCATCCCCAGCCGGTTCATCTCGCCCACCACCGCCTTGCCGAACGGGGTGAGGCCATGGTGCTTCGGATTGTCCGTGGCGCTGTCGGCGAAGTTGTTGGCGGTCGCGTGCGCCAGGGTCATGTAGCGCGCGCCCAGCGCGTAGTAGGCGCGCAGCACGGCCATCGAGTCGTCGATCTGGTGGCCACCCTCCACCCCGATCAGCGAGGCGACCTTCCCTTCCTTGTGCAGCCGCACCACGTCGTCGGCGGTGTAGGCCATGCCGAGGTCCGCCGGATAGCGCGCGGCCAGGGACTTCACGATGTCGATCTGCTCGACGGTCATCTGCACCGCCGCCGGCCCGGTCACCGTGACCGGGATGAACACGCTCCAGAACTGGCCGCCCACCATGCCGGCGTGCAGCCGCGGGATGTCGGTCATCGGCCCCGAGCCGTCCGGACCGGGCGCGGCGTGGCTCAGGTCGGACTTCATGTTGAAGCCGTCGGTCCGGCCCGCCCAGCGCCCCCGCACCTGTTCCGGGAAGTCGTTGTGGCCGTCGATCAGCGGCGTGGCCTTCAGCACCTTGGCGACCCGCGCGGCGATCTGTGCGTCGGTCTGAGCCGGCGGCGGCGCCGCAGCCGCCACGCCCGCCATCGCCAGCCACCCGGCCGCCGTCGCCATCAACAGAGCACGCATCGCAAACTCCCCGCCTGAGCCGCCGACAATGCCGCGCCGGGCAGGCAGGTCAATCGGCGGCGGCCACGATCCGCAGCGCGTTGGTGAATTCGTCCTTGCGGAGACAGCGCAGCGCCTCGACCAGCCGCGCCTTGCCATAATCCACCCGATCGTCCCAGCGCGCGAAGCTGACGGCGCCCGCGCCCAGGCCGTAGTGCATGTCCGTCAGGCTCGGTCCCGCCAGCGTGCGGTCGACCAGTTCCGCGCCGGGCCGCTCACCCGCCGCGCCGTTCAGGAAGATCACCCCGGCGAAGACGTGGTTCACCACCCGCATCACCTCGAACCGCGCCCGTTGCTCCCGCGTCGGCGGCGCGCCGAAATAGGTGGTGAGCAGCAGGTCCTCCGCCCGCCGGTCGCCCCGCGCGAACCAGTTGCCCACGGTGGCCAGGTCGACATAGCGGTCGGCCGCGAACGCCGCCTCCCAGTCGATCAGCCACAGCCTGCGCCCGTCGTAGATCACGTTGCCGGGGTTGATGTCGTTGTGGCTGGAGACCACATCGCCCGGCGCCGTCCGATAGGCGCCCGCCAGCTCGGCGTAGCGCTCGAACAGCTCCCCCGTCGCCGCCGGATCGATCAGGCCGCTCGCCCGATGCAGGCCGATCAACTCGTCCATCCCGGCCATGTAGTCGGTGAGCGCCGGGAAGGTCGGGGTCTGGTGCAGCGCGCGCACCGCCTGGGCCAGCTCGACGATCAGCGGACCGCCGTCGCCGGGGTATTCGAAAAGCGGCTGGGCCTCCACCAGGTCCATGATCACCACCCCGTCCTGCGCGTTGGCGTAGCGCACCCGCGGCGCCAGGCAGGCCTCAGCGGCGATGCCCATGCAGGCGAACCCCCGCGCCGGATCGCGCAGCTCGTCGCGGCTCAGCGTCAGGCGCAGGGCATAGGCGATCCCGCCTACCCGGATCCGGCACACCGCCGCCCCCGACAGCCCGCCGGAGAGTGCGGTGACGCTATCCAGCTCCGTCGTGCCGAACGCGGCCATCAGCCCGCGGTCGACGGCCGGGCGCAGCAGCTCAGGGATGGGACTGGTCATCCCCGCCTTTTACCCGGATAAAACTCAGAGTCAATTATACCCGGGTAAATTCCTTACCTCCCCCGTTTACGGGGGAGGGGGACCATCGGCCGAAGAGCCGATGGTCCCCCTTCCCCGTGAACGGGGAAGGCAAAGGAAGAGCTCAAAGCACCTCGGTGACCACGCCCGCCGCGTCGAGGGCGGCCTGCTCGGCGCGCCAGGCGGTGCCGGTGACCAGCCGC
>JACXTT010014799.1_pt1 | contig 10177 bp, 12 predicted proteins | sample 9270951 | NCBI WGS metagenome assembly JACXTT01 (sample SAMN15532306, study PRJNA645909) | rock metagenome | isolation source: weathered quartz diorite | place: Puerto Rico | collected 2017-06-21
CCAGACCTTTTGCAAAAGAACTTCTGAAATGGCGGACGTGCATGGCCATGAGTGCGGAAGTCTACCCACGGGTTGAAGAGGAGCGCTACTTAGCGCTGCTGCGCGCTGCCAGTGCGATTGCCTGCAGTGATTGCGACACCGCTTTCGACACCCTCACCACGCAACTGCGCGACGTTACTCCTTTCGATTACCTGCACCTGGTTGCATTTGACGAGGCAACAAAGAAGCCGGATTGGTCCTTATTGGAAGTGAACGGCAAGAGAATGGACGTCGCCCACGGTGCCGCTGTTTCTCTGGAAGACACTCCCATTGCGTACGTGTACGAGTCGGGCGACCTCCTGGTAACGGAAGACTGGAGCCGCGAAGAACAATTCCAGAAACATCGGATGTTCCTTGCCGATCTTGGCATCACATCCACTTGCACGTTGCCGTTGAAGCGGGGAGAGCGGCGCCTCGGCGTGCTGAGCCTGGGCAGGTTCTATCCCAACGCCTACGACGAGGACGAAGTTCGTTTCCTATCTGTTGTGGCCGATCAAATCGGATTGGCGATCGACGCTGCAGTGAATTTCTGCCTGTCGCCACGGGTGAAGGATCAACTAAAGCTGATCCCTCATCTGAATAATCAAGTGGTGTCCAATCGTTAGTTCCAGGAATTCCTTCATGCCACTTCATCGAGTGTGCGGCAGGTGATGCACTGTGAAGCTGCTGCGGTAATGTTGGAGGATGCCGAGGGCAAACACCTGCAAATACACGCGCTCGACTTTCCCGAGAGCCGTGGAATCTTTACGGAAGGCTCCCTGATTCCCATCGAAGGAACGATGCCGGGCCATACATTCCGGACCGGGAAGCCGATGGTCGTGAACCGGCTGGATCCCGATGAGATCCCACCTGAGATGTATCGCAAGGCCGTTGGGGAAGGCTTGAACTCGTTCTGCGACGTGCCGCTCATCAGCAAGAATCGATTGCTCGGGGTTCTGGCGGTGGCCAGGCGGGAGGAGAACGCTTTTGACGAGGACGAGGTGTCCTTCCTGACGCAGGTTGCGAAGCAGGTGGCAATCGGGGTCGAGAATGCCCTCGCCTACAGTGAGATTGCCGAACTGAAAGACAGGCTGGCGCAGGAAAAGTTGTATCTGGAGGATGAGATCCGCGGGGAGATGGACTTTGAAGGCATTGTGGGGCAGAGTTCAGCTCTTCGCCACGTTCTCCAGTTGGTCGAAACGGTGGCTCCCAGCAATTCGACCGTCCTGCTGCTAGGCGAGACTGGTACAGGAAAAGAGTTGATCGCGCGTGCGATTCATGACCGGAGCCGGCGCAAGGATCGAACCTTTGTAAAACTCAATTGCGCCGCCATTCCCACCGGTCTGCTGGAAAGCGAACTCTTTGGGCATGAGCGTGGCGCCTTCACGGGTGCGATTTCGCAAAAGACCGGCCGACTCGAGCTTGCGGATCAGGGAACGCTCTTCCTGGATGAAGTGGGCGACATACCAATCGAGATACAGCCGAAGCTGCTGCGCGCTTTGCAGGAGCGTGAGTTTGAACGTCTGGGCAGCACGCGGACCAAGAAGGTCGATATACGGTTGGTCGCCGCCACGAATCGTGATCTGGAGAAGATGATCGAAAGCCGCGAGTTTCGTAGCGATTTGTACTATCGGCTGAACGTATTCCCGATTCGCATCCCACCGCTGCGGGAGCGTCCCGAAGACATTCCACTGCTGGTTCGCTACTTCGCTCAGAAATATGGCCGGCGCATGGAGAAGCAGGTGGAATCCGTCCCCGCGGCTGCCATGAAAAAGCTTGCCACCTGGCATTGGCCCGGTAACATCCGGGAACTTGAGAACTTCATTGAGCGCTCCGTGATTTTGACCCACGGCGCGGCCCTCCAGGTGCCCATCGGTGAACTGACCAATGGCGCCAAGTTGAATCCGGTATCAGGAACTCGCGATGCCAGTGAACGCGATGAGATTTTACGAGTGCTAAAGGGGGCTCGCGGGCGAGTCGGAGGGCCGGAAGGTGCTGCAGCGCGCCTTGGACTCAAGCGCACGACGCTGATCTCACGCATGAAGAAGTTGGGGATCAACCCGAGACTCGTGTCATAACCTTCGACACTTCCCGACAATCGCGGTTGCATGGAAGCCGTTCCACCCCCGAATTCACGTTCGTCTGGTTTGGCACGTCCGGTGCTGTACTACACCGGAGTGATGCTCACGTTCATCTTCGTGGTCTTCAGCGGAGCTGCAGTTGTCTTTATGCTGACGTTCCTCAACGCCATAATCAGGGAACTACGGCTGGATCGAGCTTATCGCAGCGTAGAACTCGGGGAAGGAAGCCTGACCCTGGTGATGCTGGAACACCACCGACGCAAAGACCTCGCGGCGTAATCCGAACCTCCCGGAAGGGCGTCGACACTGACTTCGACAGTTATCGACACTTCGTGGAATGTCTTCTCCTGTAGTCCAAAGAATTCACTGACTTACGAGAGTTGGCGCGTCGTGCCTATTTGGCATGTGTATTGCGAGTGTCGAATCGTTCCGCGGAAAAGCATGCTGAAGATATCCATCATCGACACGAGAACAGAACGGCGCCTGGTCGTCGAGGGAACGCTTGTTCAGCCCTGGATCGAAGAGTTGGAGAGAACCTGGCGCGGCGCTGGTGAGGATCTTCAGGGGCGCAAACTGGTAGTTGATCTGAGCCACGCGACCGTTACCGGAAAAGAGGGGGAGGACGTTCTCTTTGGACTGATGCGGCAAGGAGCAAAGTTTTCCTGCGGTGGCGTTCACACCAGGTATGTGATCAAGCAACTGGCGCACAGATGTCACGACTGGATGTGCCGAGTAACTCAAGAAGAAGAAGCGATTGGCTCAGACTCGGATCGGACGGAGGTGCATGTTGACGCAGGCAAGGAACAGTTCTGAAGTTCGAGTGGCTGCTTACGCAGTTGCGGGAGATTTCTGCCGAATCTTCGCCGAGGATATGAATCGGCTGTACCTGCTGTCATTCTTGCTCACGGGAGACCCGACGAAAGCCGAGCAGTGCTTTGTTTCTGGCTTGGGGGATTGCGTGGAGTCAAATCGAGTCTTCAAGGAGTGGACGCGCTCGTGGGCCCGACGGACCATTGTCCAGAATGCAATTCGGATGATAAAACCCGCTCGCGAGTATGCGGGACCGTTGGCGGCCGCGGCACCGGCCAACAAGGTTGAGCCTTCTGACCAAGACTTCCCGCTCGCAGCCCTGTTTGGACTCAAGACTTTCGATCGATTTGTCTTTGTTATGTCAGTGCTGGAACAGTACTCCGACCAGGACTGCAAGGCTCTCCTCAGAAGCTCGCGACAAGACATTGTGCGGGCACGAATCCGGGCCTTGAGGGGTATCGCCACGTTCAAGGGGACAGCCGCGACAGATGTCCCTTCCGGCGCTGGCCGGCTTTTCATGCAACCACGCCTGGTGGCCAAAACTGCGTAGCCAGGATATCTCTAGGCGAAGATTCTGTAGATGCAAGATGGGTACACCCAAAAATATTCAGTTACTTGTCGATTTGGCCGGCATCTGTTCGTCATACGGTAGAGGGCAACAGGAGAGCAGGGGCCGCTTTTCAAGAGATGCTGATTTCGTGTTTTCGATCAAAAGGGGAACTTATGGCAAGAAGAATGATCCTGACGCTGGGCGTGATGTTGCTGCTCCTGACGGCCCTGGGATTCGTCAAATTCAGGCAAGTGCAGTCGGCCATAGCAGCTGGGTCCTCGTTCCAGCCTCCTCCTGAAGCCGTCACGAGCATTGTCGCTAAAGAGGAACACTGGTCAGGGACGGTGAACATGATTGGCACTGTGGAGGCGGTCCACGGTGTCACGGTCAGCGCGGACCTAGCAGGGATTGTGGACCGGATTACTTTCGAATCCGGCCAGTCAGTCCGCGAAGGAGCCGTGCTCGTCGAGCTCGATACCCGGCAGGAACATGCTCAACTGGCTTCGCTGGAAGCGCAGCGGGATCTTGCGAAGGTCAATTTCGGGCGCATGCAGGAGCTGGTAAAAGAAGGCGTAATCTCCCGGGTGGAGTACGACCAGGCGACCGCCCAGCAAAAGTCGACGGAAGCCAATGTGGCGGAGATCCGCGCCACGATCGAGCGCAAGACGATCCGGGCGCCGTTTTCGGGCATTCTGGGGATTCGCAAGGTCAATCTCGGACAGTACCTGTCCAGTGGCGGCGCCATCGTTCCGCTGCAGTCACTCAATCCGATTTACGTGAACTTCGGCGTGCCGCAGCAGACGGCCGGCCAGATCCGGGTTGGCCGCACGTTGCATGTCACTACTGAAGACCTCGCAGGTCAGGCGTTCACTGGCCGCGTGACAGCCATCGACTCGGTGGTGGACGAGACGACTCGCAATATCCAGGTCCAGGCGACCCTCTCTAATCCGGAAGGGAAGCTGCGGCCGGGTATGTTCGTTCAGGTGGAGGTGGTGTTGGGCGCGCCTCAACCGGTGATCGCGCTGCCGACGTCCGCCATCAGTTATGCGCCCTACGGTGACTCGGTCTTCGTCATCACGGACCTCAAAGACCCGAAGGGCCGAACCTATCGCGGTGTGCGTCAGCAGTTCGTGAAGGTCGGAAGCTCACGCGGCGACCAGGTCGCGGTCATTTCGGGTGTGAAGCCCGGGGACGAAGTCGTGAGCTCGGGTGTCTTCAAGCTGCGGAACGGCGCCGCCGTGCAGGTCAACAACAAGGTTCAGCCCGGAAACAGTCCGGCTCCCAAGCCCGAGGATAGCTAATGAAGTTCACAGATCTATTTGTTAAGCGACCGGTCCTCGCGATTGTCGTCAATCTGGTCATCCTGATTGCCGGCCTCCAGGCCATCCGTTCGTTGAGCGTACGCCAGTACCCACGAAGCGATATCGCGGTGGTGCAGGTCACGACGGTGTATGTCGGCGCTAACGCAGACCTGGTTCGCGGCTTCATCACGACTCCGCTGGAGCGCGTCATCGCCAGCGCCGACGGGATCGACTACATGGAGTCCTCGAGTGCTCAGGGACTCAGCACGATTACCGTGCACCTGAAGCTAAACTACGACACCAACGCCGCGCTCACGCAGATCCAGGCAAAACTCGCCCAGGTGCGCAATGACTTGCCGCCGGAATCCCAGGCGCCGGTTATTGACCTGCAAACCGCGGACAATCAGTTCGCCGCGATGTATCTCGGCTTTTCGTCGGCGAGTCTCGACCAAAACCAGATTACCGATTATCTGACCCGAGTCGTACAGCCCAAGCTGAGCGCGGTCAGTGGCGTACAGCGCGCCGACATCCTCGGCGACCGCACGTTCGCCATGCGAATCTGGCTCAAGCCGGACAAGATGGCAGCGCTTGGCATCTCGGCGTCCGCGGTGCGAGACGCGTTGTCCAAGAACAACCACCTTTCGGCGCTCGGGCAAACAAAGGGCTCGATGGTGTCCGTGAACCTGATCGCCAACACCGACTTGCGCACGGCTGATGAATTTCGCCAACTGGTGGTGAAGGAAGACAAGGGAGTTGTCGTCCGGCTGGGCGAGATTGCCGATGTTGTGCTGGGCGCGCAGAACTATGAACAAGACGTCCGCTTTAACGGTGAGACGGCCACGTTCATGGGTATTTGGGTTTTGCCCACCGCCAACTCACTCGAAGTGATCAAGAAAGTTCGGGCGACGCTGCCGGAAATTCAGTCGCAATTGCCGCCGGGCATGAAGGCCGGCGTTCCTTACGACTCGACGGCTTACATCCAGGACGCAATCAACGAAGTACTCAGCACGCTCACTGAGACGCTGCTGATTGTCATTGTTGTCATCTTCTTATTTCTCGGTTCGTTCCGCTCGGTACTTATCCCAGTGGTGGCGATCCCGATTTCGTTGATTGGTGCCATATTCCTGATGCTGGTGGCCGGCTTCACGATCAATCTGCTGACACTATTGGCGATCGTACTCTCGGTCGGGTTGGTGGTGGATGACGCAATCGTGATCGTGGAAAACGTCGAGCGCCACCTTCATATGGGCAAGTCTCCCCTAACGGCAGCCAAGGATGCGGCCCGCGAGCTGGTGGGTCCGATCATCGCCATGACTATCACGCTGGCTGCCGTGTATGCGCCTGTCGGTATTCAAGGTGGCTTGACGGGCGCGCTTTTCCGCGAGTTTGCATTCACCCTCGCGGGAGCAGTGATCGTGTCGGGCGTAGTCGCGCTGACGCTATCGCCGATGATGGGGTCGAAGCTGCTGCGGTCCGGAGATACCGATCGCGGCTTCGCGGGATGGGTCAACCGCCGTTTCGAAAGCGTGCGCAGCGGGTATTCGCGAGCATTGTCCGGAACGCTGCAATACAGACCTGTGGTTTTTGTGGTCTGGGCGATTGTGGTCCTGTTGATTGTGCCGTTCTACATGTTCTCGCAGCGCGAGTTAGCGCCGGCGGAGGACCAGGGCGTAGTTTTTGGAGTCATCCAAGCCTCCGCGAACTCCACTATCGATCAGACCAATTTGTTCACAAACGAGGTCTATGACGTGTACCACTCGTTCCCGGAGAGTGACAGCATTTTCCAGATCACTTCTCCGAGCGGCGGCTTCGGAGGCATGGTAACCAAGCCTTGGAGCCAGCGGAAAAAGACCGCGCAGCAACTTCTAGTCGAATCCGTGGGACCGCTCTCGAAAGTGCCGGGGATCCGAGTAATTCCGTTGACCCCGCCAGCGTTGCCGGGCGGCGGAAATTTCCCGGTGGAATTCGTCGTGGTCTCGGCGGCGGAGCCCAGGCAGCTCGACGCATTCGCCAAACAGCTCGTGCAAAAGGCGTTCGCCAGCGGCTTGTTCATTTTTGCCGATGCCGACTTGAAGTTCGACCAGCCGCAGGCCGAGGTCGTCTTTGATCGTGACAAACTCCGTTCGCAGGGAGTTGACCTGACCCAGGCCGGCCAGGATCTTTCCACCATGCTGGGCGGGGATTATGTCAACCGCTTCAGCATCCAGGGCCGGAGCTACAAGGTGATTCCGCAGATCAAGCGTGCCGAACGTTTGACGCCCGATCAACTCTCCCAGATTTATGTGAAGGGATCGGATGACAAACTCGTTCCGCTGTCCACCTTCGCCACGTTGAAAGCCACTACCGAACCGCGAGAGCTGAAGAAATTCCAGCAACTCAACGCAGTGACCATTCAGGGAGTGATCCCACCCAATGTGCCGCTCGATAAAGCACTGAGTTTTCTAGAGGCGGAATCCAAGGCGCTGCTGCCGCAGGGCTTCACTGTCGACTACGCCGGTGAGTCACGCCAGCTTCGCGTGGAGGGCAGCAAGTTTTTGGGTACGTTCCTTTTGTCTGCTGTCCTGATCTACCTCGTCCTGGCAGCGCAATTTGAGAGCTTCCGCGATCCGTTCATCATTCTCGTGGGTTCGGTGCCTCTGGCAATCTCCGGTGCGTTGATGTTCTCTTTCCTGGGGCTGACAACGCTAAACATCTACAGTCAGGTGGGCCTGATCACGCTGGTTGGACTGGTGTCGAAAAACGGGATCCTGATCGTGGAGTTTGCAAATCACCTCCAGGAGACAGGGCTGAGCAAGTTGGCAGCGGTCATCGAGGCGGCCAGCACCAGGTTACGGCCGATCCTGATGACGACGGCGGCCACTGTGATTGGCCACTTCCCGCTGGTGCTTGCAAAGGGCCCGGGAGCAGGGGCGCGTAACAGTATCGGAATCATGCTGGTGAGTGGCATGATCATCGGAACGTTGTTTACGCTGTTTGTGGTGCCGTCGATCTATGTGCTCGTGGCTCGGACGCACGTGGCGGATTCTGTGGCGGAGACTGACATGGAGACTCCGCTCGGCGAGCCCGCGGAAACAGCAGCCTAGCAGGGCCCAACCACGCAGGTGGGAGAAGGCGCGGATATATCTGCACCGCAGCCTACGCGCGGAAGTGGTGATCTGAGGAATTGACGGCGGCACTGAGTCCCGAGCAATGGCAGGCGCTGAGTCCGTACCTAGACGAATCTCTGGCCATGACCGAGGCGGCCGTGCGACCGACACTTCCAAGCCTACCCAACCTCAGCGTCGATGAATCCGCAACAATATCGATTTGTTCCAGTGACGTGTCGTCTTTTCTGTTCGGTTTCCGATATCTCAAGTAGAGCCCAATAGATCCGAGGACTCGTTACGGTTCTAGACGTCCCGTTTCCCGGGCTTGGGTTGCCCATGCAGAACTCCCCTAAGTAGTAGTCACGGCCAAGCTCCTGGAAACGGGAGGCCAGCTTCGCACCGAAGTCGGTAAACACATCTTATGAGGTTGTTTGAAGCATCTGATTTCACGCACTTTGACCTTACTCATGCTCGTGTTTGTGAGGCTGTCGATGGCAGCTCAGGCGCAATCCAAGGTCATCACAGCCAACATCCCGTTTGAATTCAACTTTGGCGGCAAGACCTTTCCGGCAGGCGATTACTCCCTGGTGTAGCCAATGCAGCACCTGCTCGTGCTGCACGACTCACGGGGACACGTCGTTGCTCAAACATTCACCGGGGGCGCGCGCCTCGGTCAGAAAATTGAACAACTAGAAAGGGTCGTAGAAAACCACCTGGATCTTTGCAAAGTAACGTGGAACGGGATGCGCTGCACTTTGCCGGCGAACCATGAACTGGCAGAGACGCACAAGTTCGCGGTCGAGTTTTCGGCAGACGCCGAGTTTGCAGGGAACGCCGGACCCTTTGCAGACCAGGAGCGCCATTTCGCACAAACGGATACTGCCCCGAAATAAAGCGCGTAGGCCAGCTTCTCCTGGAATCGTGGCCTGTCGTTTTTTTGGCTCCAGTTTGCGATATCTCAAGTGAGGGGAACAACAGCGGTGGCAGTAAGAAACCACCGTAGGTAACACCCCAACAAAGATAAAAGGAGAATAAGTGAAAAACACTTTACTAGCAGTAGCTATGGCTGCCGTCGCCGGTTTGACCGGCATGGCGCGGCACGCGAATGCGGCGGCAGGCGACAGCATCACCTTCAACATGGTGCGCAACGCGGGCACCACCTGCTTGCCCATCAGTACTCACGCCCGGGTCACGATTTCTGATCTGGGAACGGTTCAAAAAATGCACATTGAGGCGTTCGGGCTGATCCCAAATACTTCATTCACTACCTTCATCGTGCAACATGCGACCGCACCTTTCGGTCTGGGATGGTACCAGGGCGATATCCAGACGGACAGCCGTGGTCGCGGTGTGGCAGACTTCACCGGCATCTTCAATGCTGAAACGTTCATCGTTGCCAATCCTCCCGTTCAGTTAGACCACATCGGAATCTGGTTTGCTGATGCGACCGACGCCGGCGACGCTGGTTGTCCCGGTAATGTGACTCCGTTTGATGGAGATCATGCAGCCGGCATCCAAGTGCTAAATACAAGCAACTTCGCTGATAACGACGGGCCACTGCTCAGGCTGAAGTAGGAGGACCGGTCACCTGACATGAACGGCAACGGCCCAATAACAAGAATGACGAGTGACCAGGATGCACTGGAGAGAATTTTGATGCAAGCCTTTCGCCTGCCTTCCGTTTTCCGCCGGCTGTTCCTGCTCTGCGACATTCAAGGGTTCACGGTCGCCGAGGCTGCTGTCATCCTCGGTATCAGCCTGGCTGCCGTGACAAAGCGGCTCGATCGCGCTCGCCGTGAAATAAACGTGCGACTGGCTGTGCCTGAAGTAAAGGACCCAGATCGCCAGAGCCCTCCTGAGAACGGCTCTGGCCTTTGCCTTTAGAGCCAGACACGAGTTGACCAACGCTCGGCATCCTGTTTTTTTCTTGACTCTGCCCCGGATTCAGAGGATAAAGGACGGTACTCCCTGGGTGGCCACTCTCGATGGCCCGTAGCCATTGTGAGAGTAGTGGCTTCGCTGTTCCAGGAGGTCACCCATGTGCACTTTTCGTCGTGTTGTGCTGCTTCTTGTCGTCTTCCTCATCACATCACTCTCGAGTGGGCAGTACCGAACCTGTGTGGTGCCGTGCGTACACCGCATGCACCCTTACGATGTCATACCATGTCAGCACATGTGTTACGGTCCCTATGGAGCCTATCCATGTCACCCGGCGGGTGATGCTGTGCCGTGCATGCATGCTGTGCATCCCTACGGAGATATCGTCTATTGCTAGTGGCTCTGAAGCGCCCACTCGGGTCACTGACATAGAAAGCTGATCTATGGCCCGCG
>JACXTT010014800.1_pt1 | contig 10176 bp, 4 predicted proteins | sample 9270951 | NCBI WGS metagenome assembly JACXTT01 (sample SAMN15532306, study PRJNA645909) | rock metagenome | isolation source: weathered quartz diorite | place: Puerto Rico | collected 2017-06-21
CCGTGGTGAGCATCCAGAACACCGCCGGGCGCCACTACTGCACCGTCTCCAGCTCGGCCACCGCCGCCGCGGGCTCGGCCGCCTGCTTCACCGGCGGCTTCGGACTGAACACCCTGTTCGATCCCGCCGCCATCATGCGCACCCAGGACAGCAGGAAGGTCCCCTTCCAGTCGCGGCAGTACGGCGTGAATCTGGGCGGGCCCATCCGCAAGGACAAGTGGTTCTTCTTCGGCAGCGTGGAAGCGACCAAGATCGACAATCCGAACCCCATCTTCGAGCGCGTGCCCTCGAGCTTCGACAAGACCTACAACCCGCTGCTGGCGCAGGCGGTGCCCAACGCCTCGGTCTACAACTTCACCAACACCAACCCCAACTACGTGCTGGACCAGCGCATCCTCTCGCTGTATCCGACCGCCAACGTGGTCGGGGTGCCGGGGGCGCTGGAGTTCTTCCGCGGGCGCGCCGCCAACAACACCGACGTGAGCAACTACCTGCTGCGCAGCGACTACATCCTGAACGACAAGTCCAGCGTGTCGGCGCGCTACGTGCTGCAGACGCTCAACCAGCTGCACGACGACACCTTGCCGGCCACCAGCACCTATCCCGGCAACGGCGCCTTCCGCGACGCCTTCAACCAGAACCTGAACCTCACCTACTCGCGCACCCTGAAGCCCAACATGATCACGGAAGCGCACGTGGGCTACAACCGCTTCAACGTGCAGGAGACGCCGCAGGACGGCAGCATCAACGCCACCACCCTGGGCCTGCCCTTCCGGCAGATCCCGACCTTCTTCCTCAACGGCATCGATTTCCAGACCGGGGGCCAGACGCCGTTCCGCGGCGGCAACCCCTTCCAGTTCTCCGCCGGGTCCACCAACTGGGAGGACTGCTGCAACATCTTTCCCACCCTGGATTTCCTGTTCCCGATCGCGCGCATCGGCGCGCCGCTGAACGCGCCCAGCAACCGACGCGACACCACGCTGTTTGCCGCCGACAGCACCACCTGGTCGCACGGCAAGCATTCCATCAAGTTCGGCGTGGAGTACCGTCACCTGCTCAGCCATGTGGACAACTCCGCGTTCCGGCGCGGCTTCGTGCTCTCCTCCAACATCGGCGAGTTCACCAGCGACAGCGAGGCCTGCAACGGCGGCTGCTCGGGCAACGCCTTCTTCGCGCCCTCGTTCGATTTCGCCCAGTTCAACAACAGCCGCTACACCGGGAGCTTCCTCTCCTACGCGGTCTCGGGCTTCGTGCAGGACACCTGGCGCTTCCATCCCCGCCTGACCCTGAACATCGGCGTGCGCTATGAATACTTCTCGCCCATGCAGGAAGCCAGCAACGGGGCCTACAACTACGATCCCCTCGCCAACGGGCTGGTGCAGCAGAACCGCTCCACCGTGGTGGACCCGTTCGGCAACGTGTGCGGCGCCACTTTGACCAGGTACGGCGCCATCCCCGGTTCCAACTCCGCTACCGCGCAGGTGAATCCGCTGTTCGCCTCGCCGGGCATCGGCTCGGTGCTGCCCCAGGGCTGGAACTGCGGGCCCAGCCGCCGCAACTACAACCAGCTGACCAATTCGGACACCAACAACTTCGCGCCCCGCATCGGCCTGGCCTGGGACGTCTTCGGGAACGCCAAGACGGTGGTGCGCGGCGGGGCCGGCATCTACTTCGACCAGCTGCCCACCAGCACGGTGGCGCCGCTGCTCTTCAACCAGCCGCTGGTGGGCAACAACGCGCTCTACGGACAGGTGCTGCGCGCCGCCGGCTTCTGCGCGGGCGTGACCCGCGGCTGCGGCGTGGGCAGCACCATCCTGAACCCCATCACCCAGTCGGCGCTTTCGCCCGACGGGGTGAATGCCAACGCGTTCTACACCAACGCGCAGCAGCCGTTCGACATCTACGCGCGCGACACGGCGCACTCCGACACCCCCTACACCTACCAGGGGAGCTTCACCATCCAGCAGCAGCTCACCAACAAGGCGTCGGTGGAGGTGGGCTACATCTATAACCGTGCGCGGCTGCTGCCCGTCATCTATAACAGCAACTTCGCGCGCGAGTGGGACATCAGCGCGGCGGGCCGCTTCCGCGACAACTTCGCCTACTTCCCCATCCTCACCATGACCAACGACGGCGACTCCGTCTACCACTCGGCGATGGCGCGGCTGCGGCTGGCGGAGTGGCACGGGCTGCGGGTGAACGGGACCTACAACTGGTCCAAGTCCATTGACAACGGCTCCAACGCGGTCTTCCCCACGCTGCCGGTCTCCGGGCCCAACCTGCTGCTGGGCTACCAGTTCTTCACCAACGGCAGCTACGTGCTGGAGTGCCTCTACCGCGCCACGGGGTGCCAGACCAACGTGGTGCCGGTGACGCCCAGCATCAACTTCGCCACCAGCGCGCTCACCACCACCGGCGCCAACCAGGTGATCGTGAGCCGCTACGCGCTGCCCCAGGACCCCTTCCACTTCTCGCGCAACGACCGCGGGCTCTCGGACTTCGACAACCGCCATCGCTACGTGATGGACTTCACCTACGACCTGCCTTCGCTGCAGAAGACCATGAACTGGTCCAAGTGGCTCGACTACTGGCAGTTCAGCGGGGTCTTCGTGGCGCAGTCGGGACAGCCGTTCACCATCTACGCCGGGCCCATCCTGAACGAGATCACGCAGCGGGTGAACGTGACCGGGCCGGTGCGCGTCTCGCACAACCCGGCGGGGGCCATCTCCACCGCCAATCTGTCGCTGGCCTCGGCCAACCCGGCGTGCGTGCTGGGCAATAACGGACTGCTGCTGCTCACCGGCCCCAACACGGCCTGCACCGGCAACTCGGGACGCAATCAGTTCACCGGGCCCAAGTACATCAACATGAACTTCTCGGTGCAGAAGAGCTTCCCCGTCATGGGCGAGGGGCGCATGCTGCTGTTCCGCGCCGAGTTCTACAACCTGTTCAACCACGCCAACTTCTACAACCCCATCAGCCAGCTGAGCATTGACGGCTCCACCATCAGCAACGACTTCGGCAAGATCAAGTCGGCGCACGATGCCCGGCAGATCCAGTTCGCAGTGCGCTTCAGCTGGTAGCCGGTCCAGTCTTTCAAAGTACCAAGGCCCTTCGCGAGAAGGGCCTTTCGCTTTCTAGGGGTTGACTCGGCAGCGTCGCGCCGCGGAAATCCTGTTGTGCAATCCAGCCTTCTGGTCTAAATTTTGAGCTAGCCATTTTGGGCGGCAAGTGATATTAGTATCAGTCGCTTACACTTTGAGCGGTTGCCGCGGCCGGAGGTTTTGGCGCGGCTCCCCCGCCGCTGACGGAAAAAGGGTTCTGTCCTCATTTTCGAGATGGAAGTTCGCAGCGCCACGATGGCACCGATGACCACAAGCTCAGGAGGCACTATGCGCAGTCACCTTAGGTATCTTGTTCCGGTCCTGGCGATCCTGCTGCTCGCCGCAGCCCCGATGTTCGCCGCCACGCAGAACGCGGTGGTGTACGGCACGGTGTACGACGCCTCCGGAAATCCGCTGCCGGGGATCACGGTGAACCTGGACAACGCCGGGCAGGGCTTCGCGCGCGAGACCGCGACGGGCAGCGACGGCTCCTACACCTTCTCCGAGGTGCCTCCGGCCGACGGATACCGCCTGACGGCGGCGCGCAGCGGCAAGAAGATCGACATCCGCTCCGGCATCACGGTGAACGTGGGCGACGAGCGCGTGATCCTGCCGCCGCTGAAGGAGCAGGCGGCCGCCACCACCAACGCGCCGGTGGTGGAGCGCAAGGTGGAAGCCGCGGCGGTGGCCAACGAGACGGTGAGCACGGCCATCAGCGGCGTCATCAACGGCGACCAGCTGCGCTCCCTTCCCGTGGCCCTGAACCGCAACTTCCTGAACGCCGGCCTGATCCCGCCCCAGACCCACGACGTGGCGGCGGGCTCGGAGCTGAGCGGCGCCAGCTTCTCGGTCTCCGGCATGCGCGACAACAGCAACAACTTCCTGCTGGACGGATCGGACAACGTGGCCTCGAGCAGCAACCAGGCCGTGCCCTTTCAGGTGAACGACGCCATCCAGGAGTTCCGCGTGACCTCTTCGACGGCGCCGGCCGAGTACGGACGCAACACCGGCGGCGTGGTGAACGTGGTGACGCGCCGCGGCAGCAACGGCTTCCACGGCTCGGTGTTCGGCTACTTCAACGATGACCGGCTCAACGGCGACAGTCCCATCTCGGTCTACCGCGGCACCACCTTCGACCAGGCCGCCATCTACGCCGGCCCCACCAACGCCCCGGCGCTGACCATCGGCCGCTTCCTGCCTTCGCCGCTGAACTACAACAGCTACGTGGCGACGGCGCAGGCCAACGGCTATTGCACGAACTCGATCTCGGTGACCGCGGCCCCTGGGCTCGTCCCCTGCACGTTCACCGGCGGGTTCGGACTGAACCAGCGCTTCGATCCTGCCGCCGTGCTTCGCACCAACGACAGCCGGACCATCCCGTTCACCTCCTCGCAGTTCGGGGCCAACGCGGGCGGCGCGCTCATCAAGGACAAGCTGTTCTACTTCGCCAGCTATGAGGCCACCATCATCCGCAACCCCAACCCCATCTTCGAGCGCGTGCCTTCGACCTTCGACCGGACCTACGCGCCGTTCGGCGCGGCATTCGCCACGCCCTTTGCGGGGGCCGGCGCCAATGACCCGAATTACCTGCTGGACACGGGCATCCTGAACCTGTTCCCGGCGCCCAACGTCATCGGGGTGCCCAATGCGCTGGAGTTCTTCCGCGGGCAGGCGCCGAACTACACCCACGTGCACAACGGCCTGGGGCGCGGTGACTGGCTGCTCACCAGCAAGAGCAGCATCTCGGTGCGCTACGCCGTGCAAGGGCTGAGCCAGCTGCACGACGACACGCTGCCCAAGCAGTCGCAGTATCCGGGCAACGGGGCGCTGCGCGACGCGCTGAACCAGAACTTGAGCGGGACGCTGAGCCACAGCTTCACGCCCAACCTCATCAACGACATCCGCGTGGGTTTCTCGCGCTTCCGGGTGGATGAAGAAGCGCAGGACAGGCGCTTCAACGCCGGCAGCCTGGGCACCGCCGGTTCCAACATCCCGTCGCGGGCCATGCCCACGGTGCTGCTGAACGGGCTCGACCAGCAGTACAGCGGCTCGGTGCCCGGGTTCTCGGGCGCGTACCGCCAGTGGTTCGATCCCTCCAGCCCGGCGCCCATGCTGCCCACGCTGGACTACCTGTTCCCCATGCCGCGCATCGGCGCGCCGCTCAGCGCGCCCAGCGGCCGCAAGGACACCACCATCTTCGCCGCCGACAACGTGAGCTGGACGCACGGCAAGCACACCATCAAGGCGGGCATCGAGTACCGCCATCTGAACGACCTGTTCACCAACAACGCCTTCAATCGGGGCTTCTGGTACTCCTCGGACGTCGGCGAGTTCAGCCACGACAGCAACTCCACGCACGGCCCCATTGACCGGCGCGACTACTTCGCGCCCTCGTTCGACTTCGCGCTGACCCAGACCCAGGGGTACCGCGCCGACCTGGACTCGTGGGCCTTCGCCGGCTACGTGCAGGACACCGTCCACCTGACCTCGCGCGTCACGCTGAACCTGGGCATGCGCTACGAGTTCTTCTCCACGCCGCATGAGTCCAATGACCGGCTGTGGAACTTCGATCCCACCGGCAACGGCCTGGTGCGGGAGGGAGGCGCCGCCATCGTCGATCCCTATGGCGTTCCCTGCGACGGCTCGTTCCAGCAAGGCAACTATCTCTCGGCGCCGCCGGCCAGCGGCGGGGCCTTCATCGTCCAGTTCTTTGGCGGCGCGCCGGGGCCGTGGAACTGCACGCCTTCGGTGAAAGGAGCGGGCGAGTTCCTGCGCAAGGACGGCAACAACTTCGCGCCCCGCATCGGCTTGGCCTGGGACGTGCGCGGCGACGCCAAGACGGTGGTCCGCATGGGCTTCGGGCTGTACTACGACCAGCTTCCGGCCAGCTACATGGCGCAACTGATGTTCAACCGCCCGACCTCCCCGACCGCCAATCCCAATGCGCTGTTCGGCGTGTTCAACGATTTCGTGAACTTCTGCAACTTCGCGGTCTGCGGCGTGGGCAGCTCCATCGTGAATCCGGCCGTGCTGGCCAGGCCCGCGACCACCAACGTGGGGACGGTGCCGCTGAGCAGCGTGGTGCTGGCCAGCCAGCCGTTCGCCATCTACTCCCGCGACACTGCCAATTCGGCCACGCCCTATACCTACCAGTTCAACCTCGGCGTGCAGCAGCAGATCTCCAAGAACCTGACCACCGAGATCGCCTACGTGGGCTCCGCGGGCGCGCGGCTGCCGGTGGTCTATGATCGGAACTTCGGCAACGAGTTCAACATCCTCAATCAGACGGGCGGAAACATCACCTTCTTCCCGGTGATGACCATGACCAACCGGGCGGATTCCAATTACCACTCGCTGCTGGCGCGGGCACGCGTGGCCGACTGGCACGGGCTGCGCTTCAACGCCACGTACATCTGGTCCAAGTCCCTGGACAACTCCTCCAACGGCGTATTCCCGGTGCTGCCCACCACCGCCAACAACCTGGCGCTGGCGGACCAGTTCTTCACCACCTTCAATCCGGTGGTGAACTGCGTGTACTTCGGAAACGCCTGCAATGCGACCCCGCTGGTGTTCCCCAACTTCAACTTCAGCTCCGGTGCGGTGACCACCACCGGACAGGGCCAGGTGCTGACCAGCCGCTACCTGCTGCCGCAGGATCCCTTCCACTTCCTGCGCGACGACTACGGACGCTCCGACTTCAACGTGGCGCACCGCTTCGTACTCGACTACATCTACGAGGTGCCTTCGCTGCAGAAGGCCTACAACTGGCCGAAGTGGCTGGACTACTGGCAGCTGAGCGGCGTGTTCACCGCCCAGACCGGCCAGCCCTATACCATCTTCGCCGGACCTATTCTGGGACAGGTGAACCAGCGGGTGAACGTCATTGGAAGGGTGAGCAGGAACAACGACAATCCCAACGCCGCCATTTCCACCACCGGCTTACAGCTGGCGACCACGGCCTGCTTCGATCCCATCAACGGCATAGGGCTCAACCCCATCCAGCCGGCCCCGGGCACAGCCTGCACCGGCAACTCAGGACGCAACGCGTTCATCGGGCCGAAGTACATCAACTTCAACTTCGCCATCCAGAAGGGGTTCCCGGTGTTCGGCGAGGGCCGCATGCTGACCTTCCGGACCGAGGTCTACAACCTGTTCGGCAACGACAACTTCTACAACCCGATCAGCCAGGCCAGCGTAGACGGCTTCAATATGAACCCCGACTTCGGGCGCATCAAGTCGGCGCACGAGCCGCGGCAGATCCAGTTCGCCCTGCGCTTCAGCTGGTAAGGCAGGCAGGTCCGCAGGTCCAGGCCCTTCGCGAGAAGGGCCTTTTCCTTTGTGGCTTATTTTTCGGCCGTCCCTACGGGACTTAAGGAATGATTTGCGCCTACCCGGCACTGGCGTGCCGGGCTATTCTCGTGCCGTCCCTTGGCGGGACGGCTGGATGCCGGAATCAATCAGGTAATTCAGCGCTCGAGCGCAGTGGCGAAGGCGTCCAGCGACAGCGAGCGCAGCAGGTTCCGCCGCATGCCGCTCTCGACCTCGCCGGCGTGGCGGGCCGCGGCCTCAAGCCAGGCGAAATCCACACTCTCAGCCAGGCGCCGGAGCTCGGCGGTGATGTCGGTATTGCGCGCCATGTCGGGCACGCCGGTCTTGATGTAAAGCAGGTCCTCCAGCAGCCCATAGAGCGCGCGCAGCAGGCGCTCAGTCCGGGCCCGTCCCTCGGCCCCGGAGCGGTAGGCCTCGGTGGCCTGGAACAGCGCGCTGTGGTCGTTGCCGCGGCCGGCGGCCAGCAGGGTGAGAGCGTCACTACGGGCCGCCGTGTACTCCGCCAACTGGAAGCCGATGGCGCGCCCGGCGGCGCCTCCACTGAGGCGCGCCACCAGACCGCGCTGCTTCGCGCCCCACTCAGGATGGCGTTGAGCGAGCAGATGCTCGATGGCTGTCGCAGAGAGCGGCGACAGAGAGAAGGTCATAGCGCGCGAGCGCACGGTAGGCAGAAGCTCGCCGGCGTTGGTGGCCAGCAGGAAGAGCGTGGCGTACTCCGGAGCCTCTTCCAGGACCTTGAGCAGCGCGTTGGCCGCTTCTTTCATGAAAGCGGAGCTGGTGAAGATGTAGACGCGCCGGCGCGCCGTGCCCGGACGGTAGTAGATGGTTTCGGTGACGCGCCGCACCTGGTCCACCTTGATCATCTTCTGCGGCGGGTCGGGCGGAAGGATGAGGACGTCGGGATGGGTCTGGACCATCAGGCGGGTATCGCGGCGGTCGGCATCGCGCAGGTTCTCCCGCGCCTCTTCGGCTTCCGCCAGGCGGGCATCGAGATCGTCGGCGCCGGCGATGCGCAGGCAGGTCGGGCACGTACCGCAGAAATCCGGGAAGCCATCGGTCGCCGGCCGGGTCTCGCAGTTCATGGCCTTGGCCATCATCTGCGCCAGGGTGTACTTGCCGCCGCCCTCGGGGCCGCTGAGGATGATGGCGTGGGGCAGGCGGTCGCGGCCCAGCATGGCGCGCAGCTGACGGACGGCAGGCGCGCTGCCGAGGAAGTCGCGAAAGCTCACGCCGCGCTCCCCAGGCGCAGGCGCTCGCGCACGATGGCCAGGATGGCGCGATGCACCACGGCGACGGGCTGGCGGGCATCAATGACGACGACACGGTGCGGCTCGCGGCGGGCGAGGGCGTGGTAGGCCTCCTGCACGCGCAGGAAGAAGGCGCGGCTCTCGCGCTCGAAGCGGTTCTCATCGCGCGCCATGCGCGGCGACTGGTTGCGGCGGCGCGCGCGCGTCACGCTGGCCGCGGGGTCGGTGTCCATGAGGATGGTGAGGTCCGGCTGCAGTCCGCCGCAGAGGACGCGATGCAACGAGAGCACCGCCTCGCTGCCCAATTGCCGTCCGCCGCCTTGATAGGCCTCCGAGGAGTCGGTGTAGCGGTCACTGAGCACGCAGGCGCCAGCGGCCAGGCCCGGGCGAATGACCTCCTCGACCAGCTGCGCGCGCGAGGCGAACATCAGGGCCAGCTCGGTGGTGGCGGCCAGGCGCGCGGTGCGCGAATCCAGCAGCAGGCTGCGGACCTTTTCGCCCGCGGGCGTGCCGCCGGGCTCGCGCGTCACCACCACGTGGCGGCCGGCTTCGCGCAGGGCCTGGGCCAGCTTGCCCAGCTGCGTGCTCTTGCCGCAGCCGTCGAGGCCTTCGAAGGTGATGAACGTTCCCGCCGCTTTCGCGCTCACGGATAGCATCATAGCATCGCGAGTTGCGATGATTGGAAGCGCCGGGGCGCTGTGATACACTCCGCGCGCTGGAAACGGCCGCAAGGATCCCCCTGGAATGCGTCTTGCCGACGAGATTGACGACTACTGTTCGCGCTGCCGCCGCACCACCAATCACAACGTGGTCTCGCTGCGGGGCGAGGAGGCGGACAAGGTACGCTGCCGGACCTGCACCTACGAACACTCGTACCGCAAGAACCGCGGCGGCAGGAAAGAGATGACCGCGCAGGAAGCCTTCCAGAGACTCATGGCCAGCGTGACCGGTTCCCAGCCCGAGCCTCCTCCCGCGAAAGGGAAGGGGCGCAGGAAGTAGCCGGCAATCCAAAATCTGTCACTCCGTTAAGGACGAAAACCATGCGTCGAATCATGATGGTCGTTGCTGCTCTCGTGCTGTGCCTTCCGGCATTGGGCGCCAAACCCAAGCCTGCTGCCAAGGAGGTTGCGCCGCCGCGCATCACGCTGGCCGTGGACGCTACCGAAGCGCCGCGCAAGATCTTCCATGCCCATCTTTCCATGCTGGCGACCGCCGGTCCGCAGACCTTCTACTACCCCAAGTGGGCGCCCGGAGAGCACGGGCCGACCGGCCCCATCGCCGATCTGGCCGGGCTGAAGTTCACGGCCGACGGCAAGCCGGTGGATTGGCGCCGCGATGATGTGGACATGTACGCCATCCACGTGGATGTCCCGCAGGGTGCGACCACGCTCGAAGCCAGCCTCGACTACCTCTCACCCGCCGCGGCCGAAGGCTTCACCTCAGCCGCTTCGGCGACCGAGCACCTGGCGGTGGTGAGCTGGAACACGCTGCTGCTC
>JACXTT010014801.1_pt1 | contig 10176 bp, 8 predicted proteins | sample 9270951 | NCBI WGS metagenome assembly JACXTT01 (sample SAMN15532306, study PRJNA645909) | rock metagenome | isolation source: weathered quartz diorite | place: Puerto Rico | collected 2017-06-21
GAAATTAGCAACTATTCTTGCATATTACTAGACTTAAATACACCTAATTTGAGACAACAATAGGATTTCGGAAATGGTAAAGTTTGGAATTCAACAAGGACTCAATGTTGCAAGACTTGGACTAAACGAAGACCAAATAATTACAGCTTGTGTTTTGGCAGACAAGATTGGTTATGAATCTATCTGGTATATGGATCACAGTAATGTTCCACAATGGGATAAGGCAATTGTAAATGATCCTTGGGTTATGCTCTCTGCGATTGCAGCAGTAACACACAAGGTAGAGCTTGGAACTTGTGTTACAGATGCAGTTAGAAGACATCCATCAAACATTGCACTAGCATCAATCACACTTGACAGAGTATCTCATGGAAGAGGAACGTTGGGCATTGGGGCAGGAGAGGCACAAAACCTAAAAGAATTCAAGATACAATGGGATAAACCAGTAGGAAGATTTGAAGAGCAACTCCAAGTGATTAAATTACTTTACCAGTCATCGCCTGATCACAGGGTCAATTTCAAGGGAGAATTTTATCAACTAGAAGAGGCATGTTTGCAAGCAAAAAGTATTCGAAAACCAGCTCCACCAATTTACATGGCTGCAGGGGCTCCAAGAACACTTGCACTGTGTGGAAAATATGGAGATGGGTGGATTCCAATCGGATATACACCAGAACTATACGAAGAACATGCAAAAGCAATCAAGGCATCAATGAAAGAAAACGGAAGAAAAGATGACAATTTCAATTATGCAGTAGATATTGACGTATACTTTTCAGATGACGCAGAGAGCGCATGGGCAAAAATGAAAAACGCTGTAAAGGTAAGTTTGTTCAAGCCAGAAGTTCTCAAGGTTCACGGCATACAGGATATTGCGGGATTTGATTTCAAGAAATACTTTACAGAATATTCCATGTCAAATCAAGAATGGATAGTAAAGATGAGAGAGGCTGCTCAAACAATACCTGACAAGGTTGCACGTTCATCAATAGGCATGGGTACGCCAGATGACATCATACCAGTCTTTGAAAGATTCATGAAGGCAGGTGTGAATCACTTTATTGTCAGATTTTGGGGTTCAGGGTACTTTGGCTCTATTGACAAGTTTGCATCAACCATAATACCTTACTTTAAAGATCAAAACAACCCAAGAAAATAATTTCTTAGATATATCGGTAGATTGTCAACTTTTCAGAGTTTGGCAGATCCGATACAAGTGCAAAGTTAAAGAGTGGATAGAATTTCTTGTATTCCTTCATGAAACTCCAGGCTACATCATGTGTTTTAAATTCAGACCTAATACCATCAATACTAGTCTCTACTCCACATACATCGAATACTTTAACAAGATACCTCTGAGGCCTTTTGTGTGGCTTGGCCTTTAAGAGCCAGGCAATGGCAAACACAAATACGGCCATCATGATTAATGCAGCTCCAATTTCTTTGAAATATACTGCAAAAAAGGATGGAATCGTATCTCCAAACAAGGTATACACATAACTTGCAAATCCAATTACCGAGCCTATTATCATACCTGAAAACATGCCCTGTTTAGATCCCTTTTGCATACTCTGTGTTAGAGGCACTTACATTTATCTATTAAAACCATATGCAGAAATATCATAACTGATAACAGTACACATGCAACTACTCGGAAGACTAGAGATCAAGTCACAAGAAAAGATAATTGAATTTCTCAATCAACAAGAAACAGGCAGGATATGCAGCATAGACAAGGACGGTTTTCCACAGATAATACCTATGAATTTTGTATATACCAATGATGCAGTATACATGCATTCTCATCCACGTGGAGAAAAATTAGAAAATATCGTAAAGAACTCAAAAGTGGGTTTTGAGGCAGACCAAAGCCTAGAGTTTTTGCCATCTTATTTTACATCGCCCACAGATGCATCCCAGGCAGATACATTGTATATCAGCGTTGTAATCAAGGGAAATGCATCAATTGTTTCAGATCCAAAAGAAAAGTCAATGGCATTAAATGAGTTGATGAGAAAATACCAGCCAGAAGGAGGATATGAAAAACTAGGACCAGACATGAAAGTAGTAGAAGAGGTTGCAATAATCAAAATTGTTCCAATCACAATGAGAGGAAAATACAAGGTCGGTCAGCACATGGATAAAAAAACAAGACTTGAAATTGCAAAAAAAATTCTGGAGCGCAACAGCCCAACTGCAAAAAACACCATAAAGACGATGGGCATAATAGAGACAAAGGAGGGCTTGCAAGTATCAAAAGAGCCCAATTGGTAGACGTAATACATGCACCATTTAAATTTGAAAATATACAAAATGTCTAGTGTTTGCTAGAAAATCCAAGTTTTGAGCTAGTTTCAGAATTTAGCCCTACAGGAGACCAGCCACAGGCAATAGAGGAATTAGGCCAAGGCATAAGAAAAAAGAAAGTACAAACTCTACTTGGAGTAACAGGAAGTGGCAAAACATTCACAGTTGCAAATGCCATTGCAAATACAGGCAAAAAGACACTTGTGATATCACATAACAAGACATTGGCTGCTCAGCTTTATGCAGAGCTAAAACAGTTCTTTCCAAATAACAACGTGGGATATTTTGTTTCATATTATGACTATTACCAACCAGAAAGCTACATCCCGCAAACAGACACATATATCGAAAAAGATACTCAGATAAACGAGAAGATAGAAAAGCTTCGATTGGAAGCAACTGCCATGCTTTTATCAGGAGAGCCAACGATAATTGTATCAACTGTCTCATGCATTTACTCACTTGGTTCTCCAAGCGAATGGGAGACAATGGCCATTACAATTGAAAAAGATACAGAAATTGGAAGAAGCTCACTGATAAAAAAATTAGTAAATGCGAGATATGACAGAAATGACACAGAGTTACTTGCAGGAAGATTCAGAATTAAAGGAGATACAATTGACATCATACCAGCCTATTCAGATGCAATTGTGAGAATTTCATTATTTGGCGATGACGTAGAAAAAATATCAATATGTGATCCAGTTTCACTCAAAGAAAAAAAACAAATATCCAAGATCAAAATTTATCCTGCAAAACATTACCTGGTTGCATCAGATGTAAGAAAAATTGCAGTACAGTCAATCAGAGACGAATTAAAACAGCGATTGTCAGAGTTGCCAGAACTTGAAAGACAAAGATTAGAGATGAGGACAAAATACGACCTTGAAATGATAGAAGAGTTAGGATACTGTTCCGGGATTGAAAATTATTCACGACACTTTGATGGAAGAAAGTCAGGTGAGCCACCATTTTGTCTTTTAGATTTTTTTGGAGAAGATTTTTTACTTGTAATTGACGAGTCTCATGTGACACTGCCTCAGCTTCACGGAATGTACAATGGTGACCATACTAGAAAAAAATCCTTGATTGATTATGGATTTAGACTACCAAGTGCATTTGACAACAGACCGCTCAAGTTTGAAGAATTTGAAAAATATATAAAAAATACAATTTTTGTTTCTGCCACTCCAGGGGACTATGAAAGAAAACACAGTTTTCAAATTGTTGAACAACTAATCAGGCCCACTGGACTTGTAGACCCAACAGTAGAGATACGAAAGACAACAAACCAGATGGACGACTTGATTTTAGAGATAAAGAAAAGGGTAGAAAAAGACCAAAGAGTTCTAGTTACAACACTTACTAAAAGAATGGCAGAGGACCTTGCAGAATATCTTTCAAAGAACAAGGTAAAGGTACGATACCTTCATTCAGAGATTGAAAATTTGCAGAGAACTGAGATTATCAGGCAGCTAAGACTAGGAGAGTTTGATGTTCTTGTAGGCATAAATCTTCTAAGGGAGGGACTAGACATACCAGAGGTTTCACTTGTAGCAATACTTGACGCAGACAAGGAGGGATTTTTGAGAAATGTCACAAGCTTAATCCAGACATTTGGAAGGGCTGCAAGAAACATAGATGGTGCAGTAATAATGTATTCAGGTACAGTTACCCAATCCATGAAACTTGCCATGACAGAAACAGATAGAAGAAGAGCAAAACAGTTAGAGTATAATCAAAAGATGGGAATCATTCCAACCACAATTGTAAAGGCAATCCCACAACAAACAATTGTATTAGATGAAATAAAACACATGTCAAAGCATGATATTCACGCACTAGCAGTAGAAATAGAGGCCAGCATGAAGCGTTATGCAGAAGATCTTGATTTTGAGCGTGCAATTGAGTTCAGAGATAGGCTGACAAAAATACAAAAACAATTACAAAATGACTGACAAGCTAATTATCCGAGGTGCAAGGGAGCACAACCTAAAAAACATCAACGTAGACATTCCAAAGAATAAACTAGTAGTCATTACAGGATTGTCAGGGTCAGGAAAATCAACACTTGCATTTGATACAATATACGCAGAAGGCCAGAGAAGATACGTAGAATCACTTTCTGCATATGCAAGGCAATTTCTTGAAATGATGAACAAGCCAGATGTTGACTCTATTGAGGGGCTCTCACCTGCCATATCAATACAACAAAAAACCACAAGCAAAAACCCAAGATCTACGGTTGGAACAATAACAGAGATTTACGATTACCTAAGGTTATTGTATGCAAGAATTGGAACGCCCCATTGTCCAAAATGTTCTCGTAAGATATCAAACCAGTCAGTCGAGTCAATCTGCGAATCCATACTAAAAGAGTCAGAAGGCAAGAAAATTTTGATCCTGGCCTCACTTGTAAGAAGAAAAAAAGGAACATATGAAAAACTCTTTGAGCAGGTCAAAAAACAAGGATATTCAAGAATCAGAGTAGATGGAGAGATAATAGAGTTAGATGGAGAACTTCCGGTACTTGACAAGCAAAAATGGCACAACATCGAGATAGTAGTAGATAGAGTCAAGGCGTCATGGGAAGAAAAGAGTAGATTGTACGAATCAATCCAGACTGCACTAAAGGCAGGCAAAGGCGACGTAATGGTAGTAGACACAGAAGAGAAGATATTTTCTCAAAATAATGCATGTCCATTTTGTGGGATATCAATAGGTGAGCTAGAGCCGAGAGGATTTTCATTTAATTCACCATTTGGGGCATGCAAGACATGTCATGGATTGGGAGTAAAGATGGAATTTGATCCTGATTTACTAATACCTGACAAGACTAGGTCAATACTAGATGGTGCAATAATTCCGTGGTCTGGCAGATTTTCATCATTTAGAAGACAGACGTTACGAGATGTTGGTAAAAAATACGGTTTTGACTTGATGACTCCAATAAACAAAATGACCCCAAAACAAATGCAGATAATTTTGTATGGAAGCGATGAAGCGGTAAAATTCTCATATGAGTCCCAATCAACAGACTCTCGATGGGAGTATACAAACAATTTTCAAGGAGTAATACCAAGTTTACAGAAAAATTTTGCAGAGACAGACTCTGAATCAAAAAGAGAAGAATTGAGCAAATTCATGCAAGAGACCCCATGTAACTTGTGCAAAGGTAGAAGATTAAAGGATGAGGCACTTGCGGTTTCCATCAATTCATTGTCTATTATGGATGTATGTGACTTGTCAATTGATTCATGCTATGAATTTTTTAAAAATTTACAGCTAAGTGAAACAGAAAGATATATCGCAAAATCAATTCTAAAAGAAGTCCTATCAAGACTAGAATTTTTAAGAAACGTTGGTTTGAACTATCTTACACTTAACAGGGTCAGTTCTACTTTATCAGGAGGAGAAGCCCAGAGAATTCGACTGGCAACGCAGATAGGATCAAATCTTACAGGCGTGCTTTATGTGCTTGATGAGCCTACAATTGGTCTGCACCAAAGAGACAATGCAAAACTTATCAAGACATTGACAAAACTTCGTGACCTTGGCAACACCATACTTGTAGTGGAACATGATGAAGAAGTAATGCGAAGCTCTGATTGGATAATTGATCTTGGTCCAAAAGCTGGAGTGCATGGTGGAAATGTAGTCTTTGAGGGAACAATCAATGATATTCTAAAAAATGACAAATCAATCACTGGTAAGTATCTCAAAGATCACAACATAATGAAACTAGACAAAAAAAGACATGAACAAAAAGGCAGGCTTGTTCTCAAGGGTGCCTCTGAGAACAATCTCAAAAATATTGATGTAGAATTCCCTCTGGGACTGATGGTTACCATAACTGGCGTATCAGGTTCTGGCAAGTCTACTCTTGTAAACGACATATTGTACAAGGCATTGGCTACAGAAATCTATGGTTCTACAGACAGGCCTGGAAGACATAGAGGCATATCAGGAATGGATGAGATAGACAAAGTCATAGGAATAGACCAGTCACCAATAGGACGAACTCCCCGTTCAAACCCTGCCACATACATTGGTGCTTTTACACCAATTAGGGAATTATATGCAGGAACTGAACTCTCAAAGGAACGAGGATATACACCAGGTCAGTTTTCATTTAATGTTGCAGATGGGAGATGTTTTGCGTGTGAAGGCGACGGTGTTAAAAAAATAGAAATGCAGTTTTTGTCAGATGTGTATGTTGTGTGTGATGAATGTAAAGGAAAACGCTACAACTCAGAGACACTTGCAGTTCATTACAAGGACAAGAATATTTCAGATATTCTTGCAATGACAGTGGATGAAGCACTAGAATTTTTTGTAAACATACCTTCCATTCAGAGAAAACTTCAGACAGTATCAGATGTTGGTTTAGGATATATCAAACTAGGACAAGCTGCAACTACATTATCCGGTGGAGAGGCCCAGCGTGTAAAACTTGCATCAGAGCTCTCAAAACGTGATACAGGTAGAACAATCTACATCCTAGATGAGCCTACCACAGGACTTAATTTTGCAGATGTCCAGAAACTTCTTGAAGTCTTAAACAGATTGGTAGACCTTGGAAATACAATAATCATCATAGAACATAACATGGATGTGATAAAAAACTCAGATTGGATAATTGATCTTGGTCCAGAAGGAGGAGATGGTGGAGGTACAATAGTAGCTACAGGAACACCAGAACAAGTTGTACAAAATCCAAGAAGCTATACCGGACAGTATTTGAAACATATTCTAAAAAATGGTTCTTGACATAACAAAGATAACCATTCCACCGCATCCCGGTATTTACATCATGAAAGACAGTGAAGACAAGATATTATACATAGGCAAGGCAAAAAATCTAAAAAATCGAGTCAGATCGTATTTTTTGAAGAATCAGAATTACAAGACGCAAAAACTAGTTGAAAAGATAGCTGAGATTGAATTTGTATTGACAGATAATGAGGAAGAAGCCTTTTTGCTTGAGGCAAATATGATAAAAAGATACAGACCCCCATACAATATAGAACTCAAAGATCAGCAAAGGTACACATACCTTAGAATAACAAATGAAGAATTTCCTCGTCTCATGGTGGCACGAAGAACAAGAACTGGTCAATTTCTTGGAGGCGGCAAAGTCTATGGACCATTCACTCACGGAAGCTCCAAGATGTTATCAATAGGTCTTCTTCGCAAGACATTCAAGATAAGAATATGTAAAAAACTTCCTAAAGAGGCATGTCTTGAGTATCATCTAGGAAATTGTGAGGCACCTTGTCAGTTTGAACATGCCAAACAAAATTATGGTAAAAATTTGTCTGAGCTTGAATCAATCCTAAAAGGCAAACAGAAACTAGAAGAGTTTGTCATCAAATTAGAAAAAGAAATGAACCAAGCATCAAATGACAGACAATATGAAAGAGCAAAAGAGATACACCAGACACTGCAACGACTTGGCAGTCTTCAAGTTAGGCAAAAAATGGAGTCTCCAAGAATTGGATCTGATGAAGAATATTTTGGCATAAAAATTAAAGATCAAACGGCACATCTCATGAGCTTTAGGCTTTCAAACGGTGTCATAAAGGACAGAATCAAGTTCTCTTTTGATCTGGTTGGGGATAATTCATTTTCAAACTTTTTATCACAATACTATTCTACGAATCCCATTCCAAGATATGTCATAACAAGTGAGATGCCTGACAAAAAAGAGATACTGGAAGAGGTGCTATCACGAACATCAGGATTCAAAGTAAGCATTGCGGTCCCATCATCTGGAAAGAGACGCGAAATCATCAATCTGATCATGAAAAATATACAATTGACAATAACAAAGGGGGCAGATCCTGCTTTAATTGAGCTTCAAGAGATACTAGAACTGCCAAATCTTCCAAACAAAATAGAATGCTTTGACATATCAAATCACGGTCAAGATTATGCTGTTGGTTCCATGTCGTGTCTAGTAGGTGGAAAACCATTCAAGTCTGGATATAGAAAATTTAGAATCAGATCAATACATGGGAGAGACGATTTTGCAATGATAAATGAGATTGTGAAAAGACGTTATCTAAGATTAAAAGAAGAAAGATCAAAAATGCCAAATGTCATACTAATTGACGGTGGGAGAGGCCAGCTAAATGCAGCACTTGATGCTTTACACGGAATAGGAGTAGACATTCCATGTATCTCACTTGCAAAAGAAAATGAAGAGATTTACCATCCAAATCATGTCAAGCCAATCAACTTGCCAAAAAATAATCAAGCACTCAAGATTCTACAATATGCAAGAGATGAAGCACATAGATTTGGTGTGGCATATAACAGAGCAATACGCAAGTTTACATCAGATACAGAATAAGGATTCCAAGGAATCAAGATATCACAGTTTTGAATACACATTTTTGACTCATTGTGACCCACTTTAAATTCTAGGATGCGGAAACAATACCAGGTGCAAAAAAGTGTCTGGAGAATATTTATCGTTTAATTTTGCAGAAAAACTAGTCAAGCAAAAAGGATCTGGATATCACGTAATAATAGGAGCACTGGTACTAGTGTTTGGAATTGGTGTAGGTGTAGCAATTAACAACAATTTCATAACATACGGATCGCTTGCCATAGGTATAGCCATAGTCATTTCTGCCTTTCTTATGATCATCAAGCAGTATGAAAGAGCAGTAATACTAAGACTAGGAAAATACCAAAGACAAGTTGGTCCAGGAATTCAGACAAGATTACCGTTTGCAGACAATATCCTTGTTGTGGACATACGAGAAAAAGTAAGCGAATTCAAGGCAGAAAGAATGCTGACAAAAGACAATGTCCCTGTAACCATTGATGCCATACTTCGTTACAAGATAATTGATGAGCGTGCCAAAGACGCCATACTAAATGTAGAGAACTTTAATCAAATGATACAGCAAGTTTCTCAAACTACATTGCGTAACAACATTGGTTCATCACAATTTCAAGATGTGCTTTCCAAAAGAGAAGAGATCAACCAACATGTAAGGACCATAATTGCAACAGAAGCAAGTAACTGGGGAATCGAAGTAACTGGCGTGGAAATTCGCCAAGTCATAATCCCACAAGAACTTGAATCTGCCATGTCAATGCAAGCACAAGCTGAGCGCGAAAAAAATGCACGAGTGACATACGGAGAATCAGAAATGTTGGTTGCAAAAAAATTTGAAGAGGCTGCAAAAGTATATGCTGACAATCCTGTTGCCTATGCACTAAGACAATCCAACATGTTATACGAATCAATCAAGGTTCAAGGCAATACAATTGTCATGATTCCATCAGAGTCATTAAATGCAATGGGATTTGGAAACTTGGGAACCACCATTGCTTATCTTGAAAGTACAAAAAAGGCTGTCGCACAACAAAAATCAAAAGACAATGAAATAAAACAAGAATGATGTGTTTATTGCAGGAATTCTTTCTAGAAAAACCTCTACCATTTGTTAACTAGATTGGAACAAGCCAGTTATTTTTATCATTGAAATGATTGAAAAATAATTCTCAATCTCCCCCTCCAGTATCACATCCACATAATCCAAACTCATCAATTTTACGTCCACACATATCACATTCCTCCACAAATTGCACATCCCATGGTTCTTTAGAATAGAGCTGAAAATGTACGTTTATCTCCTTTGGGATTATATGGTTTTTAGCCATAGGTCAATCTGGCATTCTATTACGTCTTTGTCTCTAATAAACAAGCATTACAAGTATGATAAAATCATGAAATAGAAAACTAAATTTTAGAATAGAGAATCTCCCATCACATTTGTTTTTTCAATGTATTCGTAATTTGTCCAAGACGTGCTGAATTTCATTCTCAGAAGATATTGTCAATTTGCCATC
>JACXTT010014802.1_pt1 | contig 10176 bp, 6 predicted proteins | sample 9270951 | NCBI WGS metagenome assembly JACXTT01 (sample SAMN15532306, study PRJNA645909) | rock metagenome | isolation source: weathered quartz diorite | place: Puerto Rico | collected 2017-06-21
GCGGGCTACAGCCTGCTGATCCATTACAAATGCATCAGGCCGGCCTTCGCCTTCCTGACGCTGGCCTCGCTCGCCTTCTACGGCTTCTGGGACGTCCGATTCCTGCCGCTGCTCATCGGCTCGCTCATCTTCAACTATCTCGCCGGCCGCATCATCGCCCGCAGTGAAGGCCACGCACGGATGGGTTTCCTTGTCGCGGGTCTTGCCTTCAATCTCGCGCTGCTGTTCTTCTTCAAATACGCGATGTTCGCGCAGTCGGTGGTGCAGGACCTCGGCGGCGGTAGCTTTGGCCTCTCCGGCATCGTGCTGCCGATCGGGCTTTCATTCATCACGTTCCAGAAGATCGCCTATCTGGTCGACGTCTACCGGCGGAGCCCGGTGCAGCATGATTTCCTGAACTTCTCGCTGTTTGTGACCTTCTTCCCGCAGCTGATCGCGGGCCCGATCGTGCACCACCAGGAGGTGATGCCGCAGTTCTCCAAGCCCCGGACGCATCCGTTGTCGTCCGATCTCGCGGTCGGCATCACCATCTTCGTGTTCGGCCTCGCCAAGAAGGTGATCCTGGCCGACAGCCTGTCGCTGATCGCGAAGCCCGTGTTCGATCTTGCGGCGGCAGGCCACGTGCCGGGGCTCATCCCGGCCTGGACCGGCCTCATCGCCTATTCGCTGCAGATCTATTTCGACTTCAGCGGCTATTCCGACATGGCGGTGGGGCTCGCCGCGATGTTCGGCATCAGGCTGCCGACCAACTTCGCCGCGCCCTATCGCGCCACTTCGATCATCGAGTTCTGGGGGCGTTGGCACATCACGCTGTCGCGCTTTCTCCGCGACTATCTCTATGTGCCGCTCGGCGGCAATCGGCTGGGCGAGCCGCGGCGCTACGTCAACATCTTCGTCACCATGCTGCTCGGCGGCATCTGGCACGGCGCCGGCTGGACCTTCGTGCTGTGGGGCGCGATCCACGGCGCGCTGATCACCATCAACCACGGCTGGCGAAGCGTCTGGCGCGGCCCGCCGATCCCCGCCGCGGCCGGTTGGGTGTTGACGTTTGTCACAGCCTCGCTCGCCTGGGTGCCGTTTCGCAGCAACGACCTGCCCGCGACCTGGCGGATGTATGCCGGGCTGTTCGGCGCCAACGGCTGGCCCGACGTGCACATGGCGGACGCCACAAGGTTTGTCGGCATGATCGTCTATTACATCGCGGGGCTGGGGCCTGCCGGAACCATCAATCCGATCGCCGCCGTGCTTGCGCTGCCGCTCGCGCTGCTGATCGCGCTGCTGCTGCCCAATCTGCCGCGCATCATGGGCGGCATCTATCCGGGGCTGCCGACGCCGCACTATCCTGAACAGAGCGTCCCGGCGCTCATTCGTCGGCTCGACGCGCTGCGCTGGACGTCAACCGTGATCTGGGCGGTGATCACCGCCGTGATCGCCGCCATCTGCCTGCTGAAGCTCAACGATGTCTCTGAATTCATCTACTTCCAGTTCTGACGCGGCGGGCGCGCGGCGCTATCTCGCCTTGCTGGCCGCCGTCACCGCGGCGCTGCTGCTCGCGGCGGCTGCGATCTCGGTGTTCGGCATCCGGCACCGGGTGATGACGTGGCATTACACGCAGCTTCTGCGCTATCAGTTCGACAAGCTGTCGAAGGCCGAGGGCGCCAAGGTGCTGCTGGTCGGCGACAGCTCGCTCGGCAACGCCATCGATGCGCGCGCCTGGAGCGGCGCGCTCGGCAAGCCGGTGCTGTCGCTGGCGCTGACCGGCGCCTATGGCTATGGCGGCTCGCTGAACATGATCCGCAACGCGCTGCGCTCGCAGCCGATCGAGACCGTGATCCTGTTCCAGTTCGCCGGCATGATGCGGGAGCCCGTGACCTTCGAAGGCATGGTGCTGACCGCGGACCGCTGGAGCGACCTCGATCTGGTGCCGTTCTCGGCGGTTTGGTCCTCGGTGGTCAACTTCTCGATGGCGGTGAACGTCACCGGTACGTTTGTATTGCGCGGCGGCAGCCGGCTCGACAGCTTCGTGCCGAACGACTACGTGCCGCAGGACGCCGCGATGCCGCTCCTTGGGCCGGAGCCCGCGCCGGTGAAGCTCGATCCGGCCGCGATCCGTCCCGGCCACGCCCGCGTGCTGTCGGCGATCGCAGCGCTTTGCAATGAGAAGAAGCTCCGCTGCCTCTATGTGCACGGGCCGCTGACGCGCTCGATCTGCGACAACTCCGCTGACTTCATCGCGACTGAAAATCGCGTGGTGCGCGCCACGGGCCTCACGCCGGTCGAGGGCACGCCGATCTGCCTTCCTTGGCGCGACACCGGCGACACCGAGAACCACGTGACGCCGCGATTGAAGCCGGACTACAGCGCGCGCTATCTGGCGCTGGTCAGGCCGTACCTTGCGGGGAATTAAGGCGCGGACTCATCATAGCGGTCACTTCGCGCTTGAAGACCATTGTGCAGAGATCGGGGGACTAACACACGGCTTCCTGGCGCGGGTGATGCCGGCTTGACCGAAGCGCTTAACGCTGGAAATCTATTCCGATCGCGTCAACCCCGGGATCGCTGCGGGGTGCAGCAAACATCACCGAGAGCAGGCATAGCGTCATTGACCCATCGAAGGAGTCATCCACCATGCATGCAATTCGAAAACTTCGTGAGTCGGGCCACGCGACCGTAGCTGACTACGAAAAGCTTCTCGCTCCAAATGTTGTCTTTCACAGTCCAGTATTGATACGGACCATAGAAGGTCGTGCGGTAGTTGCAAAGATCTTCGCGACCTCGACCACGCTACGAGAAGGTGCGTATACGGGTGAGTGGAAGCTGGACGACCGAAGAACCCTACTGAGATGGAAGGGAAAAATTCAGGGTCACGAGCTGGAAAGTTTTGATATTATCGAGGAAAACGAGGAGGGACTCATCGTCGATCGCACAATAGCTTTTCGTCCAATGCCCGCAGCGAAACTTTTTCGGGATGCCATGCGGGCTGCTATCGGAAGCTCTGTTCCAAACGATTTCTGGGAATATCCAGATTAAAACTGCAGTGGATCGGCTATGCCGTTCGCTGCGATGTCGCTCGGTTGGGAAGCTGCATTCCGAATCATACGACCTTGACGTTTCCCAACGTTGGCCAAGTCGATCTCGACGAACTCCTCGAATGGCTTATTGAGGGCCTCAATCCTGATTTGCTCGCCACCGATCTCTCCTCCGGGAAGGAATGAGGGTGCCTTCCGAAAGATTGACGGAATGCCCGCTACCGGCACATCGCGTCATTTCGCTGTAACGCAGTATTTCGGTCGCTTTCGGAGCGAAGCAGACTGGACCGAATTTGTGAGTTGCGCTCCCCAGTTGGCAGGGAACTAACCGGCCGGCTTGCCTTTGCGGAGGCGGCTGCGCAGCCAGGCCCAGGCGCGCCGCGCCAGCCGCCGCGCGCGGGCGATGAGTTTCTCCGTGAGCGTGCGCGGCTGACGCTCGGGCTCAGCGAGCTGCAAACCGACCGTGACCACGCGGCCGTTGGTCACCGTATGGGCTACGAGCTTGACCGGTCCGAGCGGAATGGCGTCGTTCGGCCGCGGCGCGTGGCTGATGAAGTAGAGCGCAAAATAATCAGCGAGCGGCGTCTGGGCATCCTCGGGCGGCACCTCGAGGCCATAGACCTCGCCGAGCGCGCCGAGCGTGATCTCGCCCGGCAGAAAGAAATCCTCGACCAGGTTGGCGTCGGCCGCGGCCTGCGGCGGCCGCTCGGCGAAGAAGCGGTCGAGCGCCTGCACGCGATCGGGCGGCGCGAGGAAATAGACATGATCGCCCTCGCGGACTGGAGCTGCCTCCTCCGGCGTATGGACGCGGTCGTTGCGCACCACCAGCGTGAGCTTGGCCCATGACGGCGTGATGCCGCGGCGCAGGTACGGGCTGTCGGCCACCACCGCATAGCCGACCAGTTCGTGCTTCAGCGTGCCGGGCAGGTCGAGCTCGGTGCGGTGCGCGTTGACGTCGGTGCGCGGCATGCCGATGCGGAGCAATCGCGCCGCCTCCCCGATGGTCCAGCCCTGGATGGCAAGCGAGAGCATCACCACGACGAAGGCGACGTCGAAATAGAAATGCGCGCCGGGCAGGCCCACCAGCATCGGCACCGCGGCAAGAAACACCGAGACCGCGCCACGCAGGCCCACCCAGGAGATGAACAATTTCTCGCGCATGCTGAAGCGGAACGGCGCAAGGCAGACCATCACGGCGGCGGGCCGCGCGACCAGCATCAGCATCAAAGCGACCATCAGCGCGGGAAGGAGCCGCTGCGGCAGCCGCTCGGGCCAGGCGAGCAGGCCGAGCAGCACGAACATCGCGATCTGGGCGAGCCACGTGGCGGCGTCGAGGAAGGTCACGATGCCGCTGTGGGCGCGGGTCTCGCGATTGCCCACGACCAAGCCTGCGATATAGACCGCGAGGAAGCCCGAGCCGTGTAGCGCTTCGGCGAGGCCGAAGGTCACGAGCGCGCCGGTCGCGACAAACGGCGCATGCATGCCCTGCGGCAGCTCCAGGCGGTTGAGCACCAGCACCATGGCAAGGCCGCCGAGCCAGCCGATCACGCCGCCGACAAACGCCTTCTCGATCAGCAGCGAAGCGATCTCGTTCCACGGCTTGTGGCCGGAGAACAGGATCTCGACCAGCACGATGGTCAGAAAGATCGCAAACGGATCGTTGATGCCGGATTCGACCTCGAGCGTGGCGCTGACGCGAGGCCGGAGCCTGAGCCCCTTGGCGTGGAGCAGGAAGAACACCGCCGCGGCATCGGTCGAGGCCATCACGGCGCCGACCAGCAAGGACTCGGTCCAGGTGGTGCCGAGCATCCACAGCGCCATGGGCGCGGTCAGCGTTGCGGTGATCAGGACTCCCAAGGTGGCCAGGAGCCCCGCCGGCCCAAGCACGCTGCGGACGGTGGCGACCCTCGTGCGCAGGCCGCCGTCGAACAGGATCAGGCCGAGCGCCACGCATCCGACCGTATAGGCGAGCTGCACGTCGTCGAACTTGATGCCGCCGATGCCGGATTCACCGGCCAGCAAGCCGACCAGGAGGAAGACCAGCAGCAAGGGGGCGCCGAAGCGCAGCGCGATCAGGCTCGACATGATGCCGGCCAGCACCAGGACCGCACCGAACAGGATGGTGATGCTGACTGAATCGATCGAAGCCATCGCCGCGCCCTGCACCTCCTTCTTGATTTATTGAAGGCGCGGCCTGCAGAACGCAACGATAAATGGGCAGCGCAGCGCCGATTTCGGCGGCGCCGGACGCGACGTGCTGTCGCGCGCGGGGGTATGCGCTAGAAATTCACCTTGTCACCGCCCTTGAGCGACAGGATCTCGCGCGCCTCGTCGGGGCTTGCGATCTCGAGCCCGAGGCCCTCGAGGATCTGGCGGACCTTCTTGACCTGCTGGGCGTTGTTCTCGGCGAGCTGGCCCGGACCGATCCAGAGCGAATCCTCCATGCCGACGCGCACATTGCCGCCCATCGCCGCGGCCTGGGCCGCGATCCGCATCTGGGCCGCGCCCGCGCCCAGCACCGACCAGTGATAGTTGTCGCCGAGGAGCCGGTCGGCGGTGCGCTTCATCATGATGACGTCTTCGGGATGCGTGCCGATGCCGCCCAGGATGCCGAACACCGATTGGACGAAAATCGGCGGCTTGACCACGCCGCGGTCGAGGAAGTGCTTGAGCGTGTAGAGATGGCCGATGTCGTAGCACTCGATCTCGAAGCGGGTGTTGTTTCCGGCGCAGGTGGTCAGGATGTACTCGATGTCGGCGAGCGTGTTCTTGAACATGCCCTTGCGGGTGCCCTCGAGATACGGCTCCTCCCAGTCGTATTTGAACTTGCCCTTGTAGCGCGGGATCATCGGATAGAGCCCGAAGTTCATGGTGCCCATGTTGAGCGAGGCGACCTCGGGCTTGAAGGTGGCGGCGGGCTTGACCCGCTCCTCGACCGTCATGGTCGGCGAGCCGCCGGTGGTGATGTTCACCACCACGGGGGAGCGCTGCTTGATCACCTTCAGGAACGGCGCGAAGGCCTCCGGCGTCTGGTCGGGCCGCCCGTCCTGCGGGTTGCGGGCGTGCAGATGCACCACCGCGGCGCCGGCCTCGGCCGCAGCGATCGCATTGTCGGCAATCTGCTGGGCGGTGATCGGGAGATGCGGCGACATCGACGGCGTGTGGATCGAGCCGGTGACGGCGCAGGTGATGATGACTTTGTTGGCTTTGGCCACGTTTCACTCCCTTCCGCGTTTGCGCCGAAGCTTAAGCAAACCCTGGCGGATTGCAAAAGGGCCCACAATGCGGTGCAGGCCATGCGGCATGCTCGCTGGCGCCCGCGCCAGTGCGGGCGTAAGGCTTTCTCGTCACGCGCCACCGGATCATGAACCCACCGCCACCCTCCCGCTCCATTGCCATTGGCGTTCTGTGCGGCGTCGGCGCGGCGCTGCTGTGGGCGGCGGGCTTCGTCGCCGCGCGGCACGGCATCGACGCCGGCATGATGGCGGCGGACATTACCTTTCATCGCTGCTTCTGGGCGGGGCTCATTTTCCTGCCGATGGCCTGGCGCGACGGGCTTTCCGACCTCAACGGCGTCGGCTGGGGCCGCGGCCTGATCCTGACCATTCTCGGCGGGCCGGGCATCGCGTTCGCCAGCTATTCGGGCTTCCACTTCGTGCCGCTCGGCCATGGCGGCGTGATCCAGCCCTCGAGCGCGGCGCTGTTCGGCTTGCTGCTCGCGACCGTCGTGCTGCTCGAGCGGCTGCCGGTGCAACGCGCGATCGGCGCGCTGGTGATCGTCGCGGGGCTCGTGGTGATCGGCGCCGAAGCGATTGCCACCATCGGCGCGCATGGCCTTCTTGGCGACGGGCTGTTCGCGCTCGCCGGCCTGATGTTCGCAAGCTTCGGCACGCTGTTGCGGCGCTGGCGGGTGCCGCCGATGCGCGCGACCGTGGCGGTCAGCGTCGTCTCGCTGATCATCCTGCCGATCTACTGGACCGCGGTTGGCTTCGACCGCCTCATCGCGATGGGGCTCTGGGAGAACCTGCTCCAGGCTGTGCTCCAGGGGCTGATGGCGGGCCCCGCCGCGATCTATCTGTTCACCCGCTCGATCGTGCTGCTCGGCGCCGGTCGGGGCGCAGTGTTTCCGGCGCTGGTGCCGCCCAGCGTGCTGCTGATCGGCTGGCTCATGCTCGGCATCGTGCCGACGGCCTTGCAGCTCGTCGGCCTTGTTATCGTGCTCGCCGGATTCCGCCTGACCCAGCGAAACTAACAGCCTGAGCGCACGTTACCGTCTGTGCGGTTCGCTGCGAATCGCGTAATCCCGCAATCAATAACGCGCTGGCAGGGCATGGATCCGGACGATATCCAACACGCCGTCACGGCGATTGTCACGACCATCCGCACGACGCTGCGCACCGAGCTGACGTCGGTCTGGCTGCCCGTGCAAATGGGCATCATCGCGGTCCTGGCGCTCGCCGCGATCGGCATTGCCGTGTTCGTGCGGCGGCGCTTCGACCTCGCCGCGGCGACCATGGGCTGGCCGGCCTATCTGCGGCTGGCAGCGCGGGCGCTCACCGACAATTTCTCGGTGCTGGTCTTCATCCTGCTGATCATCGTGACGCGCGCCGGCCTCGAAGCCGGTGTCAGCCAGGCCCGCACCTATCTTCTGACCGTCGCCAACAATCTCGGCACCGCCTGGGTGGTGATCGCGATCGTCACGAGCCTCATTCGTAACCATTTCATCAACCGCGTGGTGGCGGTCACGGCCTGGAGCGTCGCGGCGCTGAGCATTCTCGGCCTGCTCGACGCCACCACCGCTGCGCTCGACTCGCGCGCGCTGGTGCTTGGCGGCATCCGGGTGACGCCGCTCCTGATCCTGAAGACCACGGCATTGCTGCTGGTCGCGATCTGGGCCGCATCCACGGCCAGCACCTTCCTCGAACGCCGCGTTCAGTCGTCGCAGGACCTGACGCCGTCGGTGCAAGTGCTGCTCGGCAAGCTCATCCGCATCGCCATGATGGCGGTCGCCATCGTGGTGGTCTTGAGCGCGTCCGGCATCGACCTGTCGGTGCTGGCGGTGCTGACCGGCGCGGTCGGCGTCGGCGTGGGCTTGGGCCTGCAGAAGATCGTCGGCAACTTCGTCAGCGGCATCATCCTGCTCGCCGACAAGTCTATCAAACCCGGTGACGTGATCTCGATCGGCGATTATTTCGGCTGGGTGACCAACATGGGCACCCGCTACACCTCGGTCGATCTCAAGGACGGCCGCGAGCTGCTAGTGCCCAACGAGGACCTCGTCACCCAGCGCGTGATCAACTGGTCCTACACCAGCGACCGCATGCAGCTGCAGATCAAGTTCTCGACGGATTACAACACGCCGATCCAGAAAACGCAGGCCGCCGCGGTCGAGGCGGCGCTGAGCGTGCCGCAGGTGCTCAAGGACCCGCCGCCGTCGTGCCACATCACGGCGTTCGGCGCGACCGCACTGGAATACGTGCTATGGGCCTGGATCAAGAGCGCGGCCGAAGGGCCAACGCGGGTGCGCAGCGCCATGATGACCGCGATGTGGGACACCTTCGAACGTCAGGGCGTGGCGATCGCCAAGCCCGGCGCGACGCGCGTCATTCTCGACAAGGCGCCGTGATTACGGCTGTCGTTGCGGACGCGCGTAGCGCGATCCGGAATCCATAACCACCGCTGCGGAGTAGGGATTCCGGGTTCGCTCGCCATAGCGCGTCGAAGACGCGCGTGAACGCGCTTTCGGCTCGCGCCCGGAATGACGGCGGATAGAGCTACTTCACCTGGCAATCCACCGAGGTCTTGCCGGCGCGCTTGATGGTGGCAGCGCCGTTGCGCTTCATCGAGAACGTCACGCCGCTCTTCGAGAAGCGCTGGCTGGTCAGCGAGAAACGCTTCGGCAGCTGCAAGGACTTGCCGTCGAATTGCAGGAACGCAAACTTGGTCTCGGGATAGAAGGCGACCTCGAAGGTCGTGCTGTCCTTGCATTCGTAGTGGTAGAACGTCTGTGCCTGCGCCGATGCGGCGCCTGCCGCGAGCAGCACAAACGTCATTGCCATCCGCTTCATTGCACTCCCCCACGAAGCGCGCTGGCGCCTTATTTGAGCATGATCTGTTCCGAAAACCGCTTCACACTTTTCGGGATCATGCTCTACGCCGCCTTGCGGCTCGCCAGGAACTGGCCCATGCGATCGAGCGCCTTCAAGATGTTTTCCGTCGAGTTGGCGTAGGACAAACGCAAATAGCCCTCGCCGAGAATACCGAAGTCGGGGCCGCCGATGGTGACGACGCCGGTGTCGTTGAGCAGCGCGTTGGCGAGCTCCTTGGCCTTCCAGCCGGTGCGCTTGACGTTCGGGAAAGCATAGAACGCGCCCTTGGGCACCGCGCAACTGACCCCCGGCAGCTTGTTCAGGCCTTCGGTGACGACCTTCCGCCGACGATCGAACTCGGCGACCATCTTCACGACCTCGTCCTGCGGGCCGGTGAGTGCCGCAAGCCCGGCATATTGCGCCGAGGCGTTGACGCAGGAATGCAGGTTGACCGAGAGCTTGCGCGCATAGTCGTAGAGCTTGCCGGGCCACACCGCATAGCCGAGCCGCCAGCCGGTCATCGCATAAGTCTTGGACCAGCCGTTGAGCAGGATCAGCCGGTCGCGGATCGAGGGGTACGACAACAGGCAGACGTGCTTCTCGCCGTCATAGACCATGTGATCTGAGATCTCGTCCGCCATCACGCAGACGTCGGGAAACTTCTCCAGGCCCGCGACCAGCTTGTCGACCTCGCTCTTCGGCGTGACGCCGCCGGTCGGATTGGCCGGCGAGTTGATGATGAGGAGCCGCGTCTGCGGCGTGATCAGCTTCAGCGTCTCCTCGGCCGAGAAGGCAAAGCCGTTCTCCTCGCGGATCGGCACGGGAATCGGCCGCGCGCCGGTGTATTCGATCATCGAGCGGTAGATCGGAAAGCCCGGATCCGGATAGAGAATGTCGACGCCCGGCTCGCCGAACATCAGGATCGACATGAACATGGTGGGCTTGCCGCCCGGCATGATCATCACGCTGTCGGGCGACACCTCGACCTTGAAGCGCTTGTGCAGGTCGGCGGCCACCGCCTCGCGAAGCTGCGGGATGCCGTTGGCCGGCGTATAGCC
>JACXTT010014803.1_pt1 | contig 10175 bp, 8 predicted proteins | sample 9270951 | NCBI WGS metagenome assembly JACXTT01 (sample SAMN15532306, study PRJNA645909) | rock metagenome | isolation source: weathered quartz diorite | place: Puerto Rico | collected 2017-06-21
CAGAGTTGTCACCCTGAACGAAGTGAAGGGTCTCGCACTGAGATTCTTCGCTACGCTCAGAATGACAGGACTGGATGGCCACATCGTAAAGTGTACGAATGTCTTGCACTCTGGTTTAGCAGAAGGCGTTTCCCGTCATGCCTGAACAAGCAAGTAGCGAAAGTTTGCGACGGTAGTGCGTTAACCCACATGAGAGCCGTCCTCAAGTCCATTCTCTGCGCGACGATACTCCTCGGGGCCCCGGGCTGTTTTTCGAGGAGAAACGCAGCTTCTTCTTACAGGATGCGAACTTCTTCCGCTTCGGCGGCATCTCTTTTTCACCCCTACCGTTTTTCTCGCGGCGCATTGGTCTGAGTCCCGACGGCGCACCGATTGATTTGCTGGGCGGCGTCAAGGCGACCGGTCGTGTCGGACGGATGAGTTTTGGCCTCCTCAACGTACAAACCGAAAAATCTCACAACTTCGCGAGTAAGAATCTCACGGTGGGACGCGCGGCCTATGATGTCACGGATGAATCGGCGCTCGGCGTTATTTTCACAAATGGTGATCCCTTGCAGAACCGTGCGAATCACCTCGGCGGGATGGATTGGCAGTACAAGACCGCCAACCTCTGGGGCGGCAATCAGGTGCTTGAGGCCGCAACCTATTTCATGCGCACGTTCACCCATGGACGCGCCGGCAACGCCGTTGGGGGTCGCCTGCTCTATCCTAATTTCACCTACGGTGCGGACACATCCGAAGGGCGGTGGCGACCTACGCTCTCGCAAGTCAGCAACAAGCTGGTGTGGACGTTCCGGTTTTGACCGGCTGCCGACTGAGCCGATGGTGAACGGTCTGTTGCTTGGCGCTTCACTCTGTCCTCAATGCTGTTCGGCGAAGGACAGGATGAGAGGGAAACCGTCATCCTGTCCCAGCTGTAACTTGCGATCCTCTCTTATCGAGGGCTAACTACACAACAGTTTGGGGACAGGGGGAGAAGAGCCCTTTTTTCCTCTCTCCCCTGGCCTTCTCCCCTCAAGGGAGAGGGAAATTCCGTCGTTCTCGCACCAGGTTACAAAAGTGTCGGGTACTGAGCCCACCGAGACAGAAGGAAGGACATGGGCAGAACACGACTCATCGCCATGAGGTGAGCCGAACAGTATTACCCGAGAACCTTACGCCCGGCTTCGATCATCCCCTTGGCCCGCTCGCGCACCAAGGTCTCGTTGTGATTTACCCAAATGCCCCCCGCCTTGAGATGCGTTTTGACCTTCAGGCCCTTAGCGCGCACCAGGGTCTCGTTGTGATTTATGAAAAGGCCTCCAGCCTTGAGATGCGTCTTGACTTTCATATTCTGTTCTCCTTCTCGTTTGCTGTTCTGCAATCAATAAAACCTCTGCCGTGCTCCTGAGACTTTCCGTGTCTCTTCACCCGAGCTGCCGGCAGCCCGCTGGGCCTGCTTTCTGTCACGTCATGTCATTGCTCCTAACCTCCTTCCTGCTCCCTGCTCCGCTTGCTGATCAAACACTCGCGCGATGAAAGCCAGGAGTTCTTCCAAAGAGGTGAAATGGCTCGATTGACCCGATACTACATGTTCCACCCGCCCTTCTATCTGGTCACGGGCGATATCGCTGTTCGTGCGAAAGTGCACGACAAAGGCGCGCTGTACCGACAAAGGAGCTTTCTCTGGATGCGGTTGCGTCATAGGGCGGTTTCCTTTCTGCTTTTCGCTTGCAATCATGTTTCGTCTGTGCGAGAGAATACGCAGACGAGCGCCCGAAGTCATGGGAAAACTGTGGGATTTGTCTGGGATTACTCTAGGACGCGATGAGGACAAAAAATGCCGACAGATCAGCTACTTACCTTTGGTCCCTATCAACTTGACATGGGGACGGGGCAGTTAAAGCGGGGCAAACAAGAAGTGAGGTTGACGGGGAAAGCGGCGGCGCTGCTCCGTGTGTTAGTGGAACGCGCTGGTCAGGTAGTCAGTAAGGAGGAGCTCTTTGCCACGGTGTGGTCAGAGACGGTGGTCAGTGACAACGCGTTGACGTCGTGCATTAAGGAGCTGCGGCAGGCGTTACGGGACAACGCCAAAAGTCCCCGTTACATCGAGACCATCCATCGGCGCGGGTTTCAGTTTATTGCTCCGGTCACAGCGGCCGCCGTTGCAGCGCCCAGTGCCATGGTGCAAGAGCCAAGTACCAAAGCTGCATCCCCCTCTCAGCCTTCCCCCCTCATCACCAGTTTCGTGGGGCGCGAGAGCGAGTTGGCGCGACTCCAGCAGTGGGTAGAGAAAGCATTGGATGGCCAGCGCCAACTCGTCTTTGTGACGGGCGAGCCGGGCATTGGCAAAACCACGCTGGTGGAAATGTTTCTCGGACAAGTGGCCGGCGAGGAAAAGCTGTGGATTGGGCGGGGACAGTGCGTAGAGCATTACGGCACGGGGGAAGCCTATTTACCGGTGTTGGAAGCATTGGGTCGCCTGTGTCGAAAGGCAGAGGGGCAAGACATGATCGCGCTCTTACGCCACGAGGCCCCGACGTGGCTGGCGCAGATGCCCGCGTTAGTGAGCCCCGCGGAGCTAGAGGAACTGCAGCGACGCACCGCCGGGGTCACACGGGAGCGGATGTTACGGGAGTTGGCCGAGGCGCTGGAGGCGCTGACCGCCGAGCGCACCCTGATTCTGTGGTTGGAGGACTTACACTGGAGTGATTATTCGACGTTGGACTTGCTCTCGGTGTTGGCGCGCCGCCAGGAGCGCGCTCGCCTGTTGATCCTGGGAACATATCGGCCGGTGGAAGTGTTGACCCGCGACCATCCGCTCAAGGGCGTTAAGCACGAGTTACAACTCCATGGGCAGTGTGAGGAGTTGGCCCTGGACTTTCTGAGTGAAGCATCGGTGGCCGACTATTTAGCGGCGCGGTTTTCCGGAGGGACACAGCGCGGCGCGCTTCTACAGCGTGTGGCGCACCTCATTCATCAGCGCACGGATGGCAATGCGTTGTTCATGGTCAATGTGGCGAATGAGCTGGCGGTGCGGGGCGTGATGACCCAGGAGGAGCACGGAGAGCGGCACGGCAACCTCGACGCCCTTAGTATCGAGGCGCCGGCGAATCTACGCCAGATGATCGAGCAGCAGATTAGCCGCGTCACGGCGGACGAGCGGCACGTGTTAGAGGCGGCTAGTGTGGTGGGCGCGGACTTCTCCGCTGCCGCTGTGGCTGCGGGCGTGGAGCAAACGGCAGAGGGAGTCGAGGCGCAATGCGAGGGGTTAGTGCGTCGAGGGCAGTTTCTGGTGGCGCGCGGGACGAGTGAGTGGCCTGATGGCACGGTGGCGGGGCGCTATGGGTTTGCTCACGCCTTATACCAAGAGGTGGTGTACGAGCAGCTCTCGGCTAGTCGGCGGGTGCGCTTGCATCGGCAGATTGGCGAGCGCGTTGAGCAGGGGTATGGCGAGCACGTCCGGGAGATGGCCGCGGAATTGGCGATGCACTTTGAGCAGGGGCGCGACTACGAGCGGGCCGTGCAGTATCTGCAGCAGGCGGGCGAGAATGCCATCCGGCGGTCTGCCAACCGAGAGGCGATCAGTTTGCTCACCAAAGGGTTGGATCTCCTCACCCTCCTCCCGGACACCCCCGAGCGTGCTCGCCAAAAACTCCTGTTGCAGACCGCCCTAACGGTTCCTCTGGTGATGACCCAGGGCTATGCCGCTCCAGAGGTAGAAAAGGTCTACACCCGCGCGCGTGCATTATGTCAGCAGGTGGAGGAACCCCCCCCAGCTCTTCCCCGTACTGATTGGCATGTGGCGGTTTGCCATACTACGACCGGATTTTCAGGCCGCGCAGGAGTTGGGGGAACAGTGTGTGAGTCTGGCGCAAAGAGTCTCAGACCCGGCTTTCGCGCTGATGGTCCATATGATGTGGGGGGCCACCTGGTTATTCCTGGGAGAGTTTGTCCAAGCCCGAGCGAAACTAGAGCAGGTCGTGGCCCTCTACAATCCTCAGCAATATCGCTTTCTGATGTTTCTGTACGGGGAGGACCCCGGGATACAGAGCCCGGCCTTTTTAGCTTGGGGCTTGTGGTGCTTAGGGTATCCAGATCAAGCTGGGGCATATAATCAGCAATCATTGAGGTTAGCCCAAGAGTTGTCCAATCCTATTGGCTTGGCTTTTACCCAATTCTGGAGTGCTATCTTCTATCAGCTCCGTCGCGAAGAGCTGGTAGTCCAAGAGCAAGCAGAAGCATTGATTACGCTTGCTGACAAACTAGGGTTCCCACACTACTTAGCGTGTGGGACTATCCTACTTGGTTGGGCGCGAGCTGCGCGGGGGCAAGAAGAAACAGGCATTACCCTCCTCCAAAAAGGTATCGCTGCCACTCAGGTTACAGGAGAAAATGGACGTCCCTATTTTCTTGCCCTACTGGCTGAGGCCTATGGCAAAATGGGGAAAGCAGAGGAAGGGCTCGCCGTGCTGGCTGATGCGTTGGCTACAGCAAAGGGAGACAAATGGTACGAAGCGGAGCTATATCGGCTGAAAGGAGAACTCCTACTCCAAAAGTTCAAAGTTCCAGGTTCAAAGTTCAAAGTCAAAAGAGGCTCGGAATTCGAGGTTCACGGTTCGGAGGCAGAAGCCGAAGCGTGTTTTCTCAAGGCCATCGATACTGCCCGCAAGCAGCAAGCCAAGTCGTGGGAACTCCGCGCCGCCACGAGCCTCGCTCGGCTGTGGCGGCAGCAGGGCAAGAAGGGCGAAGCTCACAAGTTGTTAACCGAGATTTACCACTGGTTCACCGAAGGGTTTGCCACGAAAGATCTGCAAGAGGCCAAGACGCTATTGGAAGAGTTGAGCTGAGAAAGGAGTGTAGACGTAATCGGAAAAGAAACTAACAATCCTCGCCCAAGAGTAGATAGTATTGCTCGACTCTATTTACCCACTTATCGCAAAGACCTCCAGAATTATTATTAGCAGCCGCTGGCGCGTTCGCGCTGCAAAACAGCAAACAGACTCGTCTACAACATAAACCCTAGATCACGTTGCGCGAAGTTGGCCAATTGGGGAAAGATGCTGTCTAACTGGGCGTCCGTTGCTCCGAACCACTTGGCTAAGGTTGCGCCGTACTGAGACAGCGACGTGCTCGGCAACATCGTGCCGCGAGTGTCGGCGTAGTCGTCGGTGGACGCATTGAAGTTGCCGTAGTTTGTCATGAGCGGGAACCGTCCGTAGATGTGTCCCCCGTTCACGGCCCCGCCAAGGATCAGATGATGATTGCCCCAGCCGTGATCCGAACCCGTGCCGCTAGGCTGCAAGGTGCGCCCAAAGTCGGAGAGTGTGAAGGCCGTGACCTGTTGGTCGACGCCCCAACCGCTCATGGCTGCGTAAAAGGCGTCAAGCGCTTTGCTCACCTGTTGCAACAAGTCCCACTGCTGATAGGCCTGCCCCCCGTGCGTATCAAATCCACCAAGGCTACAGAAAAAGATCTGTCGTCCTACGCTGAGTTGCGCGTTGAGATTGATGAGGTGGGCAATATCTTGGAGCTGAGCCCCGATTGACGTGGACGGGAAGGCTTTGGGAAATACAGTGCTCCCGGCAGCAGATTTGAGAATCGGGTTGAGAGTGATAGCGCTGGTCATCACTTTGTTCGCGGCATTGATAATGCTGTTGCCGCTGTCCGTGGTGACAATGGTCTGCTGCGCGCTGCTCCGCGCCTGTGCAGCGGTTGCGGGATAGGCGCTCAAACCGTTCTGGTCTAGATAATTTCCCGGTTGCAAACTCACACCTTGTGTGACGGCGCCGACGCAGTAGATGGCTGGGCTATTCATAGAGATGGCGATGGGAAACGTCGTGTTGGCGTTGTACGACTGGAGTTGATCGAGCGTGCGTCCGCCCCAGCCCGAACTACCGCTGGCATTGGGGATGCCCGTTTGCATCGTTACCACTTGATCAGAATGAGAGCGCAAATTCGTGGGTAAGGGAAAAGAGGAATTCGAAAGATTGCTATAGGAAGTAGGCTGCACTAAGGGACCAACATTCGCCAACAGCGCGAGTTTCCCTTGATTAAACAAGGTCTGGAGTTCCGGCATGGCGTAATGCAACCCGAAGGGACCAAACGTCGGATCAGTAATGTTGAGCAGTTGAGCCGGCGGAAGCGCCAAGGCGCCGCGCGCACTCTGATAAGCACTGTATTGCGCGCTATTGAGCGGGACAAGCAGGTTATGTCCGTCGTTGCCGCCAAACATGAACAAGCAAACCAACGCCTTGTAATCCTGAGCCGCTGACGCTTGCAGCAGATTCAATTTGCTGAAACCAGCCATCACGCCGAGACTGGCGCTCAATTGAAGAAATTTCCGTCGAGAAAGCATAGGTTTCATCCTTCCGTTTTTGTGCAGGGTGGAACTGTCAGTCAGGGCGCGCCTTAGTGTTGGACGAGATACTCACCAGAGGTGAATGCAAGATAAAGCGCCGCCAGCACGCGTTGGTTGTTGTCATATTGGGCCGGTATCGCGTTGAGAATTGCCGTACGTGTTTGCGGCAGCATGCGGCCATAAAGCAACGTGTTATCAATGGCGGTCAGCAATGCCGAAGCATTACCCGCAAGATTGACGAACGGCTGCAACGCGGGATTGATCGGCCAGGGGCTGTAGATAAACGAATAGAAGAAATTGGCGCGGTTGACCGCGTCGCTGGCAGAGTAGATTTGGAATTCCGGACCATAGAGCGGACTCTTCGGGATATGAAAGAGCGGCGAGTAGTGTCCGAACACCGAGGGAGAGTCCAATATCCCCTCATTCATATTGTAGAAGAGATAAGCAAACTGCGAAGCCGGCCCCGGATTGATATTGAGCGCCCGGGTGAGGGCAATAGTGTGTTGCATCGGGGTGCGCAGCCGACCGAAATTACTAGGTGGGTTGTCATTACGCGCCTCGGGGTCCAACAAGATCGCCTTGATAACCGCTTGCATATCGCCCCGTGCGTTGCCGCTGCCGCCATTGAAGACCTGGGCTACACGGGTGAGGTACGCGGGGCTGGGATTACTCGTCACCAAGGCGCGGATCAGGCGCGTGGCGACGAAGGGGCCAACATTGGGATGATTGAAGATAATGTCAATCGCGTTATCCAAATCTTGCTGAGCAGTTTGGTTCGCCGGGATCAGGTGTCCGAGCACCGTCTTGGCCGAGGTGTTGTGCTTTCCGGAGACCGGAATCATGGGGCCGGGATAATAGTTGTAATTGCCTCCACTCCCGGTTGTTCCAGTCGCGTTACTATAGGTCCACCCAGTCAACGCCTTCGCTAATTGCTGGACGTCGGTTTGGGTGTAGGTGGGCAGAGGATTGCCGTTGCTGTCGGTTTGCACCGAGCCGTCGATATTGAGGAGGGAGAGTCCAATACTAAACAGCTGCATTACTTCTCGAGGGTAATTCTCATTGGCGGCGCCGCCCATGACGCCGCTGTTGGCTAAGTCAAGATATTTCCCCATAGAAGCGTCGCGGGTGATCTCTTTGAGAAGCGTGCGGTAGTTGCCGAAGGCGTTGCGGCTCAGCACCTGCAACCACGGGATAATCTCGTTGCCATTTGTGTTCTTGTTCATGGCGACGACAATAATCTCACTCAGAGCCCCAATTACACGCTGGCGAAGCTGATCTTGCCCGTTAAAGGCATTGGCAAAGAAGGCGTCGACTGCGTCAGAGCGTTGAGCAGTCGTCAACGACGGCCACGAGGATTCAGGCGCAGCAAATTGCTCATTCAGGAATCCCGCCATTCCGATCTGTTTGGCATGGGCGATCAATGTCGGAGTTGGGCCAAAAGTCGCCTGCTCCAGAAAGCGACCATAAGTGATCGCTTGTGGATCTTGAATCGATACGGTAGCAGAGCCCTTCGAGACTCCGTCGGCAGCGGCGACAGCGTAAACAGTCACGGTTCCACCGAGCGGGGGGACGCTCGGCGCAGTGTATAAACCCGTGCTGGAGATGACACCTGTACTCGGGCTGCCGACAACGCCCCAGGTCACGGATTGATTAGCGCTGCCAAGAATTGTTACTTGAAATTGTTGGGTCCCGTTGGGGAGGAGGCCCACAGCAGTCGGCGAAACGGTCACCGAAATATTTAAGGAAACCTTCAGTGTGAGTGATGAGGAAACCGCGCCAGGTCCAGGGTTCGCAACTGTAATGTTGATGGATCCCAACTGCGTGGCCGTTCCCGTGGCGGTGAGTTGTGAAGAGGAAACAAAATTTGTCGCCAGAGGAGCGCTGTTCCACAAGACCTTTGCCCCGCTGACGAACTTACTGCCGTTGACGGTAAGCGTAAATGCTCCGGGCGGCAGTGTATTAGGCGTCAGAGAAGTCAGCGTCGGAATCGGATAACGCACAGTGATAGTGTTGCTCGCACTTGCGGTCGGGTCAGCAACACTTGTGACTTTGACGGTGAGACTGGCAAAGCCTGGTAAAGGATTAGGCGGAGCCGTGTATTTGCCTGTAGCGTCAATCGTACCAATAAGACTGGCGCTGACGCTGGCAGGAGGAATTAACGACCAGGTCACAGAGGTATTCGTGGTCCCTGTTACCGTTGCGGTGAATTGTCGGACGCCGTTTATCGGGACTGTAACACTCGATTTGGGATCGATGGTAACCGTCGCGGCGTTAGCAGAAACGATGGTCACTGTCAGTGTCGTCACTAGAAAGAGGATCAAGCGTTTCAGGAATAGGAAGTGCATGTCGTTCGTTTCCTCCTTTTGTATGGGGCTTGTATGGGGCCCATATTGGGCGCTGTGAAGCAGCAAACCTGGCGCCAGTGGGTGCTCGGGGGGGCCAGATCAAAACGGTCCAATCTTGCATAGCCAACTATTTTGGGTGGTTTGCACAAATACCTGACGAATATCGCTGCTTAGCAGACAAAAATTTGTCTTTCTCTCTATGCCCTAAAAGATTTTTTATCATAGAGCTGCACTTCCCAGCAAAGATCGAGGCGATGCCGTCGACGATTTTTCTCCGATGTGCCATTTTTTGTCAGAAAGAGGGACTGTGACAAAAATTGCGACTTGCTTCTCAAAGGTTTAAAGAGACAAATACTGCAACAAAGTGACAAAAAATGGTGAAAACTTTCGAGAAACAGGGAGAGGAGCTACCTATGGGACAATTGCAAGGAAAAGTTGCCTTGATTACCGGAGCCGGGCGCGGTCAGGGATTAGCAGCAGCGAAGCGGTTTGCCGCTGAAGGCGCGCGCATCGTCGTTAACGACCTCGATCCAGAGTCGGTGAACGCTGCAGTCGCCACCGTCCGCGCTGCTGGCGGTGAAGCGGTCGCCGCGGTTGGCGATGTAGCGCAATCAGTTGATGTACGTCGCGCACTCGATATCGCCAAAACGCAGTGTGGCGGGCTCGATATTTTATACAACAATGCCGGCATCGGCTACTCAGCCACGAAACGCTTTGGCGTCGCTATGAGCGACATCGTCTCATGCACAGAAGAGGACTGGCGCCGGATCTTGGACATCAACATCGGCGGCGTCTTTCTGTTCTGTAAATACGGCATTCCCATGCTGATCGAACGTGGCGGCGGCGTCATTATCAATACGGCCTCGATCGCGGCTTTACGCGGAGCAGGGGATGCGCATGCTTACACCGCCACAAAGGGCGCCATCGTTTCGCTGACGCGGGCTATCGCCGTCACGTACGGGTCCAAAGGCATTCGCGCGAACACGATCTGCCCTGGAGTCATTGATACGGAGATGATTCACGACACGCTGATTGCACGCAACGACATCAACAAAATCCTGACGCAAAACACGCCGTTGCGTCGCGCCGGCACAGCCGAAGATATCGCAGACGTGGCGCTTTTTCTGGCCAGTGACGCGTCGCGGTTCATTACCGGAGAAGAGATTATCGTTGACGGCGGCATCTCCCAGCGGGTGTGATCTTGCGCAAGCCACAAGAATCGGCCATCTTCCCGAGCGAGGAATGACTATGGACAACGCAATGATGCTCAATGTTTTTAAGGCCTCCCTGCTCGCGCGGCGGTTTGAAGCGCGCATCGTACAAATGGCGATGGCGGGCGAACTGCCAGGAGCGCTCCACGCCGGAGCGGGGCAAGAAGTGTGTCAAATCGCGGCAATCTCCGCGCTTACAAAAGATGACTACATTTTGTATGGTCACCGCGGGGTGGCGTACATGATCGCACGCGGCACCACTCTCTCCAGCATTCTGGC
>JACXTT010014804.1_pt1 | contig 10175 bp, 11 predicted proteins | sample 9270951 | NCBI WGS metagenome assembly JACXTT01 (sample SAMN15532306, study PRJNA645909) | rock metagenome | isolation source: weathered quartz diorite | place: Puerto Rico | collected 2017-06-21
GATGGGAAGGGAATGGCGACCTGACCACGACCAGGCTAGTGAGGCACTGCACCGGGGAAACCTGCAGCAACAGATAGGCACGGTCTACCGGCACTGAGCCATTCCTTTACCCTAGATTTTGTGGTCTTTTGCGAAAGTAAAGAGGATGCGGAACAAGTAGTTACTACTCTTCAGGAATGGCTGGAGAAGAGAGGTCTTACCCTTTCACAGGAAAAGACCCAAATTGTTCACCTGACAGAAGGGTTTGACTTCTTGGGTTTTAACATCCGCCACTACAAAGCTCCCCAGACAAGTAAGTCTGGCTACAAACTGCTGATCAAACCAAGCAAGAAATCGGTAAAAGCGATACGGGAGAAATTGCGGGCAGAATGGCAAAAAGGCCTCGGCTCTAATCCCTCTGCTCTCATTAGAAGACTCAATCCCATTATCCGAGGATGGGCCAACTACTTCCGTATCGGAGTCGCAGCGGAGATCTTCCGCCAGCTTGATTCCTGGATGTTCCTTCGGGAATACCGGTACGTCAAGCGAACCCACCCGACGAAGCCTTGGTACTGGATGCAAAAACAGTATTGGGGAAGAAGGAACTTGGGCAAGAGAGATAACTGGGTGTTTGGAGACAAACGTACAGGAAGCTATCTGGCCAAATTCTCTTGGTTTCACATACAAAGACATGCGCTGGTCCCTGGCACCTATTCCCCAGATGACCCAAGTCTGAGGCTATATTGGCAAGAGAGGAACAAGACATCCGTCAAGAACCTCCCTCCCAATGAACGACGGATCGCCAAGAACCAAGACTATGTCTGTGAAAGATGCGGAGCAAGCCTCTTTAATGGGGAAGAACTGCAGAATCACCATGTCAAACCAAGGAAGGACGGGGGAGAAGACGCTCTTCGCAACCGAAAACTGGTACACCTCTACTGCCACCAACAGATTCACAGCCAATGAGCTCTGGAATGTGAGGTGCGTGATTTGCTTGAGCCGTGTGCGGTGAAAGTCGCATGCACGGTTCTGAGGGGGGGGAGTGACAGCGATGTCATTTCCCTACCCGGCGACTTATAACGCGTGTACTTTGGCGAGATGAGCCGTGGATACGAGCCGAGGAGGAGCGTGCAATGAACACTGCGAGCTTCGACATGGAGCACAGCATCGCTCGGTGTCGGGTGTTTCTATCCCTGATTGCGATCCTCGCATTGTACATTGATCCGACGGAGCCTATCCTCACTTACTGGCTTCCTCTCACCGGCGGCGCCTTCACTGTCAACCGCTATTGGGTCACGGTGCTGGTGTCACATCTCGTCTATAGCCTCACGTTTCTGTATCTGCAGACGCATTTGCTGGTCACACCTGTGCGCTTGGCGGCGATAGCCATGTGGGGAGATATCCTCTTTGCGGCGGCCATCATGCTCGTGACCGAGGGCACGACGAGTCCTTTCTATTCGTTTTTCGCGTTTGCGGTGCTGACGGCGGGACTACGTTCCGGTCTACGAGCCGCACTCATGGTGACAGGATTGAGTGTAGGGCTCTATATGATCCTGATTGTTGTAGCGGCGCCAAGGAATCAAGTTTTCTATATCGTCATGCGGGCCGCGTACATCGCCATCACGGGCTACCTCGTTGGGTATCTGGGTCAGGAACGCCTCAACCAAGAGGCAAAGATCCGCAACTTAGAAACCGATGCGCAACGGAAGCAGATTGCACGCTCATTGCACGACGGCTATGCTCAGGCGCTTGCCGGAGTGAATTTACGGATCGAAACCTGTCGGGAGTTGTTCCATCGGGGTCAGTACGACGACGCGCTCGTGGAACTCACTGAGCTGCAGGCCGGCGTGAACCGAGAGCATGATGAATTGAGAGCCTATATTCGCTCCTTAGTCGACCTCGACCCGCCGCAAGCGTCGCCAGCGGCGGGGGATGCAACACAAGTATCAGTACAGGCGAACTTCCGAGGCTCTGCGGCATACGTCGAACACGTGCTTCTCATCATACTTGAAGGACTACGTAATGTACGCCGCCATGCGCGTGCGGGCTCGGCGGTCATTGGCGCACACACCGTGAGGCAGGGCTTGATGCTCACGATTGATGATGACGGCATTGGCTTCCCTGAGGGAGCGATTCCTCCGTGGTCCATCATGTCTCGCGTGGCCGAGTGTGGCGGACAATTGACGCTGGGGCAAAACGAGCAGAGCGGAGGACGTATCCTCATTTATTGCCCGGAAGCTTGAGAGAAGCGTATATGCGAGTCGCTATCGCAGATGATCACACTCTGTTCCGTCAAGGATTGAAGTCGCTGCTTCGCTTGCAACCGGACGTCACCGTGGTGGCCGAACTGGAGCGAGCCGATGCGCTCTTGTCGACGATTGAGCACACACCGTGCGACATCTTATTGCTGGATCTGCAGATGGAGCGGAGTGTATTTGTTGACATTGAGGTGCTAGCGGAACGCGTGGCCGTAGTTGTGGTTACCGCATCGGAGCAAGTGGAAGATGCGATTGCGGCTCTGCGCTCTGGCGCCCGGGCCGTCGTATTCAAACGCTTCGCCATCGAGACGCTGATGACGGCGATCCATACGGTGATGGAAGGCCATGTCTGGCTGCCGCCAGACCTTCAGACTGTGATCGCAGAACAGTTGCGTCAGCCGACACCCGTGATGCTGACCCTGCGAGAGCGCGAAATCGTTCGACACGTTGCGCTCGGATTACGGAATGCAGAGGTTGCCGAGAAACTCTCCATTAGTGAGGGCACAGTCAAGACTCATCTCAACAACATTTTCCAGAAGCTCGGTCTCCGTGATCGAGCAGAGCTGGTGCTCTATGCCGTCCGCGTAGGGATCATTGGAGTGACCGAGCGCCGTCGCTGAAGGCAGCCCGTGGATATTGCAAAGCGACGAACACTTCGCTCACGCCGCATGGGCATGGGGTAAGCTTTTGAGTTATTGAAGCGTTGGACATCCCACGTTGCATAAGTCTTGCGCAACAGCGTGCCCATTCTTACAGCATAGTGATTATGCTCAAGCATGTTTGATCCTGTGACCAACGTTACCATCTCTGTCCTTCGGTAGATCATTCTCCATCTTTCGGTAGATCCTTTGTCCATCTTTTGATGGAAAATCACGGAATTTTTCCCTCCGGCATTTTCGTTGCTACACCTGCGGCTGCGGTCCACACGTTTTAGGGACACAGGGGCATCTACTGAGAGGGAAAAGGGATGAAGAAGGTCGAGGCCATTATCAATCTATTCAAACTGAACTCGGTAAAAGAAGCGCTGGACAGAACAGGGATAGAGGAATTCGTCGTCTCAGAGGTGAGAGGCGTAGGACATCAGAAGGGCCTACCCGACGTGTACCGGGGCAGTGCGTTCCCCGTGGATTTTCTGCCGAAGCTCAAAGTCGAGCTGGTAGTCAATGACTACAAAGCTGCGCAGATTGTTGAAGCAATCAGAAAAGCTGCGCGAACGGGGCATGTTGGCGACGGCAAGGCATACGTGTTGTCGGTGGACAGTCATGTGTATATGGACGAACGCGATAGCCGCACGATTTGAATAAGTAAAGATCTTTGTAAGAGGAGGACAATCATGGAGACACGATTGAAGAGAACATCTATCAGAAAGAACGATAAGCGCATCGGTTCTGCGGGCATGACTGCGCTCTTGTTCGTACTCATGGGTCAGGCCACGGTGTGGGCGGAAGAAGCGGCTGCGCCCGTTATCGATACTGGCGACACAGCCTGGGTTTTAGTCTCCTCGGCATTGGTTTTGATGATGACGCTTCCGGGTCTTGCGCTTTTCTATGGCGGCTTGGTTCGGGCGAAGAACATTCTCAATGTCCTCATGCAATGCTTCCTTTCCGCCGGAATCGTGGGAGTGCTGTGGATCCTGGTTGGCTATAGCCTCGCATTCGGCCCAGGTGGGGCCTTTCTCGGCGATTTGTCGAAGTTGGGGCTCGCGGGCGTGACTATGGACTCGGTCACTGCAAACTTCGCGACCCCACCCCGGAACATTCCCGAGTATGTCTTCATTATGTTTCAGGCGATGTTTGCGATCATCACGCCGGCGCTGATCCTTGGCGCGATTGCGGAGCGCATGAAGTTCAGTGTGTGGGTCGTCTTCATCACGGCTTGGCTCCTTCTCGTTTATTGTCCGATCGCCCATATGGTCTGGTCCAGTGAAGGCTGGATATTTAAAGCGGGTGCGATTGACTTTGCAGGGGGGTTAGTGGTGCATATGTCGAGCGGATTCTCAGCGATCGTCGCCGCGATCATGCTGGGGAAGCGTCGCGGCTACGGGAAGGATCCCATGCCCCCTCATAGCTTACCCCTCTGCTTGATAGGTGCAGGATTGCTGTGGACGGGATGGTTCGGTTTCAACGCTGGGAGCGCGCTGAGCGCGAGCCCGCTTGCGGGCTTAGCCTTTCTCAATACAAATACCGCGACGGCGACCGCCGTTATCGTCTGGGTGCTCATTGAGTGGGCGCATCGAGGAAAACCAACCGCGCTCGGAGGGGGAACGGCGGCAGTGGCCGGTCTCGTCGCCATCACACCCGCCTGTGGCAATGTTGCGCCCCTGGGATCGATCTATGTCGGGGTCGGGGTTGTCGTCGTTTCGTATCTTGCGTGTACCTTTCTCAAGCCAGCCCTCGGCTATGATGATTCGCTCGATGTCTTCGGGGTCCACGCTCTTGGGGGCGCGTGGGGCGCACTGGCCTCAGGTATTTTTGCCGTGACGCTTGGCTCTGGGGTAGAAAGCAATGCGCAACAGATCATGATTCAACTAGAAGGCATTGTTTTCGTTGCGGTATTTGCGCCCCTCATGACGTTTGCCATCCTGAGCGTGCTCAAACTCGCGTTCGGTTCGCTGCGCGTGCCCGAAGAGGAGGAAGTGGAAGGCCTCGACTTCTCACAACATCAAGAGAGCGCGTACTCACTCGGTACAGGAGGCGGCTCGGTGGTCTTAGAGTCCCTCGCCAGTTCACCAACGATGGCGCTGAAACCCGGAAAGCAGCTCGCGTAGCTCGATCGAAGGTAGGGGTGATAGTGCACTATGACGAGCGCTGGCGCCGTGCTTGCCAAGCGGCGCGACTCTCGGGTGATATCTCCCCCTACCGTTCATTGACTTAATGGTCTCCTCTTTAAGTCAATGAACGGCAGTTTCGTTCTCTTTTCCACATGTGGCGACGTAGCTCAGTAGGCTAAAGCGAGGGTCTCATAAGCCAACCGCTCCATCAATCACTGGGAGTGAATAAGTGCGAAGAGAAGTGAAATAGCAAGAGAATTTTCCATCTCGGCTGTCTCACTTCTTTCTTTTTAGCTGTCATTATTTTCGCTTCTTACACCTCAACCGTGACAGGAACCGTGACAATTCCCCTCTCATCAATGACAACACGTATCTTGATGATAGTTCCTGTTATCTTGTACACGGTGTAGCGAAATCTGGAGCTCTGTCTCCGCGTTGTCTTGGCTTTGCAATAAGGGTCATGTCCCCAACGTGGAGAATGCTCAGATAGCGCAACCAGCAGCTGCTTTGTGTGTTTTTCTGAGGGAAAGGAACACGTATGACACTGCTAAAGAAGACGGCTCTGTTTGCTGCTCTCCCTCTGATTGCGGGGCTCTGGTTCACACCGGTGGCTTCGGCCCACGATAGTTACTGGCGACATCGGCATCAGCCCGCATGGTCGGATTCTACTCCCTACCGCCACTCGTGGGGGCACAGAGATTTGTGGAGGGATAGGGGAGAGAATAGCTGGAAGTACAACAAGGCGATGAATCGGTTGGATCGGCAGGAGCGCGAAGCCCAGGCCAAAGCGTATCGTCGCTACGACGGTAAGATGCACAATCCCCGTTATCAGGAGCGGCTGGCAAAGATCGATCGGAGGTACGACCACAAGCGCTACAAGGTGGAACGCAATCTCAACGATTAGCCTCTTGTCTTTTCTTCCGTCCCTACTTGAGCCTGTTACCCCAGCGAGCCGTGCGAGATTTTCCTCCACGGCTCGTGTCTTTTCTGCCCACCACGCGCTCGTTCCCTGAATCCAGCAGTGACTCAACTCATATCACGCTGGTGGTATAAGGTGCTCACCCCGATTCTGCAATAATGTCTACTAAATTTATGAGTTTGAAAATTCTTACCTTTCCAGACATCAAAAAGATTTTCATAGAGATTAGAGTGTTAGTACCATAGTCGATCAGGTGGGGAAGACGCAGGCTGTAGCGATTGGCGGCATCCTGAAGCGTTATATCAAGGACCGAGAAAAGGAGAGGCTCATAGACGAACCGGAGGAGGCACCCCCAGCCGATGAGGCAGAACGAATCTTTTTTGGATGGAAGCGACAGGTCAAACGATACAAGAAAATCTCATCGCGAAAGGAAATTGCCCATGCACCCTCTTGATGATCCTGGACTCACGCTTGCCTATGCACGGGAACACCTCGATCAGTTGGAGTCTGCTGTCAGCACGTACCAAGTTTTGAAATTGGATGCACTGACTCGTCAGTTCGATGCGCAAAACTGCTGCTACATCTTCCGCTATGAACTGCCCACGTTGCCAACGTGGAGGGTCGCCCTCATGGTTGGAGATGTTGTCCACAATCTGCGGGCCTCCCTGGATCACTTGGTGTGGAGACTGGCCCGGTTGAAGACGAAGGAACCCAGTCGCAATTCTCTCTTTCCGATCTTTGACACCTATAATGCTGGGGCACTTGATAGGCGCCTGAAGGAAATACCGTCCGGTGCGCAACAAATTATTGAGGGATTGCAGCCGTACCATCGAGGGGACCGGATGAAGGAGGATCTCCTCTGGCTATTAAATAGATTGTGTGTCATTGCGAAGCATAGACATATCAACGTTATTGGCGCCTATGCCCCCTTTGAGATTAAGTTGCCCCCTCTCACTACCTCGAAGTTTGAAATAGTCGATAAAAGAGAGATAGTGGTGACGGTGCCCGTCCGCAATGAGGTGGAAAAGGATCTCAATCCAAGCCTCTCCACTGAGATAACTTTGGGGATTAATGAGCCAGGTTATGGGCGCAACATATCGGTTCTCGGCGAGATACACGACCTGATCCGTGATGATATATTCCCTCGGTTCACAAAATTCTTTACGTAAGATATTGAGGTTTTCACTAAACACCAGCGATCCGCAATCGAACCTATAACCTCTGAGGGAGAATTCTGACAAACCACTCTACGGAGTGGACACCTCCATAGGAGCAGAATGGTGGAGCAAGCACTTCATCAACTCGTTGATATTATTTCTAGAGCATGGCCTTGGCTTACTACTGATAAGGAAGCATCGGCCATGCTAACCGGGCTACTCTTTGGCTTCTTTGCTGGGTGGATCGTCCATAAATTCTTTCACAATAGAAAGATAGACGGTCTTTCTGGAGAGATAAGAGTTCTGGAAAGGGAGAAGGACGACCTCAAAAGACAAAAGGCGGATCTTGAAAGTAAAATTAAAACACTTCCTGAACCGAAGCCTGCCGCACTAGATCCAGAAGAACAGCGCATTCTAGCGCTTGCTCAATTCGACAAAACGAAAATCTGGTGGGCAATCCGGGTGGATTCATGTCGAATGGAGACGTACCTTGATGCTATTCCTGCCCGTGTACATTTCCGATTTCCCGTCTTTAATGGCTCTGTGTATCCAGTCTCCATCAACAGAGTTAAGGGGTTCATTCAATATGGAGATCGACGGCTGACGGGGAATATAGATCTCTCTACCAAGTGGAAGGTTGAAAATCTGACGCCTCGTTATGTGGATGATGTGGAAATTATCCAATCGCTCAGTAAGGAGGAGAAAGAAATCCTACAACAAGACTGGAGCAAGCAGTCTTTCAAAACTTACTTCACTTTTGAGCAACTGCGCCTCATTGTTTCTGATGCAGAAGGTGCGGATCGCATAATTCCAAAACCGCTAACCCTTATTTCAGGGGTTGCGTTGAACGGTGCCGTGAAGTGAGTTATGGACTCATTATTATGGCGTGCAAAAAATCTCTCCCAAATGAACACGGCATCTTTTCACGATCCGCTCTCTCACACTTAACCCGGCGCCAGGTGGTGTAATCCATCAGCTTGGGCAAGACACCTCTGCGAACTGAGCTGGAAAGTGAGCAGCCCGGCGATGACCATGGTCATCGGATTGTAAACTATGACAAGCGTTGGCGTCGGGCTTGCCAGGAGGCTGGTTTTCCAGGTAAGATCGTCCGCAATTTCAGGCGCACCGCGGTGTGCAATATGGTACGAGCAGGGATTCCCGAACGGGTCGCCATGCAGATGGCCGGACACAAAACTCGCTCGATCTTTGATCGTTTCCATGTTGTCTCGGACGGCGATCTTCAGGAAGCCGCAAGACGTCTTGAGAGCGCTTTCCCTGGGCAAACAATGACAGTTGCCCAGTTTCTTCCTACCAAAGAAGCCGTAAGTGCCTGATTTTCCACCTATGGCGACGTAGCTCAGTAGGCTAGAGCGAGGGTCTCATAATCCCTAGGTCGGCAGTTCGATTCTGCCCGTCGCTATCAACCTTTTCAGGCACTTACACGAGTCGGTAAAACAGCGTCTAGGGACGTGGTTGCGGATGGTTGTTTGTGAGGTGGGGTCTTGTGGATCATCGAGGCGGTCCACGGCTTGCCTATTGCCACCGGGCACTAAGTGGCCGTAGGTGTCCACAGTGATTTGAATGCTGTAGTGCCCAAGCTGTTCCTTCACGTAGGCGAGGGATTCACCTTGCTGAATCAACAGTGAGGCAAAAGTGTGCCGGAGGTCATGCAGTCGAACATAGCGGAGTCCGGCCTTCTTCAGGGCCTTACAATGCACGCGTTGCCGGAGATTATCGCCGTCTATCATCGTGCCGGTTTCACTGGTGAAGACCCACGGTGGGACTTCGCCCCATCCTTTCTGAAGCGTTTCCTTCTTCCGTTCGGTGAGTAAGGTTTTGAGCGTCTCGGTGAGTTGCTGGCTCATGTCTACTCGACGCGTCTTTCCGTTCTTGGGAGAGATGAGGCGTCGGCTGGCATGACAGTACGTATGCCGGACTTCCAAGAATCGCCCGTTCCAGTCAATTGCATCCCATTGCAAAGCAAGCGCTTCCCCACGACGTAGGCCCGTGCGCGCTAAGGTCAAGAAAAACGGGTATTCACGGGGGAAGTGTTGTCGCACGGTATCGAGATATAAACGGAGTTCTTCCCGGGTGAGAGGCTGAATGTCTTGTTGTCGATCGGCGGGCTTCTTGTTCAGTTTCCCGAGACGTGTTGCCAGACTCACAGCAAGCACCCCATCATCAACCGCGTGATTTAACATCTCGCGTAATGGACAGATAAAATTTCGGACACTATTCCATGCTAATCCAGCTTCGTGCTTTGTTGCGATGAGATCGCGTATGTCTTGCCTGGTGATAGTGTCGAGTCGTTTGTGTCCGAACGTTGGTGTGAGATGCAGTCGGATGTCATTGCTGTAGCGGTGCCATGTTCCGGGCTTTAAGTGGACTTTCGCATAGGTTTCAAGCCACCGCTCGGCATACTCAGCAAACAAGGGAATCTGCGGTTTTTTTTTCATCCACAACCTCAAACTGTCCTAGCGCAATTTTCGCCTGAATTTTCTCTGCTACCTGCTCAGCGGCTCGTTTGCTATTGCCGACCCGCTTTGCCTTGCGTTTGCCGTGGTGGTCAATAAAGACCCACCAGGCTCCTTTATGCTGTTTGATTTTGACGGCCATGCTTAAGACTCCTTTCGTGAGGGCGGCATGGTGCCGCCCGTGGTAGTGTCGGTTAGTTATCGGTTGGGAGAATCTGCAGCCCATAAGGATTTAAGCTGCTCTCCACTTGAAACGTGCGCTCCAAGAATTTGCACGAGAAGGTGGCGGATCGGGTTTCCCCTTTCTTCAGGCCCACCAGCATTTCTAAACACAAGAGCCCGAGTTCGAGTTCGTCTGCTCGCATGTCCGCAAACGGCGCGACCCAGTCGTCGCCAAGCTTCTTGACAAGCGTAATCATGGCCATGAACAGCCCCATTGCTCTCTGTGCCTCTTCGCCGGCTTCTTTTGTTGGCAGGTCTTCCAAATCCCCACCGTACCCTATAGGGAAAACACGCCAAGATGTGGATGCACGATGTCTATGTTTTCTCCTCTCCCTTGAGGGGAGAGGACACAGGAGAGGGTGGCGAAGGCGGGGTTTCCCCTCACCCTGGCCCTCT
>JACXTT010014805.1_pt1 | contig 10174 bp, 7 predicted proteins | sample 9270951 | NCBI WGS metagenome assembly JACXTT01 (sample SAMN15532306, study PRJNA645909) | rock metagenome | isolation source: weathered quartz diorite | place: Puerto Rico | collected 2017-06-21
TAACGGTCATCAGCACTTGCATGTTTTCGATATCTTTTTCCGGGCATGTCATCAAATCCTGACTGATCACGATGAAGTCCGCCAGTTTTCCAACTTCGATGGAACCCTTGACGCTCTCTTCAAAGGTGAGATAAGCGTTTCCCAGAGTCGCGGCGCGCAAAGCCTCCTGGCGCGTGATCTTTTGATCGGGTCCCACCACGCCGCCGCTGATCGTGTTGCGCGTGATGAAGTGATACATCGTCCAGAATGGCGGATACGGAACTACGGCGGAGTCGGTGCCGCTGGCGATGGGAATGCCGGCATCGATGTAAGCGCGGAGAGGCGTCATCCACGCGCTTCGTTTTTCGCCCCAGTAGGACTTCAGGCTCGGCGCAGCAAGATACAAATGGTTTTGTGCGGATAACACGATTCCGAGTTTTTTCATTCGCGCGAAGTGTTCCGGGTGAGGGATGAATCCGTGTTCGATACTCCATCGCTTTTGTTGGATGGATGATTCCCTGTCCGCGGCTTCGTAGGCATCGAGGACAAGGTCGATTGCGGCGTCGCCGACGGCGTGTGTTGCCACTCGCCAGCCCTTCTGATTCAATGTCCGGACGATTTGTTGGTAGGGCTCGGTTGGGAAAGTTTGCAGACCACGATAGGTTCCATGCTTGCCCCATGGTTCCTCGTATGGATCGCGCATCCAGCCGCCTTCGAATCCACCATCGACGACGAGTTTGATGCCGCCGGCGCGAACCCACTCGTCGCCATCGGTTGGTTTGACGCCGAGTCGATCGAGTTGTGCAGCGACGGCTTCGGCGGTGTTGCCGGGGACGCGAAAAAGAACGTTCACGCGCATCGTGAGTACGCCGCGCTTCTCCATCTCCTGCAGCATCCGCCACATCTCAATAGAGGTGCCGGGATACCGGATACTCGTCAAGCCCGCTTCGTTCAAACGTTTGAATTCGGCGATTTGATCAGTGATGGCCTGCTCGGGGTCTCGACGAGGAGGCGGAGGCAGCGTGACCAGGTTCTTCGCGCGATCGACGAGTTCGCCGTTGAGAGTGCCGTCGGGGTACTTGCCGATGCTGCCGCCCTCGGGTTCGGCCGTGGATGGAGTGATCTGCCACTTTGCGAGCGCCGCCGAGTTCAGGATGTACTCGTGTCCGCCGCGAACCACCACCAGTGGATGATTCGGAGCCGCACGATCGAGATCCTTTCGATAGGGAAGACGTTGCTCCTGGAGTTGTCCTTCGTGCCAGTCGCTGTTCGTGACGATGACGCCGCCGGCGGGCGTTTTCGATGCGCGTTCGCGTATCGCATTCAAAACGTCGTCGATGGTTCGGGCACGCGATAGATCGACACCGGGACCTCCACCGATGCTGTGGAAGTGATCGTCGGCGAGGCCGGGCAAGACCGTCCGTCCGTGAAGGTCGACCTGTCGTGTGTTGGGACCCGCAAGTTTTCGAACCGCATCGTTCGTCCCGACTGCGGTGAAGCGGCCATTCATCACAGCGACGGCCTGGGCGTTGGGAGCGGCCGAGTTCACAGTCAGGAAATGCCCGTTATAAAAAATCGTTTCCGGCGGGTTTCCTCCCTGGCCCGTCCCGGCCGTCGCGAACAACATCAACGCAACCCACAGGATAAACATCGTCCGTTGACCTCAAACGTGAAGCAGGCCCAGTGCGATCAGCAGTGGAATGAGGACGGCGACCATGGCTTCGCCGGCGATCAGGCCGGATGCGAGGGGCACCGTGTACACTTCATTCGACCGGGGATTGTTTCGTCGCCAGATCGCGTCCACGATACCGCCTAAAAACATCACGATGATCACTGCCGCGGGCACGAGCATGCCGATGCCGACTCCGGTCGGTGAGGGAACCCACTTGAACTTGCGGTCCTCGAGCACGGCCAGCAGTACTCCCAGAATTGCGGCGATCACCAACGCCGTGACCGCGCCCGCCGGCAGCGCACTCAGACCGCGGGAAAGGATTTCCGCGAATCCGGCCCACTTTCGTGATATCGGGGAACTCAGGCCGGCGTGCTCTCCGACAATTCCGTAGGTGTCACGCAGAAGCGGGTACATCCAGGAAACGGCTGCAGCGCCGATGGGTGTGGCGATGAGTTGCATAATCGTGAGGTTCTTTGGCGACGAGCCGATCATGTGTCCCGCTTTGTAATCCTGCATCAACGCTTCGGACTCGACGGCAATGGTTCCGGTAGTGCCGCTCGCCACCATGTTGGCCATGATCTGGCCCGGCGCGAGGACGCCGAAAATCCCTTGCATCATGTTGGATAGCGCGCTGATCGGCCCCCAGTTCGTTTCGCCGAGAACGCCCAAGCCGACAAGCATCATCGGGATAGACAACAGGATCGCGACGGCCGTCACCCAGACCTCAATCCCAAGATTGACCTTCTGCACAATGATCAAAGCGATACCGCAGATCGTGGCGCCGATCGCGACCCATCGAATTGGAAATGTTTCCGTACCGACGTGAGCCGTCGACAACTGCGTGAACGTTTTTTTCAGAATCTTCCACTTCAAAACGAGCGTCGCAAAACCGCTGAATATCATCAAGGACGTCGCCGGCCACATGACCCAGAAGAGGACATCGTTCTTGGTGAAGCCGTTATGGATCACGCCGTAATGCAGCAGGGCGTAGGGCCCAACGATCCACGACAGCGTCATGCCGAGCGCCATGCTGGCGTCGATCCGCAGGCCCACGAGCATTCCGGATCCAAGTGACAGCAGACTCCAATTAATGCCGACGCCTGTCGTCATCATCGCCGCCGTTCCGACGAGCATCACCGACGGAAACCAATTCAGAACTCGTGCATCTTCCGTCATCAGCATCAACGCTGCGGATGCGATCGCACCAACCGCCAGAGTCCACGCGGCCCGTCTGGATTCGCTTCCTTTGGAATCCAACACGATCAATGTTTCGCCTGCGGCCGTGCCGTCGGGATAAGCAAGCCGTTCGTCGACGACGAAGTGCTGCCGCATCGGAACCGCCAGCAGAACGCCAAGCAGTCCTGCAGTGGTGAGCCACGCGAACGATTGCATGGGCGTGAGTATCAATTTGAACGACACCGTATGGCTTGCCGCGAGCATGTCGAAAGCCGCCAGCAGAACGCACATGAAGGCCGTTTGCGCTGCGGCGGTGCCCGCAGTTTGAACGATGTTGTTTTCCCACTTGTTGTAATTCTTGAATGCAATCCCGAGGGCGAGATAACCGAAGAAGGCTGCAACGACCGAGACGTTTGGACCGAAACCCAACTTCAGAACGATGTACGGATACGACGCGCCCATAATGGCGGCGACGACCAGTCCGCAAAGGATCGCACGAGGCGTCAGTTCTCGAAGACCCTGCGGCTTCTCGAAATGGTGACGCGATGCGCGGTCCGTGGCGGTGGCCATGGTTTATCGTCCGTTGAACGCTTTCCAGTGGAAAAGAAGCGAGGCTTCGGTGTGCTGCATAGCGTAATCCCACCCATGGTTGCCGGGATAAAGATGTCCCTCATGCGGGTAGTTCGCTTTCGTCAGCATGTCATCCAGGACCTTTGTCCCCGCTTGAAAACCGTAGTCGTCCTCGGTTCCGCAATCAAAGTAGATCTTCAAGCCGTTCAACTTTTTCGTGTCCTGTGCAAGAGTCAGGGGATTGTTGTCGTCCCAGTACTTCAGATCCTGGGAGATACCGTAAATCTGATCGAACAATCCCTGAAACATCCCCAACCGCCCGCCCTGAACGCGCGCAGCCCCGAGATCCGCCAAAAGAACGGCGCTGTGAGCGCTCACGGATCCGAAAAGTTCTGGATGCTTCATCGCGATTTTCAACGCACCGTAGCCGCCCATCGAAATTCCGCTGATACCGCGTGTATTGCGAGCCGCATTCACGCGATACGAGGATTCGACCAAGGGAACGAACTCCTTGACGATCGCGTCTTCCCAGGGTGCCGATCCGCTTCGCGCATTCGTGTAGAAACTGGTTGCGCCGAACGGAACAGCGACGATGAACTCGCCGATCTTGCCGTCGGCGATCATCTTGTCCAGCTTCAGGTCAGTCATGCCCCGGGTGCTCCAACGCATTTCGTTTTCGTTGAGACCGTGGAGAAAGTACAGCACAGGGTACTTCCTGTTGGCGGACGCGGCGTACGACGGAGGAAGATAAAGACCGTACCGCACGTCGCGATTCAACAACTTACTTTGAAACGTCTTGTACTCGACGCGCGACCCGTCGGGCGGAACGTCGCGCATTCCGAATCCGCCGCGCTGTGCCAATACCTGTATCGCGATTATCGAGACAAAGCCGATCGCGAAAACCCGCCGTAGTCTCATGCTTATTCCTCGGGAGACACGTCGCGCGGTTCGGCTTGCACGCGCGTGCTGTCGAAAAGCCGGATTTGCATATTTTCTGCGGCGATGTCGGTTAGATCGACGATGGCAGCCGCGCCGACGCCCATGGTAATCGCGATCGTTTCGCTGATTTCTTCTTTCGTGGCGCCGAACTTGATCGCTTTCTTGATGTGACCTTCGAGGCAGCCTTTACAATGACTGGCCAGCGAAGCGGCAATCGCGATCAACTCTTTGGTTTTTCTGTCGAGGTCGGATTTTCGGTAGGTTTCCTCGTAAAACTTGAAGTAGATCTTCCGCATGCGCGGATCGACCATCGTATAAGAAGGCCATTTTTTATCGTCGGGCGTATCCGCCATTACAACAATACCTCGCTTAAAAATGAGTCGAAAACGACGAAGGCACGGGAATGGTACGTTTTCGATCGACGTGTAGTCAAACGCGAACCGCTGTACTGTCTAGATATAGACGTTCAAACCGCCAAGGAAGGTATTGCGATCCCTTTCGACGCCAATTATATTGTTGCTTCTTTCGCGCGGATGCAGGTCAGCCGCGAGTTTTCATTCGACAGTCATCCCGGAGTAGTTGCTGAGCTAACGGAAACCCACGTCGATACCCTTGAAATGAAAAAAGATCGCAATGGCAAGAGTCCGTTTCGCTGGACCGTCTTATTGCTTACAGCAATCACGGCTGCCGGGTGGGCGTGGTCTTCATTGCGCGGGCAAAGCAACACACCGCCGCCTGTTCCCTCACCGAGCGTCTTCACGCCGGCACATCCCACGATTGGAAGCTCGTTCCGGGAGTTCTTCGGCATCCGTCCGAAGCCCGTGCAGCCGATCGCGTACACACACACCGTGCATGTGCTGAAAGAGCAGGGACCGAGGCTGGACTGTAACTTCTGCCACGTGGGCGTCGACAAAGGACCGATCGCAAGCATTCCCGGCGTCAACACGTGCATGGGCTGCCACGACACCGTGGAGGGCGAATCGCCACACGCCAAGGAAGAAATCAAGAAGATCGTCGACTACCAGGTTCGCGGCGAAGAAATTCCGTGGCAGCGCGTTTACGGTTTTCCCCCGATGTCGCACGTCCGGTTCAATCACGCTCCGCACATTCGAAACAAAGTGGAATGTAAGACCTGTCACGGCGACATTCCGCACATGACCGTTGCCGAACGCGTCGTGAACCACACGATGAACTTTTGCGTGACTTGTCACGAAGCGCGGAAGGTTTCAAACGAATGTATGACTTGTCACTATTAGTTGAGGGCTTGGGTTAAGGATGGATCGTCGACAGTTTATTAAATTCAGCGCCGCAACGAGCGCCACCGCGACGCTCGCGGGTTGCGGCAATCCGGAACTTCATCTCGCCCGTTTTATTCCTGAGGAAGAACTGATTCCCGGTGTCGCCGCCTGGAAGCCGGGCATCTGCCCGCTCTGTCCGGCAGGGTGCGGCATTCTGGTGAGAGTCATGCAGGGCGAAGCCGAAGTTGTCCGGAAGGGCCAGACGGGCCTGATCAAGATGGGCCTCGCCAAGAAACTCGAAGGGAATCCCGATCACCCGATCAGTCAGGGAAAGCTTTGCGCCAGAGGCCAGGCAGCGATTCAACTCACCTATCATCCCGACCGAATCCGGCAGCCGCTGCAGCGAACCGGTGAAAGAGGAAGAGCGCAATTCAAGGAGATTTCGTGGGAAGCCGCGATGGCCGAACTCAAGTCGCAGCTCGATAAGCTGGCGGCGTCGGGTAATCCGAAGTCGCTGGCGTTCCTGACGAGACCGCTGCGTGGGCAGCGGCACGCTTTGATTTCGCAGTTTCTGAGCGGCTACGGATCATCTTCGCTCGTGGAATTCGAAGTCTTCTCGAGCGACGTCCTGCGGCGCGCGAATGCGCGAAGCTTCGGGCAGGACCAACTTCCGACGATCGACCTTGCACGCTCGCGTTACGTCCTCTCCTTTGGCGCCGACTTCCTGGGCACGTGGAATTCACCGGTTTCCCAGAACGTGGGGTTTGGTGAGATGCGTCAGGGTCATCCGGGCCAGCGCGGCAAGTTCGTTCAAGTCGAGCCGCGAATGTCACAAACCGGCGCGAACGCCGACGAATGGATCCCCGCCAGGCCCGGCACCGAAGGCGTCCTCGCGCTGGGAATAGCCCGCGTCATCATGAAAACTCCCGGCTTCAAACCGGCCGCAGCGGCAGCCCGGGCCGGTGCTCAACTCGATGGATGGTCTGCGGGTCTCCCTGCGTACTCGTCTGCGGAAGTGGAGAAGATCACGGGCGTCAAGGCGGATCGCATCGAACGCCTGGCGCGCGAATTCGCTTCGAACGGACCCGCTGTCGCGATCATCGGTGGAGCGCCGCTGGCTCAAACGAATGGAATGTTCAACGCACTCGCTGTGAATGCGTTGAATGCGCTGGTCGGAAGCGTCGGTCCGTCCGGAGGAATCACGTTCACGCCGCAACTGCACACCACGAAACCGGCGACCGCGTTCGCGAAATTTGCGAGCGATATCCATGCCTCGCCGCAGTCGGTTCAGTTGCTGATGCTTTACGAAGCGAATCCGGTCTTTGGTGCACCGGCCGCGTGGCGGGCGAAAGAGGCGCTCTCGAAGATTCCTTATATCGTGAGCTTCGGAAGCTTTCATGACGAGACGAGCTCTCTCGCAGACTTGATTCTGCCCGATCATTCGTTCCTTGAATCGTGGGTGGATCACACGCCCGAAGCCGGCGCGTCCGTTGCGGTCGCCAGTGTTGCCCCTCCCGCAATGCATCCCTTGCATCAAACCCGTGCGATGCCGGATGTGCTGCTTGAAGTGAGCCGGACGCTGGCGAAGCCGATGAGTCCCGCTCTTCCCGGAAAATTCGAGGACATGTTGAAGTCTGTGGTCACCGCTGCAGCCGGATCCAAGCCCGATTCGGATGCCTGGAAGGACGCTCAGACTCGAGGCGGATGGTGGGGACAGTTGCCGCCGCGCGCCTCACAAGCAACAGGCACGGCGGCGAACAGTTCATCGGCGAAGCCGGTGAGATTCGCGGAGCCGCAATTCGACGGCGCTGCGAACGACTATCCGTTCCATTTTCTGCCGTACGCCTCGCAGCAGTTCCTGGACGGATCGTTGGCGCACCTTCCGTGGTTGCAGGAACTCCCGGACGTTCTGACAACCGCGATGTGGACAAGCTGGATTGAAATCAATCCGCAAAGCGCCGCGAAGCTGGGAATCCGCTTCGGCGATCTGGTGGAAGTCACGTCGAGTCAGGGAAAGGTTCAATCGCCCGCGGTCTTGTCGCCGGGCATTGCGCCGGATGTCATCGCGATGCCGGTGGGCCAGGGTCACGAAAATTTCACGCGGTACGCGAGCGGCCGAGGTGCGAATCCAATTAGTATTCTTGCCCCCGTTGTCGAATCCGAAACCGGATCGCTGGCATGGGCCGCAACCCGAGTTCGCATCGCGAAAGTTTCCGGCAATGGTGGCTTGATCCTGTTTGCCGGCGGCATGCGGGAGAGTGAAAGGGAGCATAGATAAATGACACATCGTTGGGGAATGGCGGTCGATCTGGATCGATGCACCGGCTGCGAAGCTTGTGTGACGGCCTGCCATTCAGAAAACAATATCGGCATCGCCGGGCCCGAAGAGTCTGCACGCAGCCGCGCGAAGCATTGGATACGCATCGAGCGCTACTGGGAAGGGGAGTTCCCGGAGGTTCAGGTCCGGTTCCGGCCCGTGCTGTGTCAACAGTGCGGCAATGCTCCGTGTGAGCCGGTTTGTCCGACTTACGCCAGCCATCACACCGAAGAGGGTTTGAACGCGCAGGTTTATAACCGGTGTTTCGGCACCCGGTACTGTGCGAACGCCTGCTTTTACAATGTGCGGTTTTTCAACTTCTACAATCCGCAATGGGACAAGCCGCTGCACCTGCAACTGAATCCGGATGTGTCCGTTCGCGAAGCCGGCGTGATGGAGAAATGCACGTTCTGCGTGCAACGCATCAACGCGGGGAAGCTGGAAGCGGAGGCTGCGGGCCGCGAATTGAAGGACGGCGACATCAAACCGGCGTGTGTCCAGTCGTGCGCGGCGAACGCTCTGGTGTTCGGCGATCTGAACGATCCGGAAAGCGCGGTCTCGCGATTGTCGCGGTCGCCGCGCGGAAGCAAGCTGCTCGAGGAGATGGGCGCGAAGCCGAACGTCACGTATCTGGCGCGAGAAAACTGGCATGAATCCAACACTAAAAGCTAGGAAGATCACGGACGATCTGCTGCGTCCGCTCCTGAAAACCACCTGGAAGTTTTATTCGGGCGTTGTCTTTCTCGGACTGTTCGTCGCCGCGGGTCTGGGAACGTGGTTCTACCAGATGTACTGGGGCCTCGGCGTTACCGGCGACAACTGGCCCGTCTTTTGGGGATTCCACGAAACCAACTTCGTTTTCTGGATTGGAATCAGCCACGCGGGAACCCTCATCTCGGCGATTCTTCGAATGGTTTACGCCGAATGGCGCCGGCCCGTCACGCGATGCGCTGAAGCGATCACCGCATTTGCCCTGATGATCGGCGCGCTGTTTCCGCTCATCCATCTCGGCCGTCCGTGGTACGCCTGGTGGCTGATCCCGATCCCTTCCTTCACTGGATTTTCGCTGAGCGCGCGCGGCATCTGGCCGAATTTCCGATCGCCGTTGACGTGGGATTTCTTCGCGATCAATACCTATCTCACGTCCAGCCTCCTGTTCTTGATTCTCCCCATGATTCCGGACTTCGCTATCGTTCGCGACCGCACGACGGGATGGAGGAGCAAGGTTTACGGCCTTTTGAGCCTGGGCTGGCGTGGATATCCGAAGCAGTGGCACCGGCTCGAGACGGCGATGCACATCATGGCGATCGCGATCATACCGATCGCCGTGTCGGTTCACACGATCGTGTCGTTCGACTTCTCGATGGCTCTCGTACCGATGTGGCACTCGACGATTTTCGGCCCGTACTTCGTTGCGGGCGCCATATTCAGCGGTATCGCCGCGTTGATCCTTGCGATGGCCATCCTGCGCAAGACGCTTCATCTCGAAGAGTACCTGCAGCCGATTCATTTCAACAATCTCGGCAAGCTTCTGTTCACGATGAGCCTGCTCTGGGGTTACTTCGTGTTCAACGAACGTCTCACGACATGGTACGGAAACGCACCGTCGGAGATGGCCGTGTTCTGGACCACGCAGGCTACCCACTTCGCGCCGCTGTTCTGGACGATGGTGTTTTGCAATTTCGTTCTTCCATTTCCGTTCCTGGCGATTCGAAGGCTGCGCACGATTACCGGATGCGTCATCGCTTCATGCGGCGTCGTCGTGGGAATGTGGCTTGAACGGTTCCTGATCATTGTGCCGGGACTGTCGCGCAAGCCGTTGCCGTATTCCTGGGGTTCGTATACGCCGCGATGGCCGGAGATCACGATCATGGCCGGATCGTTTGCCGCGATGGTCCTTCTCTACACGTTGTTCTCGAAGGTCGTTCCGATTATTTCCATCTGGGAGCTCAAAGTTGGACAGCATGCGGAACACAAGGCGGCTGAAGCGCTGGGCATCGCCGAAGAGGCAGGGGAGTTGGTATGAAGGCGATCTACGCGTTGTATGCCACACCGATTGGGGCCCAGAGGGCCGTCGATAAGCTGCGCGAGGCGGGAATCGCCGATCGGGAAATCACGATACTCTCTTCCGAGCCGCTCGAAGAATACGAGTTTGCCCAGCGTGATAAAGACACGTGGATGACGTGGATTGCCTCCCTCGGCGGACTGATCGGATTGACGACCGGGTACCTTCTGACTTCGCTGACGCCGAAGGCCTGGGCACACACAACCCGTGGAAATCCG
>JACXTT010014806.1_pt1 | contig 10174 bp, 11 predicted proteins | sample 9270951 | NCBI WGS metagenome assembly JACXTT01 (sample SAMN15532306, study PRJNA645909) | rock metagenome | isolation source: weathered quartz diorite | place: Puerto Rico | collected 2017-06-21
TTTTTTTTGGGCGCCGGCCCGTTTCCGGGTTTTGCGTTATTGGGGGGGCATTATGGGAAGCCGCGCGGACCGGGCTCTGAGAACGGCTGACACCTGCCGTTCAGATGCATGAACCGCCGTTACGGCTTTGGCTCAGGGCCGGGCCCTGCCGAGGCGGTTTCATGGCGGCGTAGCATGGTATTCCAGGCGCTTCACGGCGAGTTGAACGCGGCCGGTGGAATGGATCGTTTGGGCCGTTGTTGCTATCACGGAAATCGTCGTCTAATGCAAAACCGTCGCGGCGCGGAGCTTTTGGACCGCCATTTGGAGGAAGAACATGACGAAAATTTCATGGCCGGTTTCTTGGCCGGTGCTTTCACTGCTCGCCGGCGGTGCATTGGCGCTGACGGTGGCGCTGCCGCCCCAGGCGCGCGCGGTCGACAGCCCCTCGCCGGCCATCTCGACGCAGTCGGCGCCGACCGGCAAGCCCGCTCCCAAGAAAAAGAAAACCTCCAAGGAGAAGAAAGAGGAAAAGAAGTCGGAGCAGCAGTTCATCGATGGCTACAAGGCCGCGCATGCGATGATCTACCAGCGGCACGACTACGCGGCCGGCATCGACAAGCTCAAATCACTCGGCCATGACGACAATGCGGATGTCGCCAACCTGATCGGCTATTCCAGCCGCAAGCTCGGCCGCTACGAGGATTCCAAGATCTGGTACGAGCGCGCGCTCGCCGTCGATCCGAAGCACGCCCGCACCTGGTCCTATTACGGCATGTGGCACGCCGAGCAGGGCAACGTGCTCAAGGCGCGCGAATACCTCACCACGGTCCAGTCGCTGTGCGGCACCAAGTGCCGCGAATACACCGAGCTCAAAGGCGTGATCGAAGGCACGCGGACCTACTAGAACCGACAGCCCAAAGCCTCCCATCGGGCCGTGCCCGGCACGGCCCGATGTAAGGATTTCCGTAAGTCTCCTCAGCCGCGCCCGAACCAGCCCCGCAGCCGGGCGCCGATTTTCTCGACCATCTCGCCCAGGCTGATCCGGCTGGCCACCGTGCGGGCGCGCGCCGCAATCATGTCACCGGTGATCATGCCGGTGTAGTGGCAGTCGCAGAGCAGGTAATGCGCTTCGGCGGGCGACAACTCGAAGAACGTCATGCCGTCCGCCAGGCGGTCGCCGGCGAGGCCTTGCGCGCGCAACAGCGGATCCCGATAGGCGATTTCCAGCGGCGAATTGTCGATCCGCAACGGCAGCCGCTCCTGTTCCGGCAGGTACTCAATCCGCGTCAGCAGCGTCACCGGCCCTTGATGCGCGGCCATCACGCTGGCCAGCCGTTCCAGCCGCTCGCGTCGCAATTCGCGTGGCGATTTCGCCACGCGCGTCTCCAGTTCGACAATGTTGGCACAGTCTCTGAGCTGATCCAGCGGTCGATGCTCCATCGAACCCTCCCTTTCATTCCGATTTCACTGCTCGCTTCACTCACGACACTCACAAAGGCAAAGCGCCCGCCGCGGAACCCACCGCGGCGGGCGATTGATCATCGCCGTCAGTGCACCGCGGTCTGCCGCGGCGGCTGCTGATGCAGCATCCAGAGCTCGACGGCGGCCAGCACAGCCACGATCAAGCCCACGATCACATGCACGGTCATGGCCGCGGTTCCGGCAAAGCCCATGAGCCAGGGCGCGACCAGGACCCAAAGGCCGACGATGAGATTGAGCCACTCCTCCCAGACCGCGAAGGCCGCCAGCGCTCCGATCGACAGGATCGCGATCACGATGCCGCTGATGATGGCGTTCTGCGATGCGGCGCCCGCGTCGAATCCGAACAGCCAGGGAGAGATGAACAGGAACGCGCCGAGGATCAGGTTGGCGACGTCACAAAGCTTGGCATTGCTCCATTCGTTCATGACATTCCTCCTTCGATATCCGCTTCGAACGCGCAGCCGCCGACGGCGTCATGCGGCACGCGCCCGCATTCACCGCAACCTCGGGCAAACTCGTTCGGATATGTCGAAATGCCTGCGCATCATGGCGATCGCCTTGCGATCCGGCCGAGCCGCCGCTCAAACCACCACGTCACCGTCAAGGACAGCCGTGCAGTCGCGCCGCAAACGCCGAGCGCTGCGGCGAAGACCTGCCTTGGCTCAGCCCCTCAACCGGAATCCGGCACGCCCGGTTCCGCCCGAAATCGCCCTCGAGCGGAACAAAAGTGCGTGAGCGTCCAGGCTTGATACGGGTCCAAGCCTGATACGCCCCCTGGCCTGATACGCCTGGGCGTCAATGCCGCAGTTGGGGCTTGGCGCCTTGGTTGTCGTTCTCGGGCTTGTCAGCGTCGAACTCAACCAGGACTTCGGTCGCCTGCGGCGCGTGCGGCGCGAGGCTCGTCGCGCTGTCGTCGGTCCAGGTGGCGAGATTGACCACGGCTGCCACCTCGACGCCGGTATCGCCAGCATCGACCGGCTCGACGATGTTGAGACCGTTGGGCGCAAGGAAATAGGTGTGATCGCCCCACAGGCCCTTGATCTTCGGCATCGAGGGATGATCGTCCGGGACGACGTGGGCTTCGAATTGGCTCAGGGCCTGCTCGACGCGCGCGGGGCTCAGTCTCATGGCGTGCTCCTTATGATGGAGTTGGTGCCAGCCACACCTGGCCAACCACACCTGGGGTCGCCCGGCGATGTGTCAACCGCGCCGCCACATATATGGCAGCGCCTACTCCTTGGCTGGCTCGCCGGTCTCGGCGAGCAGCCAGCCGAGATAGCCCTTCTCGACGCTTTCCAGCGGCATGACCAGGATCGCGGGCGTCTCATAGCTGTGCAGGCGTTTCACTGCGTCGGACACTTCGCTGGCGAGCGAGGCCCGGGTCTTGATGATCATGACCGCCTCCTCGCCGCGCTCGACCGCGCCCTGCCAGCGGTAGATCGAGGTCATGCCCGGCAGGATGTTGACGCAGGCCGCGAGCCGCCATTCCACCAGGCTGCGGCCGGCCGCCTCCGCCTCGACAGCCGTAGGCCAAGTCGTATAGACGAACACCGCGCGTTCCATGGTTCCTCGCCCTGATGGGCATGGCCGCGCCGGGGGTAATGGCTACGCCATGCTTCGCAAGACAGGATACGAGCGGATCGCCTTTGTCGCGAGCCCCGCGCCGGAGGCCCGCAAGGCGCTGGCCCGGCTCACCAGGCGCTATGGCAACGTCTCCCCCTCCCGCGCCGACGTGGTGGTGGCGCTCGGCGGCGACGGCCTGATGCTGCGGACCCTGCACAGGCTGATGGAGACCGACAAGCCGATCTACGGCATGCACCGCGGCACCATCGGCTTCCTGATGAACGAGTTCTCGGAGGACAAGCTGCGTGAGCGGCTCGCCGCCGCCCACATCACCGTGATCCATCCCCTGGCGATGCGGGCCCGCGACACCAAGGGCCGCCTGCATGAGCACTACGCCATCAACGAGGTCTCGCTGTTCCGCCAGACCTATCAGGTGGCGAAGATGGCGATCGAGGTCGACGGCCAGGAACGCCTGCCCGAGTTGATGGGCGATGGCGTGCTCGTTTCGACGCCCGCGGGCTCCACCGCCTATAACCTGTCCGCGCAAGGCCCGATCATCCCGATCGATGCGCCGCTCTTGGCGCTCACTCCGATCAGCCCGTTCCGGCCGCGGCGCTGGCGCGGCGCGTTGCTGCCCGACCGCGCCAAGGTCACGATCCACGTGCTCGATCCCAAGCAGCGCCCGGTCGCGGCGGTGGCCGACCATGCCGAGGTGCGCTCGGTGCGCGAGGTCGAGATCGGCATGGACTACACCATCTCGATGCAGATGCTGTTCGACCCGGGCCACAGCCTCGATGAGCGAATTCTCCGCGAGCAATTCGGCTACTGAGGCGCCGGTGTTGGGCCGGCCCGGTGGGCCGCGTCCATTCGCATCGGATCCGATTTCGTTTCATCTCGCGGCGTTCTAGCATCCCTCCCATAGACCGGGAGGCCATAATGCACGGCATGACAGAGAAGAAGTCGGGATTCCGCGCGGCGCTGCGCTCGATTATCGGCGCACTGCTCGCGAGCGCCCCGCAGGTTGCGGCTGCGGCCGACGATCCGCCGCCCATGGTGCTTGCCAAGACCGGCTATTTCTTCGTCGGAGGCAAGATCGACGCTTCCGTGCCGGGCTCGCCGATGACCGGCCAGATGTATGTCGAGTTCTTCATCCCGAAGACGCTGACGCACCCCTATCCGATCGTGATGATCCACGGCGGCAGCCAGACCGGAACCAACTTCACCGGCACGCCGGACGGCCGCGAAGGCTGGGCGCAGTATTTCATCCGTCGCGGCCACGCGGTCTACGTGGTCGACCAGGTGGCGCGCGGCCGTTCGGCGCATTTCTCGCAGTCGCAGGGCAAGGTCGCCAACGGCAATCTCGCGCGCACCGAGCAGCGCTTCGTCGCGCCCGAGCGATTCAATCTCTGGCCGCAGGCCAAGCTGCACACCCAATGGCCCGGCGCAGGCAAGCCCGGCGATCCGGTGTTCGACGAATTCTTTGCCACGCAGTTTCCGTCGCTGGTCGACTTCCCGGCCCAGCAGCGGCTCAACCGCGATGCCGGCATTGCGCTCCTTGACCGCATCGGCCCCGCGGTGCTGCTGACGCATTCGCAGTCCGGCACGTTCCACTGGCCGATCGCGGACGCAAGGCCCAATCTCGTCAAAGCCATCATCGCGGTCGAGCCGAACGGCCCGCCGGTCTACGAGACCGAATTCAAGGGCGCGCCGGATTGGTTCGCCGACATGGGCAAGAAGAAGAGCTCCGGCTTGGGCGAGGTGCCGCTCACCTACGACCCGCCGCTGAAGGACGGCGAGGAACTTGCTTTCGTCAAACAGGACAAGCCCGACAAGCCCGATCTGGTGCGCTGCTGGCAGCAGCAGGAGCCAGCGCGGAAGCTGAAGAACCTCGCCGGCATTCCGATCGCGATCGTGATGTCGGAGGCGTCCTATCACGCCGCTTACGATCACTGCACCGCGAACTATCTCACCCGGGCCGGCGTCGCAAACACCTTGATCAAGCTCGGCGAGATCGGCATCAAAGGCAACGGCCATATGATGATGCTGGAAAAGAACAGCGACGACATTGCCGCCGTGATGCGCGACTGGCTGCTGCAGGCCGTGCCGGCGAAGAGTTAGAGTTAACCGATGCGGCACCGGCGGTGTCACCCCTCTCGCCAGGGAAAGCCTGCGCCACCGGCCAGCGCGATGAAGTCGCGCCGCTTCACTCGATCACCTCGTCGGCGGTAGCCAGCAGCGTCGGGGTGATGTCAACGCCCAGCGCTTTGGCAGACTTGAGATTGATGATCAATTCGAATTTGGTCGGCTGCAGAACCGGCAGGTCCGCCGGTTTGGCACCCTTGAGAATACGGGCGGCGTAGAGTCCGATCTGGCGGTTCGCCGCCGCAAGATCCGTCCCATAGCTCATCAAACCGCCCGCGCGCGGGAATTGCGGCCATCCGGATATGGTGGGAATCGCGTGCCGTGTCGTGAGCAGGATCAGTTGTTCGCTTCGGCTGGTGAGGAACGGCTCGGTCTGCAGGATCAGACCGCCGATGCGCTGTTCGATGATGGCAGCGAACGCAGCGTCGATTTGGCGGTCATTGCTCGCGTATAGAATCATCACTTTGCGTCCGACCTGACCCGCGGCTCGCTCGATCTCCTGGATCTCCCGGTCATTCTCCTTTGCAAGCGTCGGGTTCGCCAACATCGCAAGAGGTGCATCGGTGCGTGCAAGCCCATGCAGGAACTGCAGGCGTTTGGCCGTGACCACATTGCTGAACAGATTCACTCCGGTCAGATTGGCCTCTGGCCGATTGAAGCTGCGGACGAGGCCGGCCTCGCTTGCATCTAGGCCACTCGAGAACAGGATCGGTATTGTCGAAGTTGCCGCCTTCGTGGCGAGCGACACCGTCGTGCCGCCCGTTGCAATCAAGGCCACCTTGCGTCGAACCAAGTCGGCTGCGAGCGCCGGCACCCGGTCGAAGATACCGTCGGCCCAGCGGTACTCGATCGTCAGATCGCGACCTTCGACGAAGCCGCCTTCGCTCAAGCCTTGCCGGAACGCCGCAGCGTTATGGTTCATTGAAGCGGCCGATCCGCCGTGTAGAAATCCGATGGCCGGCATTGGCTGCTGCGCTCGCGCCGCCCACGGCATGGCCACGACGCCGCCAAATACGGCGATAAACTCGCGCCGCCTCATGGTCGCACCGAGCGCCATGAAGGCATCGTAGCGCTACAGGCGCGTATTTCGATAGGGGCTCCGACCCTTTCTTGGCTACGGCTCCGGGTGTAGGCTTCTTGCAGAGCCGCTCAGGGACGTGCCGAAGTCCCCTTTTCATTTGCGGCGCTGCTGCCGTCGGCGGGCTTGCGTTCTGAACATCAGCCAATGGACGTCTGGTTGCGGGTGCCGCTCCGGCCCCGCACCGCTTCAGTTCTTGGGAGGACGCGATGAAGCTTCCCCGCCGTGAATTCCTCACTCTGGCAGCCGCTGCTGCGGCACTTCCGACCACCTCTCGATGGGCGAGCGCGGAGAGCTATCCAACGCGGTCGGTGCGCCTGGTGGAAGGCTTCGGCCCCGGCGGGGCACCGGACATTGTCGCGCGATTGATCGGGCAATGGTTGTCTGAACGGCTCGGTCAGTCGTTCATCATCGAGAACCGTTCCGGCGCCAGCAGCAGCATCGCCACCGAAGCCGTCGTGCGATCGCCGCCGGATGGTTACACCCTGCTGCTGGTCACCACGGCCAATCCCATCAACAGCGCGATGCTGAAGCTCAATTACGACTTCGCCCGCGATATCGCGCCGGTCGCAGCGATTTGCCGGGTGCCGCTGGTGATGGAGGTTCACCCATCGGTGCCCGCCAGGACCGTCGAGGAGTTCATCGCCTATGCCAAGGCCCATCCCGGCAAGGTCAATCAGGCGTCGGCCGGCATCGGCTCCCTGCCCCACATGGCAGCCGAAATGTTCAAGGACATGGCCGGCGTCGATCTCTATCACGTGCCTTACCGCGGCGCGCAGGTGTTTCCCGCGATGCTGGCCGGCGAGGCGCAGGTCTATTTCGGTCCCCTGCTCTCGTCGATCGAGCACGTCAGAGCCGGTAAGCTCCGCGCCCTCGCCGTCACCACGCTGACGCGGTCGCACGCGCTGCCCGACGTTCCGGCGTTGGCCGAAGTCCTGCCGGGTTTCGAAGCGAGCGCCTGGTACGGCATCGGCGCGCCGAAAGACACGCCGGCACCGATCATCGAAAGGCTCCATCAGGCGGTCAGCGCGAGCCTTGCCGATCCGAAGTTCAACGAGCGGCTCGCAAACCTGGCGGGCACGGTGCTCGCCGGCTCCCCGGTCGAGTTTGCCAAGCTCATCGCCGACGAGAGCAAGAAGTGGAACAAGGTGGTGCTCGCGGCCAATATCGGGCCGAAATAGCCACACCAGACGCGCCGGCCGGCGGGCCCACTTGCTAGGCCGATACGAGAGCGTTTCTACTTGGCGCGCCCCAGGTCGGCGCGCCCCAGGTCGGCGCGCCCCAATTCTGCGCGCCCCACGTCCGCGCCGTCAGGCCTGGCGCACACGGCGGGTGAAATCCCTGGCGTCGCTGCTCAAGGCCGCCGCCTGGCGATTGAGGTCCGCGGCGGCGGCAAGCACCTGGTTCGCGCCCTGGCCGGTCTGTCCCACGAGGCTGCTGACCCCCGCAATGCTGTCCAGCACCTGCCGGGTGCGCGCCGCATTGCCCTCGACGCTTTCGGCAAAACGACGGGCAGCCTGATCCTGCTGGTGGACCGAATGCCGCCGTGATGCGCGACTGGCTGCTGAAGGCCGTGCCGGCGAGAAGCTAGGGCGGCAAAGAGCTAGCTAGGGCGCAGATTGCTGCCCTATTGCCCGGTCTTGATCTTGGTCCACAGCCGGTTGGTGAGCCGCGTGATGCGCTGGTCGCGCGCCGTGACCAGGTAGAGGCCTCCGAGCGTCGCGGCGTCGGGATAAACCGTCTTGTCGTCGAGCACCGCCTTGTCCATCAGCTTCTGGCTCGCGAGATTGCCGTTGGCGTAGCCCAGGAAGTTCGAATTCTTCGCGGCGACCTCGGCGCGCAGCATGTAGTCGATGAAGGCATGCGCCTCGGCGGCATGCGGCGCGTCCTTCGGGATCGCGAAATTGTCGAAGAACATCTGCGCGCCGCCTTTGGGGATCGCGTAGCCCACGTCGATGCCGGCTTTGGCTTCGACGGCGCGCTTCTGCGCCTGCTTGATGTCGCCCGACCAGCCGAGCACCAGGCAGATCTCGCCGGAGGCGAGCGCATTGAGATACTCCGACGAATGGAACTTGGCGACGTTCGGCCGGACCTTCGTCACCAAGTCTGCGGCCTTCTGCAGATCGGCCTCCTGCTTGGTGTTGGGATCGAGCCCGAGATAGTGCAGCGCCGCGGGCAACACGTCATCGGCGGAGTCAAGCATGTGCACGCCGCAGCCTTTGAACTTCGCGAGCTGCTCGGGCTTGAACACGATGTCCCAATTCGCCATCGCGTCGCCGATCGGCCCGGAGATGCTTAGCACCTCCCTCGCCTTCTTGACGTTGTAGCCGATGCCGACCGTGCCCCACATATAGTTGACCGCGTACTGATTGCCGGGGTCATAGGTCGCAAGCTTCTTGGCAATGTCCGGCCAGACATTGCCAATGTTCGAAAGCTTGCTCTTGTCGAGCTTCTGAAACACGCCGGCCTTGATCTGCCGTTCCAGGAAATACGCCGTCGGCACCACCACGTCGTAACCAGACTTGCCGGCCAGGAGCTTGGTTTCCAGCGTCTCGTTGGCGTCGAAAGTGTCGTACTTGAGCTTGATGCCAGTGTCCTTGGTGAAGCTCTCGACCACGGTCGGCTCCATATAGTCCGACCAGTTGTAGACGTTCACCGTGCGGCCCTGCGCGAAGGATGCGGAGGCAAGGCCCGTCGCGAGCAAGAGCGAGAGGACGGGCACGGCAAAGGCGCGCAGCATCGGCAATCTCCTGGGGATCAATGTCTTGCGGTCATCAGCTTTCGGTCGGAAGTCCCGCAGCCTTCCAGGCCAGAATTCCGCCGGCGAGATGGCAATCATACGGCAGGCCGTGCGCCTGCGCGGCCTGCGACGCCGTCACTGAGCGGCGGCCGGAGCGGCAGGCGAACACGACCTTCTTGCCCTGCGGATCGGGAATCTGCGCCGGATCGAAGCACGACAGCGGCACGATGGCCGCGCCCGGATAGCGCTCCACCGCGGTCTCGTTCAGCTCGCGGACGTCCACCAGCACCATTGTGCCTTGGGCGAGGCCTTTCGCCACGTCCTCGGGCGTCAGATCGTGAACCGGCGGGTCCCTCAACTCGGACATGCTTTCGCTCTCCCACAAGCCTCCGGCTGCGATTTTATACGCGCGCCGCACGCTCAAAAACAGCCGTCAGATTGCCGCCTAGACCGCCACTTGCGTGCCAACCTCGACCACGCGTTCGGTCGGGATCTGGAAATAGCTGGTGGCGTCGTTGGCGCTGCGTGCGAGCCCGATGAACAGCCGATCCTGCCAGCGCGGCATGCCGGATTTGGTCGCCATCCGCAGCGACCGCCGCGACAGGAAGAACGAGGTCGACATGATGTCGAACTGCCAGCCGAGCCTGCGCGCGATGGCGAGCGCCTTGGGCACGTTCGGCTGCTCCATGAAGCCGAAGCGGAGCTTCACACGCAGGAAGGTCTCGCCGAGCGGCTCGATATGCACCCGCTCGTCCGGATCGATGCGTGGCACCGGCGCGGTCTCGAGCGTGAGAATGACGTTCTTCTCGTGCAGCACCTTGTAGTGCTTGAGGCTGTGCATCAGCGCGGTCGGCGCGCAGCTGGGATCGCTGGTGAAGAACACCGCCGTGCCCGGCACGCGATGCGGCGGCCGCCGTTCCAGCGACGCGACCAGCGGATCGAGCGGCACCTCGGTCTTTCGGGTCTTCTCGAACAGCAGCCTGCTGCCGCGCCGCCAAGTGTACATCACGGTCATCACCAGGCCACCCAGCACCAGCGGCATCCAGCCGCCCTCGGCAATCTTGAGCAGGTTCGCGCCGAGGAACGTCATGTCGATCAGAAGGAACGGCGCCATCAGCGCGATCGCGGCCCACAGCGGCCAGCGCCAATCCTTGAAAATGACGATGACGGCGAGGAGGCCGGTCACC
>JACXTT010014807.1_pt1 | contig 10173 bp, 9 predicted proteins | sample 9270951 | NCBI WGS metagenome assembly JACXTT01 (sample SAMN15532306, study PRJNA645909) | rock metagenome | isolation source: weathered quartz diorite | place: Puerto Rico | collected 2017-06-21
GTGGCGATTGGGGGACCATCGATGCCGCTTGCCATCGACCGGAAGAAGAGTCTGATCGAGCAGTTCCGCACTCACGAGGGCGATACAGGCTCGCCCGAAGTGCAGATCGCGCTCCTCACCGAGCGCATCAACAGCCTGACGGACCACTTCAAGCAGCACACCAAGGACCACCACTCGCGGCGCGGCCTCTTGATGCTGATCGGCAAGCGCCGCGGGCTTCTCGAGTACCTCCGGGCCCGGGCCCCGGAGCGGTACCGTACCATCATAGACAAGCTCGGCATCCGCCGTTGACGGCGGACTCACTTCTCACTGATCGGTCCTCGGACGGAACGAATCCGGGGGCCCGCGAGCGGGCCGACTCACCGTCCGCTCCACACGGCGTTCGCCGGATTCCGGCCGATACGCGAGGACAATTTTTCGTATGAGCCACACTGTCGAAATCGAGAGCAACGGATCGCGAATGACCCTGGAGACCGGCAAGGTCGCCAAGCAGGCCGACGGCGCCGTCGTCGCCCGGCTGGGCGGCACGATGGTGCTCGCGACGTGCGTCGCCGCCAAGAGCGCCAAGGAATCGCAGGATTTCTTCCCGCTGACCGTCGAGTATCGCGAGCGGGCCTACGCCGGCGGGCGGATCCCGGGCGGGTACTTCAAGCGTGAAGGCGCGCCCGTCAAGAAGGAAACCTTGACGTCGCGGCTGATCGACCGGCCGATCCGGCCGCTCTTTCCCGACGGCTTCCGTAACGAGGTGCAGGTCATCTGCCTGACCATCTCGGGCGACCAGGAGAACGATCCGGACATCCTCGCGATGAATGGCGCCTCGGCGGCCCTCTGCCTGTCGGGCATTCCATTCGACGGGCCCGTCGGCGCGGTGCGCGTCGGCCTGGTCGAGGGCAAGCTGGTCGCGAACCCGACCACCTCGCAGAAGAAGGCGTCGAGCCTCGAGCTCGTCATCGCGGCCACCGAGGACGCGGTGCTGATGGTCGAGGCGGGTGCCAGCGAGATCTCCGAAGAGGTCATGCTCGAGGCGATCGCCTTCGGCCACGCCGAGTGCAAGAAGCTCGCGCGCGCGCAGCGCGATCTCGTGCAGCGCGCCGGCAAGCCGCGCTGGACCGTCGACGCGGCGGCGCGCGACGCCGAGCTGAAGGCCCGGGTCGAGAGCTTGGCCGCGCCGAAGCTCGCCGCCGCGCTCGCCACGGTCCAGAAGCAGGGGCGGGCCGAGGCGGTGAGCCGCGTGTTCGACGAGGTCATGCAGGGCCTCGGCGTGGACGACACCAAGAAGGGCGCGGTCCGCGAAGCCTTCGAGGCCGTCGAGAAGGCCGAGGTGCGCCGCCTGATCGTCGAGAAGAACCTGCGCGTCGACGGCCGCAAGGCCAACGAGATCCGTCCGATCTCGATCGACATGGCCTACCTGCCGCGGGCCCACGGCTCGAGCGTGTTCACACGCGGCGAGACCCAGGCGCTCGTGTCCGCCACGCTCGGCACCAAGTCCGACGAGCAGAAGATCGAGTCCATCGAGGGCGACTACTACCGGAACTTCATGCTGCACTACAACTTCCCCTCGTTCTCGGTCGGCGAGGTCCGGCGCTTCGGCTCGCCGTCCCGCCGCGACATTGGCCACGGCGCGCTCGCCGAGCGAGCGGTCGAGGCGATGCTGCCGCCCAAGGAAGAGTTCCCGTACACGATCCGGATCGTCTCCGACATCCTCGAGTCGAACGGCTCCTCGTCGATGGCCTCGGTCTGCGGCGCCTCGCTGGCCCTGATGGACGCGGGCGTGCCGCTCAAGTCGCACGTCGCGGGCGTGGCGATGGGACTGGTGAAGGAAGGCGACAAGGTCGGCATCCTGACCGACATCAACGGCGCCGAGGACCACTACGGCGACATGGACTTCAAGGTCGCGGGGACCGAGAAGGGCGTCACCGCGCTGCAGATGGACATCAAGATCGCGGGCGTCTCGATCGAGATCATGCGCGCTGCCCTGCAGCAGGCGCGCGAGGCGCGACTGATCGTGCTGGGCAAGATGCGCGAGGCCATCGAGAAGCCGCGCGCCGAGCTCTCGCCCTACGCGCCCCGCTTCGTCACGATCAAGATCCGGCCCGAGAAGATCCGCGAGATCATCGGCCCAGGCGGCAAGGTCATCCGCGGCATCCAGGAGCAGACCGGCACCAAGATCGACGTCGAGGACGACGGCCGGGTCACGGTGTTCTCGCCCGACAGCGCCTCCGTGCAGAAGGCCCTGGGAATCATCCAGGACATCTGCCGCGAGGTCGAGCTCGATCGCATCTACCTCGGTAAGGTCAAGAAGATCGTGGAGTTCGGCGCGTTCGTCGAGGTCATCCCGAACACCGAGGGGCTCCTGCACATCTCGCAGATTGCCGAGTCGCGCATCCGGACGGTCCAGGACGTGCTGACCGAGGGCGACGAGGTGCTCGTGAAGGTGATCGAAATCGACGGCAATGGGAAAATGAGGTTGAGTCGTAAGATGGCTTTGAGGGATCAGCCGGCCCTGGCCGACAAGGAGAAGCTCAAGAACCCGATGGCGGCGAATCCGCCCCGGGCCTGAGAGGTGACGGCGTGAGGGAGAGCTACCGGAAGGGCTTCCTGCCGAACGGCATCCGGGTCGTCACCGAGCGCATGGAGCACGTGCGCTCGGTCGCCGTCGGCGTGTGGGTCGAGACCGGGTCACGTCACGAGGCCGAGAACCGCGGCGGGATGTCCCACCTGATCGAGCACCTCGTGTTCAAGGGGACCGCCACGCGCAGCGCCGAAGCCATCGCGCGCACGATGGACTCGGTCGGCGGCCAGATGGACGCCTTCACCACGAAGGAGCACACCTGCTTCTACGTCCAGGTGCTCGACGAGCACCTGCCGCTCGCCGTCGACCTCTTGACCGACATCCTGCTGCACCCGCTCTTCAACGCCGACGAGCTGGAGCGCGAGAAATCGGTCGTCCTGCAAGAGATCAAGATGGTCGAGGACACGCCGGACGACATCATCCACGATCTGTTCGCGGCGCAGATCTGGGCCGGGCACCCGCTGGGCCGGCCGATCCTGGGCAGCCGCGAGGCGGTGACGGGGTACGGCCGCGACGAGGCTCTCGGCTACTTCACCGACGAGTACGTGCCGCCGCGGGTCATCATCGCGGTCGCCGGCAACGTGACCCACGAGCGGGTGATGGAGCTGTTCAGCGCGGGCTTCCGGGGCTTCGATCGAGCCCCGACCGAGCGCCGGGCGAGCCCGCCCGACGTCAAGGCGGGCGTGAACATCGTCAGCAAGACCCTGGAGCAGGTCCACCTCATCATGGGCTTCCCGGGCCTTCACCACTCGGCGCCGGAGCGCTACGCCCTGTTCCTGCTCAACGACATCATCGGCGGCAGCATGTCCTCGCGGCTCTTCCAGGAGGTCCGGGAGCGTGAGGGCCTCGTCTACGCGATCCACTCGGGCGTGCAGGCCTACACCGACACCGGCACGCTCTACGTCTACGCGGGGACGGACGAGAAGAACTTCTCCAAGGTGCTGAAGTCGACCCTGAAGGTGCTGCGCGAGCTGAAGAAGACCAGCGTGACCGAAGAGGAGCTCAAGCGCGCCAAGGATCACCTCAAGGGCAGCCTGATGCTCTCGCTCGAGTCCACGTCGAGCCGCATGAATCGACTGGCCAAGCACGAGATGCACCACGGCACGTTCCTCTCGATGGACGCGATGCTGAGCGCGATCGACACGGTCCGCCACGAAGAGGTCCACGCGCTGATCACCGACCTGCTCGACGAGGATCGTCTCTCGCTGACCACCCTGGGCCCGCTGGACCGCCGCAATCTGCCGCGCGAGCTCCTGCACCACTGACGCCTCCCCCGCCCCCGGGGCCGGGCTTCGATACACGAAGGAGACGAAGGGCCATGCCGTTGAGCTATCGCATCGATGCCGACGCCGGGATTCTCACGATCGTCGGCGAGGGCTTCATCACTCAGCCCGAGCGGATCGAGGCCATGCAGGCCTGGCTCCGCGATCCCGGCTTCCGACCGGGGCTCAAGACCCTGTGCGACTTCTCCGCGGCGACCTCGACGCCCACGATGCGGGAGCTGCGGGAGATCGTGGCCCTCGTCGACGAGCACGCGGCGGCGATCGGTAAGAAGAAGCTCGCGGTGGTCGCGAGCAAGCCCGTGACGTTCGGCGTGGCCCGCCAGTTCCAGACGCTTGCCGACTTCGGCCCGCTCGACGTGGAAGTGTTCAAGGATCGTCGCACCGCCCTGGGCTGGCTGCATCACGGGGAGCCTCAGCCATGACGACCATGCTCGAGCCCACCGGCCGCACCCTCGACGTCGACGGATTGCGCCTGCACTACCTCGACTGGGCCACCCCCGGCGCGCCGCCGGTCGTGTGCGTGCACGGCTACACCTCGAGCGCGCAAGCCTTCAGCGCGCTGGCGCGGCGCCTCCGCGACCGTCATCACGTCGTCGCGGCGGACGTCCGCGGCCACGGCGAGAGCGGGTGGTCGTCCTCGGGCGCCTATCGGTACGCGGACCAGGTCGGCGATCTGGCCGCGCTCGTCGACAAGCTCGGTCTGGCGCGATTCACGCTCGTCGGCACCTCGATGGGCGGCATCATCGCGATGGCGTACGCGGGCGCCCATCCGGACCGGCTCGCGCGGCTGGTGATCAACGACATCGGCCCCGACGTCGAGGTGGGCAGCCAGCGGATCACGCAGATGGTCGGCAGCCGGCCCGACGAGTTCGCCACCCTGGACGACGCGATGGCGTACCGGCGCCAGATGTCGCCGATCGTGGCGGGGCGAAGCCCGGAGGACCAGCGCGAGCTGGCGCTCGGCGTGCTGCGGCAGCGACCCGACGGGCGCTGGGTCTGGAAGATGGATCCGGAGTACATCCGCCAGCGTGTGCGCGTCGGCGCGCCGCAGCGGCCCGCGCTCTGGCCGGCGCTCCCGCGCGTCACGTGCCCGACCCTGGTCGTGCGGGGAAGCGACAGCGACGTCCTCTCCGAGTCGCAGGCGCGGCGCATGGTCGCGGCGCTCCCGAAGGGCGAGCTGGTCACGGTGCCCGGCGTAGGACACGCGCCCACGCTCGTGGAGCCGGCGGTGGTCGCGGCGCTCGAGCGGTTCCTCGGCTAGGCTCGCGCGCACGCCCGAAAAGACATCGGTTTAGGCGGTCAGCCGCTACCGGTAGTAGCCGCCTCAACTCCCGCTTCCATCGTTTGCGGTTTTGCTCTATGGTGTGTCCGTGATCGACCGCTACACCCGCCCGGAGATGGGTCGGATCTGGAGCGAGGAGTCCAAGTACCAGGCGTGGCTCAGGGTGGAGCTGGCGGTGTGCGACGCCTACGCGCGCAGGGGGCGGATTCCCGCCGAGGCGATGGCGCGGATCCGGGCCAAGGCGCGCGTCGACATCGCGCGGATCCTCGCGATCCAGGAGCGCGTGAAGCACGAGCTGATCGCGCTCTTGACGAGCCTCGAGGAGCAGGTCGGCCAGGACTCGCGCTTCATCCACATCGGCCTCACCACGAGCGACGTCTGGGACACCGCCACCGCGCTGCAGCTCCGCGACGCGCTCGACCTCTTGATCGCGGGGCAGGAGCGGCTACAGACAGCACTAGGCGAGCTGGCGATCCGCCACAAGGACACGTTGACGATCGGCCGGACCCACGGCGTGCACGCCGAGCCCACGAGCTTCGGGTTGAAGGTGGCGGTCTGGTACACCGAGGCGGGGCGTAACGTCGAGCGGCTGCGCCGGGCGCGCGCGACGATCTCGGTCGGCAAGCTCTCCGGCGCCGTCGGCAACTTCGCCCACGTCGAGCCCGACCTCGAGGCCGAGGTGTGCCGCGAGCTCGGCCTGGAAGCCGCCCCCGTCTCCACGCAGATCGTCCAGCGCGATCGGCACGCCGAGCTCTCGGCGATGCTGGCAGTGGCCGCCGCCTCGCTCGAGAAGATCGCGCTCGAGGTCCGGGGCCTGCAGCGCACCGAGATCCTCGAGGCCCAGGAGCCCTTCGGCGAGGGCCAGAAGGGCTCGAGCTCGATGCCGCACAAGCGCAATCCGGAGCTGGCCGAGCGCATCTGCGGCCTGGCGCGCCTCGTCCGGACCAACGCGCTGGCGGCGCTCGAGAACGTCGCCCTGTGGCACGAGCGCGACATCAGCCACTCGTCGGTCGAGCGCGTGATCCTGCCGGACTCCACGATCGTGCTCGACTATCTCCTGCACCTGGCGACGTTCATCGTCAAGGGGCTGGAGGTCGACACGGCGCGCATGGCCGAAAACCTCGAGGCGAGCCACGGCGTGATCTACTCGCAGCGCGTGCTCCTGAAGCTGACCGACGCCGGGCTGCCGCGCCAGGCCGCCTACGAGATCGTGCAGCGGCACGCGATGCGCGCGTGGAAGGAGCACCGGTTCTTCTTCGAGCTCCTCGCCGCCGACCCGAAGGTGACCGATCACCTGGCGGCCGACGAGCTCAAGAGCTGCTTCGACCCGGCGTTCTACCTGAAAAACGTCGACGCCATCTTCAAACGTCTGGGGCTCACCCGGTGAGCGCGAGGAGCCGATGAAGATCGAGACGCGCGAGAAGCTCTACGAGGGCAAGGCCAAGATCGTCTACGAGACCAACAAGCCGGGCGTGATCATCCAGTACTTCAAGGACGACGCGACCGCCTTCAACGCCCTGAAGAAGGGGACCATCGTCGGCAAGGGCGTCGTCAATAACCGGATGTCGGCGGCCCTCTTCGAGCGGCTCGGGCGGTCCGGCATCCCGACGCACTACCTCGAGACGCTCTCGGACCGGGAGATGCTCTGCCACCGCCTCGACATCATCAAGATCGAGACGATCGTGCGCAACATCGTCGCCGGCAGCCTCGCCAAGCGGACGGGCCTCGAGGAGGGCACGCCGATCAAGCAGCCGATCGTCGAGCTCTACTACAAGTCCGATCCCCTCGGCGACCCGATGCTCAACGAGGACCACGTGCGGATGCTGAAGCTGGCGACGCCCACTGAGGTCGCGTGGATGAAGCGCATGGCGCTGAAGATCAACACCATCTTGAGGCCGCACATGCTCAAGCGGCGGCTCCTGCTCGTCGACTTCAAGCTCGAGTTCGGGCGCAAAGGCAAGACGCTCATGCTCGGCGACGAGATCTCGCCGGACACGTGCCGGCTGTGGGATAGCGGAACCAGAGAGAAGCTCGACAAGGACCGCTTCCGCCGCGACATGGGCGGCGTCGAGGACGCGTACCAGGAAGTCTATCGCCGCCTCGTCACCCCAGAGGCATGAGAGCGCGCGTCCTCGTGCGGCTCAAGCCGGGCATCATGGACGTCCAGGGCGCGGCGGTGAAGCGCGCACTGGCCGGCCTGGGATTCGCCGAGCTCAACGATCTACGGGTGGGCAAGGTCATCGACATCGATCTGAACGAGCCGACGCCGGAAGGCGCGCGCGCGCGTGTGGGCGAGATGTGCCGCCAGCTCCTCGCGAACCCGATCCTGGAGGATTACACGATCGAAACCGTGGACGACCTTGCCCCGCGCGGAGCCGCACGCTAAGATGAGTGCCCTATGAGATTCGGCGTCGTCGTATTTCCGGGGACGTGGAGCGACTGCGATTTCCACTACGTGGTCTCCGAGGTGCTGCACCAGCCCGTGCGCTACGTCTGGCATCGCGAGCGCGAGCTCCGCGAGCTCGACTGCGTGATCCTGCCGGGCGGCTTCTCGTACGGCGACTACCTGCGCGCCGGCGCGGTGGCCGGGCGCTCGCCGGTGGTGGCCGCGCTCGGCGATTTCGTCGCGGGCGGCGGGCTCGTGCTCGGCTCGTGCAACGGCTTTCAGATCCTGTGCGAGGCGGGCCTGCTGCCGGGCGTGCTCACGCGAAACGAGTGCTTGCAGTACCGCTGCCAGTCGAGTCACCTGGTGGTCGAGAACGTCGACACGCCGTTCACCCGCGGCCTCAGGCCGGGGCAGGTGCTCACGATGCCGATCTCGCACGGCGAAGGGAAGTACCACGCCGACGCCGAGACGCTCGCGCGTCTCAAGCAGCAGAACCTGATCGTCTTCCGGTACGCCGAAGCCGACGGCCGGATCACGAAGCAGAGCAACCCGAACGGCTCGCTCGACAACATCGCGGGCGTCGTGAATCCCGAGGGCTCGGTGCTGGGCATGATGCCCCACCCGGAGCGGGCCTCCGAAGCGGCGATGGGCGGCACCGACGGGCTCTTGATGTTCCAGTCCCTCCTCGGAAGCCTCGTCGAGGATGGCAGCTTCCTCAAGCGGTAGCCAGGGTTGACGGGGGCCGAGCCGAAGGTCACGCTCGACCTGGCGCAGGAAGCAGGCCTCACGGCCGACGAGTACGACCGCATCCTCTCGCGGCTCGGGCGCGAGCCCACCTACGCCGAGCTCGGCCTGTTCGCCGCACTCTGGTCGGAGCACTGCGCCTACAAGCACTCGCGAATCTTCCTCTCGCGCCTGCCCCAGACGGGCCCGCACGTGCTGCAGGGGCCGGGTGAGAACGCGGGCGCGATCGACATCGGCGACGGCTGGGCGGTGGTCTTCAAGATCGAGAGCCACAATCACCCGTCGTTCATCGAGCCCTTCCAGGGCGCCGCGACAGGCGTGGGCGGCATCCTGCGTGACATCTTCACGATGGGGGCGCGCCCGATCGCGATTCTCGACTCGCTCCGCTTCGGCGAACTCGACGAGCCCAAGGCGCGCCAGCTCGTGAACGGCGTCGTCTCGGGCATCAGCTGGTATGGCAACTGCTTCGGCTGCCCGACGGTCGGCGGCGAGATCGCGTTCGCGCCCGAGTACGCGGGCAACCCGCTCGTCAACGTGATGTGCGTCGGGCTGGTCCGCGGCGACCAGATCTTCCGCGCGCGGGCGGAGGGGCCGGGCAACCCCGTCTTCTACGTCGGCAACAAGACCGGCCGCGACGGCATCCACGGCGCGACGATGGCGTCGGCGACGTTCGACGAGCACGCCGAGGAGCGGAGGCCGACCGTGCAGGTCGGCGATCCCTTCACCGAGAAGCTCCTGCTCGAGGCGTGCCTCGAGGTGATGCGCACCGGCGCGGTCGTCGGCATCCAGGACATGGGCGCCGCGGGCCTGGCGTGCTGCACCTCCGAGATGCCCGCCCGCAGCGGCACCGGGATGGACGTCGAGCTCTCGCGCGTCCCGCAGCGCGAGACCGGGATGACGCCGTACGAGATCCTCCTGTCCGAGTCGCAGGAGCGCATGCTGCTCGTCGCCGCGCGCGGCCGCGAGGACGACGTGCGCCGCGTCTTCGCCAGGTGGGAGCTCGACGCGGTCGAGATCGGCCGCGTGACCGAGGGCGGCGAGCTCACCGCGAGGCTCCGCGGCGAGATCGTGGCGCGGGTGCCGGTCGATCTCCTCGCGGAGGCACCCAAGTATCGCAAGCCGACCGCCGAGCCCGCTTGGCTCGCCGAGCGCCGCGCCTTCGATCCCTTGGGCCTGCCCGAGCCCGCCGACTACCGCGAGGCGCTGGTCGAGCTCATCGCCTCGCCGACGATCGCCTCCAAGGAGTGGGCGTTCCGCCAGTACGACCAGCAGGTCGGGATCAACACCTTGGTCCTGCCGGGCTCCGACGCCGCGGTCCTGCGCGTCAAGGGCACGCGCCGGGCCCTGGCGGTGTCCACCGACGGTAACGGCCGCCAGGTCTTCCTCGATCCGCGGCAGGGCGCGGCGATGGCGGTGTGCGAGGCCGCCCGCAACGTCTCGTGCTCGGGCGGCGAGCCCCGCGGCGTCACCGACTGCTTGAACTTCGGCTCGCCCGAACGGCCGGAGATCCTCTGGCAGTTCGCCGAGGCGGTCGAGGGCATCGCGCTGGCGTGCCGGGCGCTCGACCTGCCCGTGGTCGGAGGCAACGTTTCCTTCTACAATGAGACCAATGGGCGCCCGGTGCTGCCGACGCCCGTCATCGGCGTGGTGGGGGTCCTCGACGACGCGGGCCGGCGCGCGACGCAGTGGTTCAAGGGCGGCGGCCATCGCGTGGCCCTCCTGGGCCCGGAGCAGGTGAGCCTCGGCGGCAGCGAGTACCTCTGGGCGCGCGAGCGCCGGCTCGCCGGCGCCTTGGCGCCGCTCGACCTCGAGACCGAGCGCCGCGTGCAGGGGGCGGTGAGGGCGGCGGTGAGAGCGGGCCTGGTGACGGCGGCGCACGATTGCTCGGAGGGCGGGGCGGCGGTCG
>JACXTT010014808.1_pt1 | contig 10173 bp, 7 predicted proteins | sample 9270951 | NCBI WGS metagenome assembly JACXTT01 (sample SAMN15532306, study PRJNA645909) | rock metagenome | isolation source: weathered quartz diorite | place: Puerto Rico | collected 2017-06-21
GGGAGGGGTCGGCGAGGATGTTTGAGCGGCGAGCACCAGCCAAAGCCTTTTGTACAAACCTCACCACGAGCCGCGAGTTCCGGAGCCGCCTTCGCCTGCGAGCAGCGCAGGGTACCCCCGTAGGGGGGCGGCGAACCTGGGTCGCCTTTTCTTTGGGTACTTTCTTTTGGCGAAGCAAAAGAAAGTACCTAGCCGCCGGGCTACCCCCGGCAGCGCTGCTAATAGATAACGTTAGCCTTTTGCGAAAAACAACGACACTGGATTCTGGCCCTCAACGGTGGCCACCCCGCCGCCTTCGCGGGAACGACGCAAATCCTAAATTTCTACCTGCGTCCCCAACTCCACCACCCGATTGGTAGGAATTCGGAAATACTCCGAAGCCTTGGCCGCCAAATGCGACATCCACACAAACAGATGCTCGCGCCACAACACCATCTCACCACCGGGGCAGGCGATCAGCGATTCACGGTTGACGAAGAAGCTGGTCTCCATCATGTCGAAGTCCATGTGTTGCAGCTTGCAGTCGCCCAGCATCGCGGGAATGTCGGGTTGCTCCTTGAAGCCGTAGTGCGCGGTGATGCGGTAGAAGCCGTGGCCAAGGTTGTCGATCCAGATGTAGTCTTCCTTGGGCACGCGCGGGATGTTTTCGACAATGATAGTGAGGATCACCACGCGGCCGTGCAGCACCTTATTGTGTTTGAGGTTGTGCAATAGCGAACTGGGCACACCCTTGGATTGCGCGGACAGGAAAATGCCGGTGCCGGGCACCTTGGGCGTATCCGACATGGCCATGGATTCTACGAAGGATTCCAGCGGCATGGCGCCTTCGCTCATGCGCTTTCTGAGGATTTCGCGGCCGCGACGCCAGGTGCTCATCACTGTGAACATGGTGACACCGACGATCAACGGGAACCAGCCGCCATCCATGATCTTGGGCATGCAGGCGGCGATGAACATGACGTCGTTGCCGACGATGATGGCGACCAGGCCGAAAGAGAACAGCAGGTTCCAGCGCCAGATGCGCGTCATCACCACGTACAAGAGCAGGGTGTCGATCAGCATCGTGATGGTGACCGCAATGCCGTAGGCACCGGCGAGGTTGTCGGAAGTCTTGAAACCCAGCACCAGGATGATGATGGAAATCAGCAGCGCCCAGTTGATGAAGGGCACGTAAATCTGGCCGGCTTCTTTTTCGCTGGTATGCAGGATGGCGAAGCGCGGCAGATAACCCAGCTGCACCGCCTGCTTGGTGAGACTGAAGGCGCCGGAAATCACCGCCTGCGAGGCGATCACCGTGGCCGCCGTCGATAGCACGATCATGGGCAGCAGCAGGCTCGGCGGAACCATTAGATAAAACGGGTTCTTGACCGCTTCGGGATTGGCCAGCAGCAGCGCACCCTGGCCGAAGTAGTTGATCAGCAGGGCCGGCCATACCAGCCAGAACCAGGCGCGACGGATCGGCCTGGCGCCGAAATGCCCCATATCGGCATAAAGCGCCTCGCCGCCTGTAACGCACAGCACCACCGCGCCCAGGGTGAGGAAGCCCACCATTTTTTGTTCGAACAGGAATTCAAAACTGTATCGGGGGTTGATGGCCGCCAGCACGTGCGGGTTCTTGGTGATTTGCGCGAACCCCAGAACGGCCAGTATGCCAAACCAGAGAATCATGGTCGGGCCGAACAGCTTGCCGATGGCGGCCGTACCGTGGCGTTGGATGGCAAACAGCCCGATCAGGATGCCGATGGAAATCGGCAGCACGAATTGCTCCAGATTGGGCGAGAGCACCTTCAGGCCTTCGACGGCCGAGAGCACCGACATCGCCGGGGTGATGATGCCGTCGCCGTAGAACATAGAGGCGCCGAAAATGCCCAGGGCGGTAACGATCCAGCGCCCGCGCGAGCCGGAGAGATAGCAGCGCTGAGCTAGCGCAGTCAGCGCCAGGATGCCGCCTTCGCCCTTGTTGTCGGCGCGCATCATGAACATCAGGTACTTCACCGTCACCAGGGTCATCAACGACCAGAACATCAGCGACAGAATGCCCAGCACCGTTCCCTCGTTCAGCGCAATGCCCAGCGCCGGGTTGAACGATTCCTTCAGCGCGTACAGGGGACTGGTGCCGATGTCGCCAAATACGACACCGATGGCGGCAACCGTCAACGCGCCGAGTTTCTTATTGGGGGTATTCATGGGGTTTCCCGCTGCATTGGGCGGGATAGCGTGCGCGATAGGATTCGGCGAGAGTTAGGAAGCGGTCGTGAGGTGAAACGTATTTAAGCCGTATTTTCAGGAAGCTGGTGCATATTGCGGCGCAACATTACTCCTAATTTTTCGAGTTTGCAAACCACCTGTTGTAGGACGGGAACCTACAGAGGAAACCGGTTTTAAGTGTTAGCTTGACCTGCGCCTAGATAGGCCACTTACCGTAGGCGTATGATGCGCCTTTCATTTACTTCCTTTACGTTTGCCTGTGTTCCGCACCCGCTCCGGCAGCAAGGCACCAAAGCCATGAAAACAGACCGTTCCATACGGCGCAACGCAACCGCCCTGCTGACCCTGTTCGGCGCGTTATTGCCCGCTTTATTCCTGAGCACCACTTTTGCGGTGGAAGCCACGCGCTACCAGCTGCCGCCGCCGGCCATGGTGGACATGGTCGACGCCCTGCAAATTCCGCAGACCCTGCTTTCCCCGCGCAACGAATGGCTGATGCAGCCGGAGCGTCCGTCCCTGCCCTCGGTGGCGGAACTGGCCCAGCCGGAACTGCGCCTGGCCGGCATACGCATCAACCCGCGCACCAACGATCTGGTCCGGCAGGGCAACAACCCGGCGCGCGCGCTCTACGCCGTCGATATCAAGATGGTGCGCATCGCCGACCGTATGGAAAAGAACATAGGTGGCATTCCTGCCGGCGCGCGCGTCGGCGATGTGTCCTGGGCGCCGGACGGCAAGCACATCGCCATCGCCCTGGTGCGTGAAAACTCGGTGGAGCTGATGGTGGCCGATGTCAGCAACGGCATGCACGCCAAGAAAGTCATCGACCGGCCGCTGAACGGCGCCCTGGTGCGCCCCTTTGTATGGTGCAGCGATTCCAAATCGCTGATCGTCAACCTGATCCCGGCCATGCGTGGCCCCGTGCCCAAAGCCACCGCCGTCGCCACCGGCCCCAATGCGCAGGAAAACATAGGCAAGCGCAACGCCGCCAAGACCTATCAGGATTTGCTGAAGTCGTCTAACGACGAAGCCCTGTTCGAATACTACGCAAGCAGCGAGCTGGCTCTGGTGACGCTGGAGGGCAAGATCACGCCGCTGGCCACCGGTATGGTCCGCGCCTTTCACCCCTCGCCCAACGCCGAGTTCGTGATGGTGCAAACCGTCAAACGGCCTTTTTCCTATTCGGTGCCGTTGGATCAGTTCCCGCTTCGCACCGAAATCCGCGATGCGCGCGAGGCCGACGCCGGCAAGGTGTTAAAGGTGCTTTCCGACCTGCCCCTGGCGGAGGACGAAGAACTGGATGCCGACGCCGTCCGCAAGGGCCCGCGCCAATACGCCTGGCGGGCTGATGTGCCGGCCGCCATTACCTGGGTGCAACCTCTCGAAGGCAAACGTGGCGGCTTGGGGGACAGCCTCTACCTGCTTGCCGCTCCTTTTGATGCCGAGCCGACCGTGCTCGCCAAAGTGGAATTGCGTTTTCAAAACGTGGTCTGGGGCAATGACAATATCGCCCTGGTCAACGAAGCTTCACGCCGCAGTCGTAAGCAGGTGACCTGGCGCATTTTCCCCGGCGAACCCGGTAAAACGGCGGTGAAGCTGTTCGAACGTTCCTCGGAAGACCGCTACGCCGATCCGGGCACGCCGCTAACGGAAATCAACCCGCGCGGCACCCGCACCCTCAATTTCACGCCGGACGGCAAGGCCATTTACCTCATCAACAACACCGGCTCATCCGCCGAGGGCGATCGGCCGTTCATCGACATTTTCCGGTTCGATACCCGCGAGACCAAGCGTATGTTCCGCTCGGAAGCGCCGTACTACGACGTGCCCATGGCGGTGTTCGACACCGGGCCGAAAGTGCGGCTCCTGTTCCAGCGCGAAAGCGTCACCGAGGCCCCCAATGTGTATTTGCGCGATCTGAAAACCGGCGCCGTCACGCCGGTGACTCGCTATGCCACGCCCAAAAATCCGCTGGCCAACGTGATCAAGGAAGTGATCCGCTATAAGCGCAAGGACGGCGTAGATTTGTCCGGCACCCTGTATTTGCCGGCCGGCTACAAGAAAGAAGATGGACCGCTGCCGCTGGTGATGTGGGCCTACCCGCGCGAATTCAAAAGTGCGGAAGCCGCCGGCCAGCTGACGGGCTCGCCGTACCGCTATGTGCGCCCCAGCTTCTCCGGGCCGCTGCCGTTCCTGACCCAGGGTTACGCGGTGCTCGATAACCCCGCCATGCCCATCATCGGCGAGGGCGGCAAGGAACCCAACGATACCTTCCTGCCGCAACTGATCGCCAATGCCGAAGCCGCCGTCGATGAAGTCGTGCGGCGCGGCGTGGCCGACCGCAACAAGATCGCGGTGGGCGGCCATTCTTATGGCGCCTATATGGTGGTGAACCTCTTGGCGCACACCAAGCTGTTTGCGGCCGGCATCGCCGAAAGCGGCGCTTATAACCGCACGCTGACCCCTTTCGGGTTCCAGTCGGAAGACCGCACCTACTGGAAGGCGCGCGATGTGTACACGCAAATGTCGCCCTTCAATTTCGCCGACCAGATCAAGGCGCCGTTGTTGATGACTCACGGCGAGGCCGATTCCAATACCGGCACCTTCCCCCTGCAAAGCGAGCGCCTGTACCAGGCCATGCGCGGCCTGGGTGGCACCGTGCGCCTGGTGATGCTGCCCTACGAGGACCACGGCTATCGTGGCCGCGAATCGGTGCTGCATCGGCTGTGGGAGGAAAACCGCTGGCTGGACCGATACGTGAAGAATCCGGGCAAGGCCTGAGCCGCGCCTACCCGGGCGGCTCAGTCGTGATGGAAATAGAACACGTTTCCGTCCAGATCCTTCAGCGTGAACTGCCAGAGGCCCCAGGGCTTTTTCTCTGGGGGTTCGCCGACATCGGCGCCTGCGGCCTGCAGTTCCCCGTATAGGGCGGCCAGTTCCTCGGCGTAGAGCCAATGGACCGCGGGCTCAAAGGGGGCGCTGCGCCTGCGCAGGAAAATCACAGTTTCGCCACGCGATACGGCGCCCATCCCCTTGTCCGGGTAAAGCCAGCCGATTGCAAAGCCCAGTACGTCCCGATAGTGTTTTTGCGCCTGCTCCACATCGGCGACCGGTAGTTCCGGTACCGGCCTGCCCATTTTCGCTTTCTTCTCTTCCATATCCATGCCGTCCTTGCTTGCTTGCCGGGAAAATGCGATAATTTCGCCCCTTCGGCGAGGTTTGCCGCAAGGTGCAAGAATAAGGCCAATTAGCTCAGCCGGTTAGAGCGACGGAATCATAATCCGCAGGTCCCCTGTTCGAATCAGGGATTGGCCACCAGACATGAAAATAGGCCGCTTGATGCGGCCTATTTTCATTAAACGGTGATAAAGCGGCTGCGAGGCCCCAATCAGCTGACTCCGGTGCTCACCGTACACTTGTACGGTTCCGCTCCTCGTCAACCGCTTGAAGCCTCTCGCTCGCTTTCTCATCCGTTTCTGCGACGCAAGACCCATCCCAGTTTTTGCAGTATCTTTGTTAAACGCAACTGCCTGGTTTACCCACCGCGATCCAGGAGCTGAAATGTCCGACCTGCACTCCAAAAAAGTCTTTATCCGCACCTTTGGCTGCCAGATGAACGAGTACGACTCGGACAAGATGGCTGATGTGCTGAATGCCTTTGACGGGTACGAGAAGACTGAGACGCCGGAAGATGCGGACGTTATCCTTTACAACTCCTGCTCGGTGCGCGAGAAGGCTTCGGAGAAGTTGTTCAGCGACCTGGGGCGCATTCGTGAGTTGAAGGCGGCCAAGCCTGATCTTTTGATCGGCGTAGGCGGCTGCGTGGCTTCGCAGGAGGGTGCGGCTATTGTCAAGCGTGCGCCCTACGTTGATCTGGTGTTCGGGCCGCAGACCCTGCATCGTCTGCCGGAGATGATCCGTGCCCAGCAAAAAAGCGGCGCCTCACAGGTTGATATCTCCTTTCCCGAGGTCGAAAAATTCGATCACCTGCCGCCGGCGCGCATCGAAGGCGTCACCGCCTTTGTGTCCATCATGGAAGGCTGTTCCAAGTACTGCAGCTTTTGCGTGGTGCCGTACACGCGCGGCGAGGAAATCTCTCGCCCGTTTGAAAGCGTGATGGCGGAAATCCGCGATTTGGCCGCGCGCGGCGTGAAGGAAGTGACCCTGCTGGGCCAGAACGTCAATGCCTACGTGGGCGAAATGAGCGACGGTGAGAGTGCGGACTTCGCATTGCTGCTGGCAGCGGTACACGCCATCCCGCAAATCGATCGCATCCGCTATACCACCTCGCATCCGCTGGAATTCACCCAGCGCCTGATCGACTGTTACGTAAAGCTGCCAAAACTCGTCTCGCAGCTGCATCTTCCGGTTCAGTCTGGCAGCGACCGTGTACTGGCCGCCATGAAGCGCAATTACACCGTGATGGAATACAAATCCATCATCCGCCGCCTGCGCGCCGCACGTCCCGATATCGCGCTCACCAGCGATTTCATCGTCGGCTTTCCCGGTGAGACCGAAGAAGATTTTGAGCGCACCTTGAAGCTGGTGGAGGATATCCAGTTCGACGGCAGCTATTCCTTCGTCTATTCGCGCCGCCCCGGCACGCCGGCGGCCAGCCTGCACGACGATACGCCGCAGGAAGTCAAAATGCAGCGCCTGCAACGCCTGCAGAAGTTGTTGGATGCGCAAAACGCCGCCGTGTCGCTGGCCATGCAGGGCAGCGTGCAGCGCGTGCTGGTGGAAGGTGTTTCGCGCAAGGACCGGGGCGAACTGATGGGCCGCACCGACAATAACCGCGTGGTCAATTTCGCCACCGGTTCCCGGCATGCCGACCGCCTGATCGGCAGTTTCGTCACGCTCACCATCACCGAGGCCCGGCGCTACACCCTGCGTGGCGAACTTATGTTGAGCGGCGCTGAAAACGCCGAGGAAGCGACGGCGCAGGTATGAAAACCCCCTCGCTGGAATTCTCTTTCACCCCCGTCGATAACCACCGGCTGGCCACCCTGTGCGGCTCGCTGGACGCGCACCTGCGCCAGATCGAAACGGCGCTGGACGTGAGTATTTCCCGCCGCGGGGAAAAATTCCACATCAGCGGCGCGCGCGACAAGATCGAACTGGCCGCGCAGGTGCTGAACCGGTTTTACGCTGAGGCGGACGACGATCTCACCGTCGAGGAAATCCAGCTGGGCCTGGTGGAAATGAGCCGCGAGCGCGACGCGCCGCCCTCCCGTAAGACAGCCCACGTCGAGGCCGACGAAATCGCCCTGCACACGCGCCGCGCCGATCTGCGCGCCCGCACCGAACGGCAGGCGCAGTACATCAAGCAAATGCAGACCCACGACATCACCTTCGGCGTCGGCCCGGCCGGCACCGGCAAAACCTATCTGGCGGTGGCCTGCGCAGTCGATGCCTTCGAGCGCGACCTGGTGAAGCGCATCGTGCTGACGCGACCGGCGGTGGAAGCCGGCGAGCGCCTGGGCTTCCTGCCGGGCGATCTCTCGCAAAAGGTCGATCCCTATCTGCGTCCGCTGTACGACGCGCTTTACGATCTGCTCGGTTTCGACAAGGTCAACCGCATGTTCGAGCGCCACCAGATCGAAGTGGCGCCGCTGGCCTTCATGCGCGGCCGCACGCTGAACCACTCCTTCATCATCCTCGATGAGGCGCAGAACACCACGCCCGAGCAGATGAAAATGTTTCTCACCCGCATCGGCTTCGGCACCAAGGCCGTCATCACCGGCGACGTGACCCAGGTCGATCTCAAACACGGCCAGCTCTCCGGCCTCATCGATGCGCGCAATGTGTTGAACGGTATACGCGGCATCGGCTTCACCATTTTCCAGTCCAACGATGTTGTGCGTCATCCGCTGGTGCAGGCCATCGTCACGGCCTACGAAGCGCATCACCGCAGCCACCGTTGATGCATAGCGCCCATGTATAACCCGGTTCAGCGCCAGGCGTTGCGCATGGCCTGCACAAGCACCGTGCCGGGCCACACGCGCCTGCCGCCGGGCGAGGAATTGGTTCGCATCGGCGAGTGGTGCAAGGCGCAGGGCGTTGAGGCCGATGTTTACGGCAGCGGCAAGCTGATGCAGGACTTCGAAACCAAGATTGCCGAATTGCTGGGAATGGAGGCCGCCGTCTTCATGCCCAGCGGCACCATGGCGCAGCAAATCGGCGCGCGCATTCATTGCGAGCGCGCAAACAATCCTCGCCTGGGTATGCACCCTACCTGCCACGTTGAAATTCACGAGCAAAAGGGTTATGCCTTCCTGCATCAACTCAAGCCGGTGTTGGTTGGCGATAGAACGCGACCGATATTGGCCAAAGATATTGAAGCTCTGGCCGAAACCCCGGCCTGCCTGATCGTTGAACTGCCGGCGCGCGAAATCGGCGGCCAGTTGCCTGATTGGGATCAGTTAGAAAAAATTAAGCAAGCGGCAAAGGCGCGCAATATCCGCCTTTGCCTGGACGGTGCAAGGCTCTGGGAGGCGCGCGCCTTTTATGGCGAACGTTCCTATGCGGATATTTGCAAAGGCTTCGATTCGGTGTACGTGTCCTTCTACAAGGGCATAGGCGCGCCTGCGGGAGCCATGCTGCTGTCCGGCAAGGACTTCATCGCCGAAGCGCGCATCTGGCAGCGCCGCCACGGCGGCAACCTGGTGCAGCAGTTGCCCTTTGTGGCTGGGGCGGCCATGCGTTTCGACGAGCGCATCGCGCGCATGCCGGCCTATTTCGAGCGCACGCAAAGCCTGGTTCGCGCGCTAGGCGCCGTCAAGGGCTTGGTGATCAATCCCGCTACGCCCCAGGCAAACATGTTTCATCTGCATTTCCCGGTAAGCCAGCCTGCCTTCGAGCAGGCGCGCGACGCTATCGCCGAAACGGAAAAATGCTGGCTGGGCGCGCCGCGTGCGGGCTCCGATGTGCCGGAGTGGTGCGCGGTCGAAATCTACGTCGGCGAAAACCTGATGAATCTCAGCGATGATTTTGTAGTCGATAGGTATCTGCGGCTCCTGACCATGGCGCGCAAGCGATGAGCACGGTTGTCATTCAACGCGTCAGCCGTCTGCCGGGCATTCCCACGGATCGCGCCTTTCGCAAATGGATAGACGCCGCGCAAGTCGGTCCGGCCGAACTTACGCTGCGTATCGTCAACGCCGCCGAGGCGCGCAATCTCAACACCGCCTTTCGCGGCAAGGAATACGCCACCAATGTGCTGACCTTCGTGTATCACGAGCCCAAGGCCAAGGTGTTGTGCGGCGACATTATTCTCTGCGCGCAAGTGGTGGCCCGCGAAGCGCGCGAGCAGGGTAAACCGCTGGCCGCGCATTACGCCCATCTGACCGTGCACGGTGTATTGCATCTTTCCGGCATGGATCACGAGCGCAAAAAGGAAGCGGAAGCCATGGAAGCGCGTGAAATCAAAGTCTTAGCCGCACTGGGTTTTCCCGACCCGTACCAGGAAGAGGGCGGCGGCGCCACTGTCATCAACCGGTCGCGGCGGTTGTGATACAGTGATTTCATCGCAATAACGCACCGTATTCATGGACGAACACCCTAAGCGCTCGCTGATGGAGCGCCTGTCTCTCCTGCTCCTGCGCGAGCCGGAAGACCGCGACCAGCTGGTCGAACTGCTCCACGGCGCTTATGAAAAGCAGCTGCTCGATGGCGACGCGCTGTCGATGATAGAAGGCGTGTTGCAGGTGTCCGAAATGCAGTCGCGCGACGTGATGATCCCGCGCTCGCAAATGGACATGATCGATGTAGAAGACGAGCCGGACGCCTTTCTGCCGCTGGTGATGGAGACCGCCCACTCGCGCTTCCCGGTGTACGAAGGCAGTCGCGACAACGTCATCGGCATCCTGCTGGCCAAGGATCTCTTGCGCTACTTCACCACTCCGGACGAGTTTGACGTGCGCGATATGCTGCGTCCGGCCGTGTTCGTGCCGGAATCGAAACGCC
>JACXTT010014809.1_pt1 | contig 10173 bp, 10 predicted proteins | sample 9270951 | NCBI WGS metagenome assembly JACXTT01 (sample SAMN15532306, study PRJNA645909) | rock metagenome | isolation source: weathered quartz diorite | place: Puerto Rico | collected 2017-06-21
CCCCGCGCGTAACACCGCCGACGGCCGGATCGTGAGCGCCGGATCGGGATACCACGTCGTGTCGCGTCCCAACACGAGCTTTCTGGGGGCGATCAGGATCGCCGCCGCAGCCCGCTCCGCCCTCGGCGACATCGCCCGGCGCCTGGCGGCGCTCCCGGAGGCCGGCGAGGCGGCCTCCCTGCTCCTCGTCGGGCTCGTTCGCTCGGGCGTGAACGTCAGCTCGGCTCGGCTCCGCGGCATGTTCTGGACGCGACCGCGCTCGCGCGCCGAATCCGAGCGGGCGAGGCTCCAGATTGAGGCACTCGACGAGGACCGGTTGCTGCTCGACGCCGCCGTGAAGGCCAACGACAGCTTCTTCACGACCTTCTTCGTGAGCCCGTACTCGAAGCACCTGGCACGCTGGACGGCGCGGAGGCGATGGACGCCGGACCAGGTAACGCTCGCGTCTTTGGCGATCGGGATTCTCGCGGCGATCGCATTCGCGACCGGCGACCGCGCCGGGCTGATCGCTGGAGCGATCCTGCTCCAGATCTCGTTCGCGACTGACTGCGTCGACGGCCAGCTCGCGCGCTACACGCGCACGTTCTCGCGGCTGGGCGCCTGGCTCGACGCGGTCCTCGATCGCGTCAAGGAGTACGCGGTCTACGCGGGTCTTGCAGTCGGATCAAGCGCGGCCGGCGACCCCGTCTGGGTCCTGGCGGGTGCTGCGCTGGCCGTCCAGGTTGTCCGCCACGCGATCGACTTCTCGTACCTCGTCTCCGAACGGGAGCAGGTCGCGGCCGCGCGCCGTCCAGGCCTCGAGGAGCCGAGCGATGAACCACGTACGCCCGGCGGGGAACGCGGGCCGTCGGCGGCCTGGGACAGGCTCACAGGGGGCTCGGTCGTGGGCTGGGCCAAGCAGCTCGTCGCCTTCCCGATCGGAGAGCGGTTCGCGGCCATCTCGATCACCGCCGCGATAACGAGCGCGCGCACGACGTTCGTCGTGCTCCTGGCCTGGGGCGGCATCGCGACCGCGTACAAGATGATCGGGCGCATCACGAGGTCCCTCGCGACGTGAACCCGTACGAGCTGTTCCGCGATGACGGTCCGCTCGCCCGGGCCCTGGGGGCGACGCTCGGGCGAGCGGTTCCGGCGCCGGCGATCGTTCTCGTCGTAGTCGGTTTGCTCCCGCTGGTCGCACTGATCGCGATCGAGGGCGGCGATGCCTCCGATGCAGTCGCGGGGGCGGCGATCGCCTGGCTCGTGATCGCCGCGGGGGCCTCCAGCGGGCGACCGCACACCGACTCCACGAGTTGGGCCACTGCGCCGCTCCTCCGACTGGCCGAGTACGCAGCGGTCCTGTGGCTCGGGGCGCTGGCCGGGGGGATGGGACCGGCGGCCGCCTTTGCGCTTCTGGCAGCGCTCGCATACCGGCACTACGACCTCTTCTATCGCCTGAGGTTTCTCGGAGTCGCCCCACCCCGCTGGGTTGGCACGGTCGCCGGCGGCTGGGAGGGGCGGCTGCTCGCGGCCTGGGTGCTACTTGCCACCGATGCGCTTCCGGCTGGGTTCTTCGTGGCTGCGGGCAGCCTCGGCGTGCTCTTCGCGGGCGAGAGCATCTCGTCCTGGACCCGCGCCGAGCGGACGGTCGCCTACGTGGACGAGGGAGCCCGAGAAGAGTGATCGGGCTGGTGCTGGCAGCGGGCGCCGGGAGCCGCCTGCAGCCGTTCACAGACGAACTCCCCAAGACGTTGCTGCCGGTCGACGGCGAGCGGTCGATCCTCGACGTCGCGCTCCGCAATCTGAAGCACGTCGGACTCGAAGAGATCGCGGTCGTGGTGGGGTTCGCGGCCGAGCGGGTGTCCGAGCGGGTGCCGGCGCTCGAGCGCCGCCACGGCGTCAAGATCGAGCTGATCCACAACCCGAAGGCCGAGCAGTGGAACAACGCGTACTCGCTGTGGTGCGCAAGAGACGCTTTCACGCGGGGCGCGCTGCTCGTGAACGGAGACACGGTCCACCCGGCCTCGGTCGAGGAAGATCTCATGGCGGCGCGGAGCGCGAGCGTCGTGATCGCGGTTGACCAGGCAAAGGAGCTCGGCCGGGAAGAGATGAAGGTGCACGTCTCCCGCGCGGGGTTGCTCGATCGGATCCACAAGAGCATCGACCCGGCAAGTGCCCATGGCGAGTACATCGGCCTCACGCTGATCGAGCCCGAGGCGGCGCGACCCCTCGCCGACGCGCTCGAGGCCACCTGGCGGCGCGACCCCTCCCTCTATTACGAGGATGGATTTCAGGAGCACGCAGATCGCGGCGGGCGGATCGGCATCGCGCCGATCGGAGAGGTCGAGTGGGTCGAGGTCGACGATCACGCCGATCTCGCGCGCGCGCGGGAGGTCGCATGCCGCTGCTGACGCGAATGGTCGGGACGCCGCTCGCGATCGACATCTGGCCGGGAGCCGTCGAGGCGCTTGCTCCGCTGCTCGCCGACCGCAGGATCTCGAGCGGCGGGCACGTCGCCGTCGCCGTCGGGCCGGGACAGGGCGAAGAGATCGCTGCCCTGCTGCGGCCGCAGCTCGCCAACGCCGCCATCTGGACGGTCGAGAACGGCACCCTCGAGGCGGCACAGGATCTGGCGAAGCGGCTTCGAAGCGGCTTCTACGACGCTCTCGTGGGAATCGGCGGCGGCCGCACGCTCGACGTCGCCAAGCACGCGGCTTCCGCGAGCGGGCTGCCTGTGGTCACGGTCGCGACGAGCCTCGCGCACGACGGAATCGCCTCCCCGGTCGCGTCGCTCGAGGAAGCGGGCCGCAAAGCCTCGTACGGGGTGCAGATGCCCATCGCGGTCGTGGTCGACCTGGACTACGTGCGCCGCGGCGATCCCGCGCTTCGGCGCTCCGGGATCGGCGACGTCGTGAGCAACCTCACGGCGATCGCCGACTGGCGCCTCGCCGAGCGCGAGTCCGGAGAGCCCGTCGACGGCGTGGCCGTCACGTTCGCGCGGACCGCGGCAACCTCGGTTCTGCACCGGGAGGACGGGATCGACGACGACGACTTCCTGATCGCGCTCGCGGAGGCGCTGGTGCTGTCTGGGCTCGCGATGGCGACGGCGGGCAGCAGCCGGCCCTGCAGCGGGGGCGATCACGAGATCCTGCACGCGATCGACCATCTGTTTCCCGACACGGCCAGACACGGCGAGCTCGCCGGCGCCGCTAGCCTCTTCACGTGCTTTCTGCACGGCGACGAGCCGCTCGCGCGCGATATCGACGCCTGCCTCGCCCGGCACGGCCTGCCCCGTACGCCGGCCGAGCTCGGCCTGAGCGAGGACCAATTCGTACAGGCCGTGCTGCACGCGCCGGCCACTCGTCCCGACCGCTACACGATCCTTGAACACCTCGACCTCGACGACAAGGGAATCCGAGAACAAGTCCGCGCGTTCGCCGGCGCCTTCGATCGCTGAGCTTCGAGCCGCGACGCAGCCTCCCTCGCTGTTCGCGCGAAACAGCGGCGAGCACTGGACGGGGCGCCTCTACATGCGGCGTCTCTCGCCCTACGTCACCCGGCTCGTTCTCCCGACGCGGATAAGCGCCGACGCGGTCACCGGTGCGTCGCTGGCCGCCGGCGTCGCCGCGGCGGGGCTGCTGACGCTCCCGGGTCTGATCCCGGCGATCGGCGCGCTCCTGCTGGTGCAGCTCCAGATGCTGCTCGACTGCTCCGACGGGGAGGTGGCGCGATGGCGAAACCAGTTCTCGACGGCCGGCATCTACCTCGACCGCATGTCCCACTACGTGACGGAGACGGCGCTCCCGATCGCGCTCGGGATCCGCGCCGACGGCGGGTGGGACTCGATCGGCGGCTGGACCACGCTCGGCCTGGTGGTCGCGGTCCTCGTGCTTTTGATCAGAGCCGAGAGCGCGCTCGTGCACGTCGCGCGTGCGGAGTCGGGGAAGCCACTGGTCGAGGACAGCGAGGCGGTCGCCGTTCCGCGGCGCACCATCCTGCGCCGCGCGCGGCGCGCGCTCAGGTTCTTCCCGTTCTTCCGCGCCTTCGTCGCAATCGAATTCACGCTGCTCGCGCTCGCGGCTGCGATCGTGGACTCGGTTGCCGGTGACCTCGTCGGCTCGCGCACGCTGCTGGTTGCGCTCCTTCCGGTCGCGGGTATCACGGCTGTCGGGCATGCGGTGGCGATCCTCACCTCCGGCCGGCTTCGTTGAGCAACGGCGTCGCCTGCATCGTGCTGACCCAGGGCCGGCGGCCGGATCAGCTGCGCATTTCGCTCGACTCGCTGCTCCGCCAGACCGGCGTCACCGTCGACGCGGTCGTGGTGGGGAACGGATGCGACCCGAGCGACCTGCCGTCGGGCGTGCGGGGCGTGGGTCTCGCGGAAGACACCGGCATCCCCGCGGGTCGAAACGCGGGTGTGCCGCATGCCCGCGGCGACCTGCTCTTCTTCCTCGACGACGACGCGAGCCTCGCGTCGGACGACGAGCTCGCGCGAGTCGCCGTCAAGTTCGACGACCCACAGCTCGGCCTGCTCCAGCTGCGGGTCGAGCCGCTCGCGGGCGGCCCGCGGCGCCGCGACTGGGTCCCCCGCCTGCGAGTGGGCGATCCGGCGCGCAGCAGCGAGGTGACGGCTGTCTGGGAGGGCGCCGTCGCGATCCCCCGGCACGTGTTCGAGGAGGTGGGCGGCTGGCCGGCCGAGTTCCGGCACGCCCACGAGGGCATCGACCTCGCCTGGCGCGTGCTGGATGCCGGCTACCGGGTGCGCTACGCGGGCGACGTGGTCGCGCTCCATCCCGCCCAGGACTCGCCGATGCCGCATGCATATTCGGCCTACTTCGGCGCCCGCAACCGGGTCTGGCTCGCCCGGCGCCACCTGCCCCTGCCGCTCGGCGTGATCTATGTCGTATCGTTTGCGCTTCGCACAGTGCCTCGGCTGCGGTCGGCGTGTGCAGTTCGCGAGGCGGCGCGCGGATACCGAGACGGGTTGCGCGGTCCTTGCGGCGGGCGGCGGAGTCTCCGGATCCGCACGCTGGTCCGAATGACTCTGGCTGGCCGCCCACCCATAATCTGACGCGCCGTCTCGCGCCATGCAGCGCATCCGAAAGCCACCAGCCCGGCAGTTAGCCTAGGAGTCTCTAAGGACGCAGATGAGCACGGAGACGCAGAGCACCCGCAAGAGCGCCGCGGCGACGGCGCTCCGGCGTCCGTGGACCAGGAAGAACGGGGCCGCGTCCCGACGACCCCGCGAAGACGAGTTCACGACAGAGCGACATGTGTACGAGCCGCATGCCGCGGGACTGCCGCCGCTGCGATCCTACGTTCGCGAGCTCTGGCGAAGACGCGAGTTCGCACTCGAGCTCTCGCGAACCAGGCTTCGGGCGCAGCACTTCAACACCACCTTCGGCCAGCTCTGGCTGGTGCTCAACCCGCTCCTCCTCGCCGGGGTCTACTTCGTGCTGGTCGACATCATCAGTCCGGGCAGCCGTCGCGGCTGGGGCTTCTTCGCTCACCTGATGGCCGGGCTGTTCGCGTACTACTTCGTGTCCAATTCGCTACGCGAGGGAGTCAAGTCGGTCGTAAAGGGCGGTGGGCTGATTCTCAACACGGCGTTCCCGCGCGCCCTTCTGCCCCTTTCGTCCGTGATCACCGCGTTCATGAGATTCGTGCCGACGGTCTTCGTCTACGCGCCTGTGCACGTGGCAGCGGGGCTCCCGATCGGCTTCCATCTGCTCTGGGTCCTCCCGATCGTGGCGCTTTTCGTGGTGCTCTCGGCCGGCCTCGCGATGTTCGTCGCGGCCCTGCAGGTCTACTTCCGCGACCTCTCCAGCTTTCTGCCCTACATCCTCCGAGTATGGCTCTATGTCTCCCCGGTGCTCTACTACGCCAGCCAGGTCCCGGAGCGCTACAAGTGGATACTCGACCTGAACCCGCTCGCACCGCTCCTGACGGCGTGGAGCGATGTGCTCCACGGCGGCCACGCGCCCCCCTTGGGCCTGCTCGCGGTCGGTGGCGCCTGGGCGATCGCGCTGTTCGTCGCGGGGGCGCTCTTCTTCACATCCCGGGAACGTGAGTTTGCCGTCCGCCTCTGACGACGTCAGCATCCGCGTGGATGACGTGTCGGTCACCTTCCGCACGTCATATGAGCCCTCGCCGACGCTCAGAAACACGATGCTTCGCCTCGGCCGCCGCGAGCGCGTGGTGCGCGAGATCGATGCACTCCAGGGCATCTCGTTCGAGATCCGCCACGGGACCGTGCTCGGGGTGCTCGGTGCCAACGGCGCGGGCAAGTCGACGCTCGTCCGCACCGTTGCCGGGATCCTGCCCCCGACGACCGGTCGGGTGGAGGTGATCGGCCGGGTCAGCACGCTACTGGCCCTCGGGGTCGGCTTCAACAAGGACCTGAGCGGGCGTGAGAACGTCGTGCTGGGCGGCCTCGCGGCCGGCCTCAGCCGCGATCAGATGGAGGCCAAGTACGACGAGATCGTCGAATTCGCCGAGCTCGAGGATTTCATGGACCTGCCGATGCGAACCTACTCCTCGGGGATGTACGGCCGCCTGGCCTTCTCGGTCGCGGTCAACATGGACCCCGACATCCTCCTCATCGACGAGGCCCTTTCCGTGGGCGATGCGAAATTCCGGCGAAAGTCCTTCGAAAAGATGCGGGAGCTCTGCAGCCAGGCGCGCACGATCGTGCTCGTGAGCCACGCGATGGGCAGCATCTCCGAGCTCTGCGACCAGGCGATCTGGATGCACAAGGGCGAGCTGCGCATGCGCGACGAGCCGGACGCCGTGATAGACGCGTACACGAAGTTCCTGGACGTGAAGAACGACGCGCTCACGCGCGAGGACGTCTAGGTCCCACAGCCGGGCGCCGCCAGCACGCGGTACGAACCGTTTGCGTAGATCGGGCGATAGCTCGCGGGGAACTTCACGTGCGGGAAGTTCTGCTTGTAGTAGTTCTTGACGTGCGGCACGGCTCGCGGCAGCACCAGCACGCGCCCGAGTGGGCTCGCGCCCTTCTCGACGGTGCCGACCGAGCCCGGTTTGCCGTCCAGCCAGTAGCGCAAATACGGGATCGGGCGATGGTCGCCGGCCGTCAGCGGCTGGCAGGCATGGAAGGCGTTGCGGACCGCCTGCGCTTCGCCCACGAGCCGCAGGTCCGCATAGAGCCTCCCGTCGCGCTTGATCCCCTTCCGCATGCTGTCGAGCATGCCGGTCTGCGTCGGCACGTACGCGACCGAGAGCGCGAGCGCCAGCATGCCAGCTGCGAACCAGCGGCGCCGCAAGCGGCCTTGCGGCAAGAGCGCCCACCCGCAGACGGCGAGCCCGTAGAAGAGCGAGAGCAGGATCGCCGGCGTGCGCAGATACCTGCCGATCAGAGGAAGGCCAAAGACGGGTCCGATCGCGAACACCGCGGTCATCGCAACGGCCACCACGAATGGCAGCAGGCCGGCGCGCCGCCGGTATAGCCACGCGAACGCCAGGCCGATCGGCACCCCGACCACGAGCGGCTGCCGGAGCGTGTAGCCGAAGTACTTGGCCGTCCAGTAGGGAACCTGGCTGATGTGGCGGCGGCGGTCCTGCTCGTCCGCGAGCGCCGCGGTGCCGTGCAGGGAATGCAGCGCGTCGTGAGAGATGATCAGATCGCTCAGCATCCAGGTCGCGGGCGCGGACGCGACCAGCGCGCAGTAGACGGCGCGCGCCCTTGGCGAGGAAGTGGGCCACAGGTAAAGCGTGTAAAGGCCCGAAAGAAACCACGCCTCGGGCCGAAACAGGCCCGCTACGGCGAGCACCACGAGCACCGGCAGGCCGCGACGGGCTCGTTGCGCTTCGAGAAGCACCGCTCCGACGATCAGCGCCGCGAACGGCACGTCCTGGTATGCGAGCAGCGCGTCGCGCTCGAGCGCGGGCCTGGTCAGCACGACTGCCGCCGCGACGATCCCGACCCACGGCGAGAAGAGCTGAGCGCCGAGCCGGTACACCAGCCAGACGAGCGCGCCGAACGCCAGCAGGATCATCCAGGTGACGAGCTGATCGGACGCGCCGAGCGGATAGACGAGGAAGCTCAGCGCGGTTTGAAGCGGATGCGGCGTTGGCGCGAAGGGCGTCCCGTAGTCGGGCCGGAACCCGTGCCATATGTCGCGCGCCCAGAGCAGGGCGTAGCGCGCGTCGTAGTTCAGGAACCAGGGGTGGTAGACGACCTTCAGCAGGACGGCTACGCCCGCAATCGTCAGGACCGGAAGCGCGACCCGCACTGACGCCTGGGGCACGCGCGCGACCGTGGGGGGCGCGGCCGGCGTGGAGCTGGAGCTGGCCATATGCCGACGGCGCACGATACCGGCCCGCTCGAACGTGCGGGAAGCTTGTCTACGAAGCTTCGAGCGCTTCGACCACCATCCTCGCGATGTCCGCTGAGTAGGTTGGCCCCATCGGCAACGCGAGGTTGGTGGCCGCGGCGCGGTCTGTGCCGGGCAGCTCGACGCCGCTCGCGTAGTCCCGCATCCCCTTCTGGCGGTGAACCGGAATCCGGTAGTAGCCGCGCGCCCCGATGCCCGCCTCGCGCAGGCGCCCCACCAGGGAATCTGCCTGCTCGGAGCTCGCGACGTACAAGTGATGGACGGGCTCGCTGCCGTCGGGCACGTGCGGCAAGGAGACGAGGCGCCCGAGGCCGGCCGCCTCGTATGCGGCGGCAAACCGGCGACGCGCGCCGTTCAGCTCGTCGAGCCGCTCGAGTACGGCGCGCACGACCGCGGCTTGGATCTCGTCGAGCCGCGAGTTGAAGCCGACGTACGTGAACTCCTCCTTGTCCATCGCCCCGTGCCGTCGCAGCAGGCTCGCCATGTGGGCGACTTCGTCGTCGTTCGTCGCGATCGCGCCGCCGTCGCCCAGGCAAAAGAGGTTCTTGGACGGATAGAAGCTGAACGTCGCGGCATCGCCGAGATTGCCGGCCTTGCGTCCGTCGAGCGAGGCCCCCGCAGCCTGCGCGCTGTCCTCGAGCACCTTCACGCCGCGCTCGCGCGCGAGCGGCAGGAGCTCGTCGATCGGCGCCGGTGTGCCGAACAGGTGGACTGGGACGATCACCCTCGATCGCGGCGTGAGCGCACGCTCGACCGTTTTCCGGGTGATGCAGAGCGTATCGGGATCGATGTCACAGAAGACCGGCCGGGCGCCGACGTGGACAACCGGCTCGACGGTCCCGTAGAACGTGAAGGAAGGCACCACAACGTCGTCGCCCGGTCGAACGCCCAGTGCGAGCAGCGCAATCCTGAGAGCGTCTGTCCCGTTCCCGACGCCGACCACGTGGCGCACTCCCAGGTAGGCGGCGAGCTCGCGCTCGAGGGCCTCGCCCTCGGGGCCGAGGATGAAGCGCCCCGACTCGACCACCGCCCTGATGCGGCGCTGGAGCTCGGGGCGCAGGTCGCGCAGGACTTCGGAGGTGTCGAATAGGGGAATCCGCACGGTGCTCACGCTACCCTGCCGTCAGCACGGACAGCCACTTGCTCTCCTTCACCACAGCCTCGCTGACCGGTCCGCTCGTCGATTTCGCGACGAACGTGATCGGCGATCTCGGGACCGCCGGCATCTTCGTCTTGATGCTGCTCGACAGCGCCTGCATCCCGACCTCGAGCGAGGCAATCATGCTGTTCGCAGGCTTCAAGGTAGCCGCCGGGCGATTCACGCTGCTCGAGATAGTGATCGCCGGAGCCGCCGGCAACCTGGTCGGTTCCTGGATCGCGTACGGAATCGGCTACTACGGCCGGGTCGAGCTCTTGAAGCACCACGGCAAATGGCTTCACATCGGCCCGCGGCAGATCGCGTGGGCCGACCGCTGGTTCGAGCGCTATGGCGACGTGACCGTCTTCTTCTCCCGCATGCTGCCCGTGATCCGCACGTTCATCTCGCTTCCCGCAGGCGTGGCGAGAATGCCGTTCTGGCGGTTCACCGTGCTCAGCATCCTCGGGATCATTCCCTGGGTGCTCGCCTGGGGAATCGTCGGCAAGCAGGTCGGCAGCGACTGGAAGAACCTCCAGGACAAGCTCCACTACGCCGACTACGCGATCGTGGCGGCGATCGCCGCGGGGATCGTCTACCTGATTCTCCGCCTTCGGCGCGGAAACCCGGGCCACGCCGCGACCGGGTCGAACGCCCCGTGAGCGCCGACCGCCATCCGGCGTCACACCCGCCGCCACCCCG
>JACXTT010014810.1_pt1 | contig 10172 bp, 16 predicted proteins | sample 9270951 | NCBI WGS metagenome assembly JACXTT01 (sample SAMN15532306, study PRJNA645909) | rock metagenome | isolation source: weathered quartz diorite | place: Puerto Rico | collected 2017-06-21
GTGTATTTCAGCGACCAAAGCGGCAACATCGACCGGCTGATCGTGAAGGAAGAGGCGTTTGTTGAGTTCGAGGAGATGCACAAGAGCAGCAAGTGGTCGATGCAGCGGTTCTCGCGGGCGCTGAAGGCCTTTTGCAAGTTCCACCACTATACCTTCAACCCGTACGACCTGGTGAACACCAAGGATAAAAAGCGCATTATCCACCAGGTAATGGAGCGCAAGCGAAACAAGGACGGCAGCTGGTACGACCTCGGCAACAAGAAATCAAAAGAGCTGATTTATATACAAACAAATTTTGAGAAACCGTTGAACACGGCGTTGCCGGGCGAGACAGTAATACCATTTTAAAACTAAGACATGAGAAAAGATATCCAAACGAACCTTTTTGAAGGCATCGGTCGCAGATTACAGATGAATGAAAGCATTGAACTAACGATTCAATCAATCCAAGCTTATGGCCCAAAATACAAGCATTGGTGCATAGCATGGAGTGGAGGAAAAGACAGCACGACACTTGTCACTTTAATCGTCTGGCTAATTCAATCAATGAAAATATCAGCACCCGAGTCATTAACGGTTATGTATGCTGATACACGTCTTGAACTAACCCCATTGTTTTTTGCCGCCCAAGAAATCATCTCGGAGCTAAACGATATAGGCATAGAGGTAAAGGTGGTGATGGCGCCGCTCGAAAAAAGGTTTATGACTTACATATTGGGCCGAGGCGTTCCACCGCCGAATAACAACACGTTTCGTTGGTGCACGCGGCAAATCAAGATCGACCCGATGAAAACAGAGTTGCAGAAGCTATTCGGCGAAAAAGGTGAAAAGGTTTTGATGCTCACGGGCGTTCGCCAGGGCGAAAGCGCTATCCGCGACCAACGCATATTAATGAGTTGCGGAAAGGATGGTGCTGAATGTGGACAGGGCTGGTACCAGGAAACAATGCCCGAGGCGATATGCGACACGCTTGCTCCCATTTTACATTGGCGCGTGTGCCATGTATGGGAATGGTTGAAACACTGGGCGCCGCTTCCAGAGTATGGCGACTTCAGTACAGTAATGATCGCCGATGCATATGGTGGAGATGAAGCGGAAGAGATTAATGCGCGCACTGGCTGTATAGCTTGCCCGCTGGCCTCAAAAGATACCGCACTGGATAATTTGGTAAAGCGCGAGGCGTGGGCTTATCTGGCGCCGTTAAAAATGCTAAAACCTATCTGGCGCGCACTGCGCTTTCCGCAGAACCGCCTTCGCAAAACCGGCAAGGAAAGTTCTGAAAAGAATAGGCAAAGACTCGGGCCATTGACAATGGAAGCCCGGGCGTGGGCCTTCGAACAGATCATCGCCATTCAGACCGAAATCAACCAACAGGCCACTATCGAAAAAAAGCCAATTGTTATCCTGCTAAATACCGAGGAACAGGAATTCATCAAAACTTGCTGGGCAGACAACATTTGGCCAAACCGCTGGGACGGGACCGAGCCGACCGGCGATATCCTGATGGACACCGTCTACCTCGATGGATCCATTCAACCAATTTTCAATTTCTAAGCAAACTAAAAACTAAACATAAAATGAAAACAGAAACATTAACCCCGCAGCTGGACCGGTCGCACATCCGCGACGCGTACCAGGCTGCACCGCGCCCCACATGCAGAATGGGCGACCGGCCGGCACCCACCGTGTGGCAGGATGTATTTGCCTGCTTTAAAGAATTGTTTACCAAACAGCCGGCTATCGATCAGATCAACTACTCGGAGGCCGACCTGGTAGCCAAAATGCACGCACGGTTCGGCAAAAAGTATAATGCTGAAATGATTGTCAATTTCTTAAAAAACGGCTGGGAAGTGTCAAAAGGCCAGTTCGTATTTAAACGCGAAGATTTTTTACGGGAAACCGTAAAGCGGGAAGTGGGGGTGGCATCATGAAATATTTCAGCTACATCTCCGGTTGGTATGTTCCAAAGAATAAGCTCGAAGAGGTCGTTCACCAGTTTTTGCGTTCCGCAGAGCGGCAAATTATCGACGAAACCGACCTGAAAAAGTTTCAAAATTTTATTTCCAATCAAATCGCCGACTTAAATAAAAAATATCCCCGTTGTCGTCCGATCGTGGTAAGGTGGAAAACGGAAACCAAAGCTGCCAATGCCAGGTACCATTATCCGGATATCCTTATAGACCTGAACAATTTCAGCATTTGCCATTTTAAGTTATTTATTTCCCGGGAAGAGGAGGAAAAGCCATGATGTACGAGATAGATTTTTTATTGTTAACGGTAAAATTAGAAGCCAAATCATGTAATGAAGCGATTGAATTCGCCAAACGATTTTTACCAAAGCTTATGCCAGATTGTATAACGTGTTTAGACACTGGCGAATCGCAAGGGATATCCCTCTGCGAAAGCTGCCGAAAACTAACAATCGATGATGACCAGGCTTATGCCGGCGACGATACGCTGTGCAAAACGTGCTATGACGAATTAAAGGGTGAGTTTAAAAAACAGAGAGAGGAGGGCCTGTGCGATGAGTAAATATTCCGTTTTCTACCTAGCCGAATTGGCGGAGCAAATGAGAAATTCTCAAAAGCTATATTTCGAACTGATAGCTAAAGCCAAGAAGTCGAAACTACCTGCAGACTTCGCTGCTGCTAATATCGCGCTTCGCGTATCAAAGGATATCGAGCAAAGTTTTGACCAAACCATACAGAAAATAAAGGAGGCGCAGCCATGAAACTATTTCTCTTTGTCCTGGCCTCGCTCGCTGCCGGCGTAGCTGCCGGTTATTTCGGCGGTATCCTGATGGTTGAACACCCGAAAGTTTTTATCCTTATTGGTGTTGGCGGTATAATGATGTCTGTAGTAATTATATGGTGGGGAATAAAAACCCTGCGCCAGATAAATGACGAGGTGCAACGCCACGAAGAGGAGAATTATTATGAATGATCCGATCGCCCCGCACAACTTCACGCCCGAGGCAACCTTCAGCCTATACAGCTGGTGGGAAAGCTGCGAGTCGCCGGCAAGGCTATTTGTCATCACCCGCCGCATACACGACCGGTTCGGAAACATCCAGTCTATCGAGCTGCTCGAGAAGGGAAAGGAGTGGCCGGTTACCCGGGAGGTTGCCGAGATCCGCGGCCTGGTTGAAAAATCAATCCTTGTAAAAGTGAGCAGCGTGCTCGCAATCGTAAAATAAATTGAAACTAATACTAAATAAACATGAAAACAGTAACTATTAACGAAGAAAACGCCAGAAAGGCGTACAACGAAGCGCCGGACGAGTTCAAAAAAACGCTCGCTACCCTACTGGGCCCGGACGTAGTGTTACCCGATCCGATGGACCGCTATAAAACCTGGCTGGATATCTGCCTCGCCAGCGACCTCGACCCGGTACGCTGCCTGCCTTATCCGATACCCACAACAAAGCAGCAGGTGTCGCTAAATGGATTCGCTAAGCTGCAGCTGATTTACGAAGCATTCAACCAGGGCTGGGAGCCAGATTACTCTAATAGTAACCAATGGAAACATTACCCATGGTTCGAATTTGTTCCTGCGGATGGTGGGTTCGTTTACACGTACTCGAGTTTCACGCTCGCGTCTACGGACCTCGGTGCCCGCCTTTGTACGGACACGGAAGCGAAAGCCGTTTATATCGGCAAACAATTCTGCGATATTTTTAACGAAGCGTTTAACCCTCAAATTGACTGATCATGCCGGCAAAGACAAAAAACCCGATGAAGCTTTTTAAAAGCTATACTGACATATGTACCGCCCGGGGGATCGACCCGGTTGCATCACTTCCTTTCCCGGTACCAGCTGATGAGATCCAGGTATCAACCAATGGATGTTTTAAGCTTCAGCAGATATTCGCCGCGTTTAACGGCGACTGGAAAGCGGATTATACAAATCAGCGGCAATGGAAATATTACCCCTGGCACGTTTTTAATCCTGCGGTTGGTGGGTTCGTTTTCACGGACACGCATTGCACGTGCACGGCTACGGGCCTCGGTGCCCACCTTTGTACGGATACGGACGCGAAAGCCGTGTACATTGCCAAACAATTTAATACCGAGTGGAACGAATTTTTAAACCCTAAACTTTAAACAAATCATGAAAACAGAATTAGTTAACACATACGAACAAGCTTGCGCTATTACCGGTGACGATCCGAACAATTTACCAGATGTGTCCGCGCTTCCGGAACTTTTGGGTAAAAGCATCATTGCAGCTGTGAAACTGACCCGTATCGCGCAGGCCACCAATGACGGCTGGAATGCGGATTTTAGTAATGTCCGCCAGGACAAATGGACACCCTGGTTAAGATTCGTTCCTGCGGTTGGTGGGTTCGTTTGCACGGGCACGGATTACACGCGCACGAATACGTTCCTCGGTGCCCGCTTTTGGTTCCCGGACCCGAAAACGGCCGAGCACTTTGGCAGGACATTTATTGACCTGATCAATGATTTAATGAAGGCTTATTAAACAATATGGCTGTGCGCTGTGACTGAGGCAGTTCCGGCGGTTGGTGGGTTCGTTTGCACGCGCACGTCTTACACGCACTCGACTACGGACCTCGGTGCCCACATTTGCGAAGAACCTAAGCAGCGCAGGCCCTGGCAACAGTCCAAAAAACAACTAATAACATACCGGGCGCCGGTACCGAAAGAGAAAGCGACCGCTAAACCAAAGGCATGAAAAGACACGGAAATTTATACCCTAAGATATACGCCCTAGCTAACCTGCAGCTTGCCGATCAGATCGCCCGAAGGGGTAAATCAAAACAACCTGGCGTATTGCGGCACGATAGGAATGCTGAGGCAAACCTGCTGGAGCTTCAGCAGCAACTGATCAGCAAAACATACTGCACCGGACCGTACCAAAATTTTATTATCCGCGAGCCAAAGGAGCGTGAGATATCGAAGCTGGATTATTTTCCGCACCGGGTTGCGCACCACGCGATCATGAACGTACTGCAGCCGGTATTTATGGCCATGTTTACGGCCGACACATACAGCTGCATCCCCGGTAAGGGTATCCACGCGGCCGAGCGGGCGGTTAAGCGCGCCCTGGTTGACATCGCCGGCACGCAATACTGCCTGAAGCTGGACGTAAAGAAATTTTATCCAAGCATCGACCATGACGTTTTAAAGCAGCAGCTGCGCCGCAAAATAAAAGACAAGGACCTGCTGTGGCTGCTCGATGGGATCATCGACAGCGCACCGGGCCTGCCGATCGGGAATTACCTGAGTCAGTATTTTGCAAACTTATACATGACCGGCTTTGACCATTGGATAAAGGAGGTGCTGCGGGTAGAGCACTATTTCAGGTACGCAGACGATATCGTTATCCTGGCGCCCGATAAACCATGGCTGCATGCGTTGCTGGCCGGTATCAGGTGTTACTTTGCCGACAAGCTTAAGCTGGAGATAAAGGGTAATTACCAGGTATTCCCCGTGGCCGCGCGCGGGATTGATTTTGTGGGGTATAAATTTTACCATACGCACACGCTGCTGCGCAAAAGCATTAAACAAAGCTTTGCCAGGGAAGCTGCCGGCAGACGCGGTCCAGCGGCCATCGCCGGGTATATGGGATGGGCAAAACACTGTAACAGCAAACACCTGGTTAAAAAATTACTTGCATGAACTCGTTCAAGGACTTTAATATAGAACCATCTACAAAGTGTTTTAAGGGCGATAAGATAAAGGTAGAGCGATTGCTGAACCGGGAGATTGCCGTTTATGAATACGAGATTAAAGATAGCATCAAAGTACCTGGTACGGATTGCCTGCACCTGCAGATCAAGATCGGTGAGACCTGGCACGTTGTGTTCACCAGTTCAAAGGGATTGATGGAGGCGATCACAAGGGTGCCGGAGAAAGGATTCCCGTTCACCACCACGATAATACGCGACCAGGATTTTTACAGGTTTACATAAACGGAATAGATGATGCAACAAACCTTAACTTTTGACATATTGAAAACAGGAGCAACTTTTAGCCCATGCCGGCGATACCGTTATGAGCTTTACCGCATTTGGGACGATCAGAAGCCTCTGATCATGTTTATCGGCCTAAACCCTTCTACTGCCAATGAATTCGAGCCTGACAACACTATAAAGCGCGTGGTGGCCATGGCCAGGGGATGGGGCTACGGCGGCGTGTATATGATGAACCTGTTTTGCTTTGTGACGGCATACCCCGACGAGTTGGACGTAAGCAAGGAAGATATTGCGTTAAATGATCAGTGGCTACGCACCACAGAAGCGCTGTGCGATACAGTTGTATTTGCCTGGGGCGCATTCAAGCAAACGGATGGCCGAGCAGAGTCCGTGATTAGGATGTTCCCTAACGCTATGGCACTCCACATCAATAAAAACGGAAGTCCTAAGCATCCGCTTTATTGCCGTTCGGACAGCTGCCTCATCAAATATTAACCACTCACACCCCATTCAGAATGGATTATACGCCCGGTAGCCCGGGCGTTTTTGTTTTATGCCATTCTCAGCGCGCCAATCCCCTCGTGCTCCCCTGGCCCAACCTTCCCGGGTCGAAATTCTTATAAGCACATCGTACTGAAACAACTGTGAGGCGAAGGAACGAGCCGAACGCCTATAATATTGCCGGCGCCGGCAGCGATTTCCCCCTTTTTATCCCCTTATTTACTTTTAACTAAATTTTTGTAATTCTGTAATAAGAAAAGAAATTCTATTTTAAACGACTGAAAGCCAAAAAAATAAAAGGTTTACAATTAAGCTTTAATTTCTTTAACCAAAAAAAAGTCATTACAAATATTTTGTAACACCTTTTTCCATTACAAACTTATAATCAACTGGTTACAATTTTAAAAACGTGTTTGTATGCTGCTAATCGGCTGAATTTCAGCGCCTTTAAAAGCTATTACAAACACACAATTATTTTGATGATTTTGCCACGCTGCTCGAAGAATTAAATTTGGCTTGGGCGCCGAAAATGGCGTCATATATGGTTATATATAGTAATATACTGTTGAAAATATTTTAACTACAGGTATTTTTTTTCACGAATTTGATGCTTATATTAAAGGCACCTAATTAATTTGGATGTACACAATTACTATCCCGGTTAAACCGTATGTAAAAAAATTTATTATTGCCCGGTACCGCCAGGATACCTGGGAGCTGAACAAGGCCGAGCGTATAGGAAAAGTGCTGTATGCAATGCTCGATCGAATGCCTGTCCGCTATGAAAAATCGACGGTTAATTACAGCGATACGCTCCGGGTAGAAATTTGCCGCGATTATGCCCGAAACAAAGGAATTTATCTTTCGAATGAGTCGATCATCGATTTTAACGATTATATCCAGCTGGAGCTGATCGAAGAAATTGCCATGTACGCGCTTCACATTAAAAACCGGACCGGCCTAAAAAAGTATGACGAGCTGTATGTGAAACACGCCAACGCCACAAGGCAAAAGGTGCACGTGATCCGCAACCCGCAGATGATGCAATACTTCGAGAAAAGAGAGATCATTTACGACATTTTGAAGCAATACGACATCAGCGAAGACGATTTCCCCTTCGATACGGTTAAGAAAGCATGCCAGCGCTATAAGTTGCCGTTGTTAAGTGCTTAATTATCTGATTATTATAAAACTTTTCCGCAAATCGTCCCCTATTACAAGGGTTTTTTTGTGCTGTGAGATGTTGGATGTGAGATATGAGCACGTATTAAGCATAAGCACACCAGCTTTTATACACCTTTATTACCGATAGCCGCACAGGTAAATTTACCGCATGGCCATACCACGCTTTAAGCTGCAAAATGTCGGGTCCTTAATATTAATTGAGTTCGTGCCGGCATTTGCGATATCAGCATTCAGTAATTCTGGACCGGGAATTATCGCCTCGTCCGGAATTGCGCTGGCCACCGGTTATGCGTGGGTTTCGATGTATTGCAGCCCTGATACGATGGGGCACCAGCAAGACCAGGTGAACGATGTAAACGGGCAAAGCTATGCGCAGCAGGTTGTCGGTTTTATACCCGGCGACGAGCAGGCTATAGAAACGGAGCTGTTAAAGCTGAATAACCTGCGGTTTGTATGCCGCGTAACCAAACCGAACGGCTCGCAAAAAATTGTCGGCACGCCAAATGAGCCGCTAACATTCGCCCTTAAATCGAACACCGAAACCACCACGCCCGGGCGCCCCGGAACTAATATCGCGTTTACCGGCAATACCCGCTTGCGCGCCCTATTTTTTACGCCGTAGCACCACGCAGCCTGTCCTTTATTGAAATTTTTCCGGGGTTAAAATTGTATCATGTTTAAACCCGTTTATGCCATTTCCGCGAAAAGCGCCACCGAAGCTGATATACTGCTTTACGGCGTTATCGGCGATTCCTGGTTCGGCGACGGAAATCCGGGCAAAAAATTCGTTTCGGATTTTAAGGCCGTAGAGGCTAAGTACGACCGAATCAATATCCACATCAATTCCCCGGGCGGTTCTGTCTGGGACGGTCTGCCAATATTCAACGCCATCAAATCCTCAAAAAAGGATACACATACCTATATCGATGGCATTGCCATGTCAATGGGCGCCATGATCGCGCTAAGCGGAAAAACGGTTCACGCGGCAAAAGGTTCGCTGATGATGCTGCACACGGTGTCGGGAATGGCTTTCGGCAATGCGAACGATATGCGCAAAACGGCCGAGGAAATGGATGTGTACGACGAGGTGCTCGGTCAGCTTATCGCTGATAAAACCGGCAAAACGCTCAGCCAGGTTAAAAAGGACTGGATGAACCACGAGGATCATTTTATGTCGGCCGCATCAGCCCATGAAGCAAAGCTGGTAGACGTACTGGAAAGCTATGAAGCCAAGGATATGCCGGAGAACGCCGCGACGAGCAGCCCGGAGGATATCCTTCGTTTTTACCAGCCCCAGGCCGAGCAGCTGAACGACGAAGCCATCGGAACGCTGGCTAATAGGGTGCACCAGATAATCAAGGACAATAAAAAAGCAAATAAAAATATGTTAGGATTTAACAAGTACAAGAGCCTTAGCGCCCTGAAGGGTAAAAAGGCATCTGAAGTTACTGCGGCCGAGGTGCTTGCGGTTAACGAGGAGATCGTTGCTGAAGGCCTCGAGGGTATAACCCTTGTGCTTGACAGCGCACTGGAAACGGTAAATAATGCAGCTACGGCCAACACGGGCGCATTATCGGCCATAAACGCGGTATTGCCCGCAGATCAGCAGCAGACCTCATTGAGCGCTGCGGTAACTGCCATTATCGCAAAGGCGAAAGCTGATGCAGACGCTGCCAAAGAATGGAAAGAGAAAGCAGACGCTTATGGCGCACAGCCAGGCGCTATGCCGACTAATGCTGCAACAAAACCTGAAGAAGGCGTACAGGCGGCTGAAGGCGGCGAGGCGCTGCCACCGGTTGAGAACAAGTTCGAAACATCGGTTGACCGCGAAATTGCTGCACGCAGGAAAGCTTTAGGCCAATAATCATTTAAAACCCCTATTAAAATAAGATATGTCAACTCAAACCGCAGTAGATATAAGTGCCCTTGCAGCGTATGCCGGTACTTATCAGCAGTCTTTGTTCAGCATCCTGTATAACAGCCTGGATGCCATAAAGGATGTGACGCTTTGGCCCGGTATTAAGAATACCGTTAAAATGACCAAGCTTTCAATTAACGGAGGCGCAAAACCGTTTACCGGTACCTTTGCACCTGCAACCGGCGACCTTCAGTACACCGGCATCGACCTTACTGTGCAGCCATGGCAGCGCGATATGTTGCTGCGCCCGTCTGATTACCGTAACTCGTTTATGGGCATCAATCGTGGTCCTGGGGAGAACCCGAACAACAAAACAATTCCATTCGCGCAGTACGTATGGCAGGAATTTGTAAAATCCCTGGCAGCAGGCATCAACGACCAGTCTATTTATTTTGGCGTTGGAACAACAGCTTTCGCCGCTTATAACAACGGTACGGTTTACCATGCAGGCGATAAAATTTCGTTTGTAAAAGCAAACGGCGAAACCGGTTACTTTACCGCTAACGGCACCACAACTGCCGGGTACTCGCCAACCACACACCCTGAGCTTTGGGTTGACAGCAGCCTGCTGGCCCTGTTCCCTGGCTTTGGCGCGCAGATCGCATCGCTGATCACTGCCGGTTCGGTAAC
>JACXTT010014811.1_pt1 | contig 10171 bp, 7 predicted proteins | sample 9270951 | NCBI WGS metagenome assembly JACXTT01 (sample SAMN15532306, study PRJNA645909) | rock metagenome | isolation source: weathered quartz diorite | place: Puerto Rico | collected 2017-06-21
AGACGCCGTCTGAAATAAAAAACCTGAATAACGAGGTACCTGTTGTTTTGATCACCAAAAACGAGGAAGAATACCTGATGGAAGACGCCATCGGTTCAAAAATAGACGATTACCTGATCAAACCGGTTAATCCGAAACAGGTATTGCTTACGATAAAGAAACTGACTGAAAACAAACGGCTGGTGACTGAAAAGACGACCATGGCCTATCAACAGGATTTCAGGACGCTGGGTATGACCCTGAATGATAACCTGAGCTACCAGGAGTGGGTGGATGTCTACAGGAAATTGATTTACTGGGAACTGGAGCTAGAAAAACTGGAAGATGAAGGCATGCACGAGATATTGACCCTGCAAAAAGCCGAGGCTAATGTGCAGTTCTGTAAGTTTATCGAGAAGAATTACCAGAAGTGGATACAAAATCCGGATTCGGGTCCGATCAGCTCACCACAATTATTTAAGAAAAAAGTGTTGCCGAAACTGGAGCCCAAGGTGCCGGTTTTCTTTATCCTGATTGATAACCTGCGCTTTGACCAATTTAAGATCATCAACCCTTATATTTCTGAATACTTCAGGATGGAGGAAGAAGACACTTATTACAGTATTCTTCCAACCGCTACCCAATATGCGCGTAATGCGATCTTCTCGGGCCTGATGCCGCTTGAAATGGAAAAACGTTTCCCGGATATGTGGCAGAATGACGAAGACGAAGGCGGGAAAAATCTGTATGAGGAAAAATTCCTGGGCGATCAATTAAAGCGTTTGTTACGCCGCGATGTTAAATATTCTTATAACAAGATTCTAAACATCGACGAGGGCCGCGCGCTGAATGATTCGGTAAATAACCTGATGAATAATGAGATAAATGTGGTGGTCTACAACTTTGTGGATATGCTTTCACACGCACGTACCGATATGCAAATGATACGTGAGCTTGCCAGTGATGACGCAGCATACCGCTCATTAACGCTATCATGGTTTGAACACTCGCCCTTGTTTGACCTGCTGAAATATTTATCGCAGAAGCAGGTGAAGGTGATCATTACCACCGACCATGGAACCATTAAAGTAAAAAATCCAAGCAAGATCATCGGTGATAGAAATACAAATACCAACCTACGCTACAAACAGGGTAAAAACCTGAACTTTAACGCTAAGGAAGTATTTCACGTACGTAACCCGCATGATATTATGCTGCCAAAGCTGCATGTGAGTTCGAGTTTTGTGTTTGCCAAAAGTGATAGCTACTTTGTATATCCAAATAACTATAACCATTTCGTGAATTTTTATAATGAGACCTTCCAGCATGGGGGCATCTCGCTTGAGGAAATGATCATACCGGTAGTTACTTACGGGACAAAGTAAATCAGGCTGAATATTATAACTTTGGCGGCATGAAAGTGCCTGTTAAAAGCATTGACGAACTCAAATATGCTGCGGAACAGCTGATAAGCTTTGGCGGTTCGGAAAAGATTTTCCTTTTTTATGGTGATATGGGCGCGGGTAAAACCACGCTCATTAAATCGCTCTGCGAAAGCCTGGGAGTAGAGGAACCCGTAACCAGCCCTACATTTTCTATTGTGAACGAATACCAGGGCAAGTCATCCAAAATCTATCATTTTGATTTTTACCGCCTCAAAAATCAAAGTGAAGCATTGGATTTGGGTTATGAAGAGTATTTTTACTCAGGCAATTATTGCTTTATTGAATGGCCAGAAAAAATACCAGACCTGCTGCCAGACCACTATATCCGCGTTGAGGTGCAGGTTGTAAGCGATAATGAACGGCTGTTAACTTTCACGAAATTTTAGTTCCGTATCCCCGCTTTTTTTGCCTATCTTCAACAGCCAGAATTAAAGACACATGAGTTCGGAGTTATACAGTGGTTTTTCTGATGCTGCTAAGCAGGCAATGATGCAGCCCCAGGAATCAATGCTTGAGGTAAAAAGCAAAAAGAACAAGCTTCATATAGGTATACCCAGGGAAACTTCTTTCCAGGAAAACAGGGTAGCCCTAACGCCGCTATCCGTTGCCTTACTTATCAACAACGGGCACGAGGTAATATTGGAAAGTAATGCCGGCCAGGCTGCTAAATTTTCCGATAAAGACTACAGCGAACAGGGTGCCAAAATAGTTTACGACGCCAAGGCTGTTTACGAAGCGCATATCATCATCAAAATAGCTCCGCCGACACTACAGGAGATAGCGATGATGAAATCGCACCAGATATTGATCTCAGCTTTGCAGTTATCCACGCTACAGGCAGATTGCCTGCAGGCTTTAATGCAAAAGAAGGTTACCGCGTTGTGCTTCGAACATCTGCGCGATGAAGGTGGTGCACTAAGTGTGGTACGGGCCATGAGCGAGATCGTTGGCGCTACTTCTATATTAATAGCGGGGGAATATCTAAGCAATGTTTTTGATGGAAAAGGCTTAATGCTGGGGGGAGTTACAGGCGTACCGCCGACTGAGATTGTGATATTAGGAGCAGGTACTGTGGGTGAATATGCTGCGCGTACCGCCATTGCATTAGGGGCCGAGGTCAAGGTTTTCGATCCATCTATCTACAAATTACGGCGCTTGCAGAATAATATCGGCACCAGGGTTTTTACTTCGGTTGTTCAACCGATTGTGCTTGAAAAAGCAATAACCACATGCGATGTTGCCATAGGGGCGTTACGCGCTGAAGATGGACGTAGCCCGTGCATCGTATCCGAAAGTACAGTAAGCCGCATGAAGCCTAATTCGGTTATTATTGATGTAAGTATAGACCAGGGCGGTTGCTTTGAAACTTCAGAGATTACCAACCACACGCACCCGGTTTTCCGGAAATATGATGTGATCCATTATTGTGTTCCAAACATCGCATCCCGGGTGGCGCGCACTGCAACCTATGCGCTGACCAACATCTTTACACCTATTTTGCTGGATATCGGCGAACAAGGAGGCCTGAAAAACCTGATTTGGAGAAAAGCTGGTGTTCGTAACTCCGTGTATATTTATGAAGGGCAGTTAACCAGCAAATATATCGGTGAGCGATTTAATATACCTTGTAAAGACCTCGACTTGCTTATCGTTTCGCATAGATAAACCTTGCAGATGTTCAGGTTGTCCAAAGGACGCGGAGAGTAATAAAAATCTTATTGGCTTAAAATGGTTCAGTCCCGAGTGGTATGTCGGCGTATTGCTGCCGAACCTGATGTCGACAGCTGAGAAAAAAATCTACGGAATAGAAAGCAAAAAGGACTGGTTTATCCGCTCAGCGCTTTTTTGGTATGTCGGCAAATGCCATTATTTTAAAAAATATTGCTCAAAATCAGTCACTTAAGAAGATTTAAAAAAAATCCTTGTGGAATGAAAAAAGGTGGCTATATTTGCCATCCCAAACGGAGTGGTAGTTCAGCTGGTTAGAATACATGCCTGTCACGCATGGGGTCGCGGGTTCGAGTCCCGTCCATTCCGCAAAAAACAATGTCAAAATTGCCTAAAAGCCTGCAAATCATCGATTTGCAGGCTTTTTTGTTTGCCCGAAAACATCAAAATATGCATGTTTTAGCATAAAAAAGGTGAGCAATTCGGTGAGCATATTTAAGCCCAATAAATGCTCACCAAAAGCGATGTAAGTAATTGATATATAAGATGTTCAGCGAGTGAACATCTTGATTGCAAATGATGAGATAATCAATTTTGTTTCACTATTTAATTCATTTGTAATGAGAACTAACATCAATTTGCTTTTTTATTTAAAAAAGCGCCCCACCTACAAAAATGGCCCTGTTGCAATTTATCTCCGCTTTACTGTCGGCGGCCAACGAGCAGAAGCATCAACTGGTAAAATTTGCGAACCGTCGCGTTGGAATACGCAAGCGGGCCGTGCAATTGGAACTAAAGAAGACGTTCGTACCTTAAACGCCTATCTTGACACCTTACAAGCTAAAGCCCATGAGATCCATCGCTTGATGACAGCTAGTGATGAAATGGTTACAGCCGAAACTGTCAAAAATCGTTTTATCGGTAAAATGGAAAAGGCACGAACTTTAGTAGCAGTCTTTGAAGATCACAATCAAAAAATGCGCAGCCTGGTAGGGCAAGAATTTGAAAAGAGCACACTGCAACGGTATGAAACGGCCTTAATGCACACCAAGGATTTTATGCAATGGCAGTATAATCTTTCAGACATTCCTATTGCCAAAATCAATTTTGCTTTTCTAAATGACTTTGAATATTACTTAAGAAGTGTACGTAAGTGTGCCAACAATTCTGCAATCAAGTATATCAAAAATCTGGGAAAGATCGTCCGAATCTGTTTAGGTAACGGCTGGCTTACTGTTGATCCTTATCTGAACTATAAATCCAAAACCAGGAAAGTTCATCGGGTAGTGCTGACTGAAGATGAATTGATGAGCATTGCCGAGAAGGAGTTCGCTATAGATCGTCTTCGCCTCGTAAGGGACATTTTTCTTTTTAGTTGTTATACCGGACTTGCCTATGTGGATGTTAAAAAGCTTAAAAGGTCGGAGATGCTTAAGGGCATAGACGGAGAACAATGGATTTATACTAGACGTCAAAAAACTGACACCTTATCTCGCATACCAATTTTGCCCGCAGCGTTAAAAGTCATTGAAAAATACGAACACAATCCGCAATGTATTGTCGATGATTTATTGTTGCCTGTGATGAGCAACCAAAAGATGAATGCTTATCTAAAGGAAATCGCTGACTTGTGCGGCATTTCCAAATTACTGACTTTCCATATAGCCCGGCATACTTTCGCCACTACTGTCACACTTAATAATGGTGTTCCTATAGAAAGTGTCGCTAAAATGATGGGGCATACCAGCATTAAGACTACTCAGATTTACGCTAAGGTAATGGATCATAAGATCAGTTCTGATATAGCTGCACTTAAAGTTAAGTTGTCGGCAATTAACTAACTACAAACCATCAATTGACAAATATTCACAAATATTAGGCAATTCGCGTCGGCATTAGTTAATTTTGGGTATGATAAAAGAAATCAATAAAAGAGTGGTGTTAGTACATTGGAAACGTTTTGCAGGAATTGATATCGATGTCTTTTCAAGTTTGAAAGGTTTTTGCGATAGCTACCCGAATTTTAATTATCATACCATCAACAATTACCTTTCTAAAAAAAAGATTCCATTTGAAAACGACGAGGTTAAAATTGAACGGCAACCGCTTATACAAAAAGTCAACAGGCCGAATCTTCCACCCGTATTGTTCTGGGATTTTGATTTTGATAAGATTGATTGGCGAAGATCAAGGTTAACTATTATGGAACGGGTTTTCGATAAAGGCGATAAATCGGATTGGAAGGAAATGATCCAGTTTTATGGTCGTGACAATGTTATCCGTGCGCTGAAGAACGAAATTACCTATCTAACCGACATGACTGCTGCTGCTGTTTGTGAATATTTTCAATTGAGCAAAAAAGAGCTCAAATGTTACATGAAGAAACAGTTAAACCAGGGACACTGGCTTTGATTCACGAGCTGATGCAAGATCAGCAATTCAATTCATTTTATCTTGTTGGTGGAACCGCTTTGGCGTTGAAACTTGGTCATCGGGAATCTATTGACATAGATCTCTTTAACGTAGGAGATTTTGATGCTGAAAGATTAGCAGCTCATTTAGAGCACCAATATCAAGCTAACATCAGACGGCAACGAAACAATTATGTTAGTGGAAGTATACTTAACGTGGATTTTGACCTGATTAGCCATCAATATCCGACAGTTAAGCAAATAGAAACGGTTCAAGGGATTCGCATGATGTCTTTAGAAGATATTGCCGCCATGAAAATAAATGCCATAGTTCATAGCGGACAACGTATTAAGGATTTCATTGACATTTATTACCTCCTCAAGGAATTTGATTATAAAAGCATACTGGATTTTTATTGTAGCAAGTACCCTAATGTAAATCATGCAATGGCGCGTAATTCGCTCCTCTATCACAAAGACATCGATTTTAGGGTTCCAGTAATTCTTAAAGATAAAAGCCTGAAATGGCAGAGCATAAGCGAAAGCATTGTTAGCGCCATAGCCGAATATGATTTGGCACAACAAAAAGCATTGTGGAATCGCGATGACAATGATAACTCAAACGATATAGGGCGAGGCAGAGGTGGGTACAGAAGGTAGCGGCAAGCATTGTATAACTATATAGCTGTGTATCAGATTATAAAGATATCCAGCTATATAGTAACATCGATACATAGATCCCAAGTTAGTTCAGTCGATTTTAAAAAACATCCTTGTCTTTCTCCGTTAACCACTCGTCAAAAGCCTCGGTAATTGGATCAAGCCAGTCTGCTTTGTGTTTTGCCCAGGAAAGCCATTCGCCATCTGGATTTGGCAAAGATGCAAGATACGCGCGAAGAAGCTGGGCTTGCTTCCACCGTTTAGCCTTAATTATTAATTCCTTGAAGTCCTTTTGTTCTTGACGCTGACGAATGTCCCATTCAGCCTGGATCTTTTGCTGTTTTTCCCTGGTAACTCGCGCTATCCTGGCTCTTTCTAAATACTCCTCTTCTTCTTTAGCAGCTATTTCGAGCTTAGCCAGTACTTTAGGCAGCTGATCTTCCAATAATTGGGTTTTTAAATCTTGCCATTCTGCTCTAAGCCTGCTATCGAGCCTAAGAACCAATTTGCCGTTTGGGCGCCATTCGAAATCTTGAAAAAGTTTATTATGGACTTTAACCTTAGTTGTTCGTTCGCGAAAATTAACGCGAAGTTTTATGTCTCTGATAACTACATAGTTGCCTTTGTTGCTCACTTCATAATGATGTCCGCGTGCACGGACGCATTTAATTAAAGTGTCCATAAAGCGCAAAGCCCGACCAGTATTCGATTGCGCGACCCGAATGTCGAGCTGCCCTTGAAGCGTTACCGCCATCCCTGGATAATTAGTGTCAGTTTGAATAAGAAGACTTTCTTTAGCAGCGATAATTAAGGGATCCGGTTTTGCCAGGCGGTCTGGCACTTTAAATGGAAGTCTTTCAATGGCTATCTTTTTAACTAAGCGATCTAGTTCGGAAATCTTTTGTACTGGTTGTTCTGGCGGTCGTTCGATTAGCTCAATAAATTCTTTTCCTGTCCATTTTCCTGGCAATTTAGGCTGCTGTATTTTATGGCCTGCTTTTATTTTGGACCAAACGCCAAGTTTTGGAAATGGAATATTTAGACGAATACATATCTTTCGAAAACCCACATCTGATATTATATATTTCTTAGCGATCTCGGTCATAGGCAACTCCCAAACCATATTGTAAATTTCTTCACGTGTAAACCTGATCATAATGTTGGTGCTGCGTCTCTTAATTCATCTGTATTAAATTCACCAAGGCTTCGCAGATATTTCAGCGTTATAACTACTGAAGAATGAGCCATCATTTTTTGGACCATGTGAACATCTTTTGTCCGTCGAAAGACATTTATTGCGGCTGTATGCCGGAAGGAATATAGAGTTTGTCTAGGATAAATCAATCCGTGACTCAATAGTGTCTTTTTTTCACGAGACCATTGTCTGACGAAATAGGAATCGTTGAAAGGTTCTTTTGTTAGACTGAAAATGTTGTCGTCTCTTTTTAACTGCGCTAGTACGGGGTCAAGTTCTTCCCTCACATAGTCTGGGACAAAAACGACTCTCACCCGGCCGCCCTTATTTTCATTTCCGGCTAAATGAATCTCTGTGTTACCGGCTTTAAAATGCTTTTTTGTAAGCAATCGTATCTCTTCATGAGGTCGCAACAAGCAACCATAAGTCATCAAGCAGCAACGATAAAGATTAGTATGGCTAGCTTTCAAGAAATCAAGCACAGGCTGCAACTGTTCTTTTTCGTATGCCAAATGAAGCGTAGCTTTTATTCTTCGCACTTCCGTCTTTCTGACCGTCATTAAGTTTTCGTCGATTAGCTTGGTGGCGGTATTAAAAAGGATGCTTAAATCGCGTCTTTTATTCATGTAGTGCGTGGCTGATGAATTATATCGCTGAAGGAATTCCTCAATTTGAGCAGTCTTTAATTTTTTGATCGGCATCTCACGTCCTTCTACTCCCAGATAAGCCATGAAATGATTGTAAACATACCGCAAGCTGCTTTTATGTTGCTTACCAATATCGGATGCAAGTTTTTTTTCGAGTGCCTTTCTGAAAAGAAGGGCAGTAGATTCGTTGTTATATATATTATCCATGAGACAAACATCTGTTTATCTTGAAGCATGGGCTCAATCGGATTTTATTTTCTCTTTTGACAGATATGATCAATGCCTCCTTAATCACCATGTAAGCACCAAAGAGCTAAGCCGGAATAAAATGTCAAGGGCGAGCCTACTCTTACATTAAAAAGCGGCTCGCTTGTTTACCCTTGACATTTTATTCCGGCTTAGGCTACATTTGCTGTGGTGGTGAATAAGATCTTCTCCGGTCTCAATTAGGTAAATCCGCTAGGTAAGTTTTTCAACACATCCAGGAAAAAAATGAGTTGCGAATTTTTGAAATCCTCCTAGGAGGGCAAGAGACTTTTTGTCCGACAAAAAGACATCTTGCAATTGAAAAAACAAAACGATTTCGGATATTGAAAATGGGTATTTTACCGAAAGTTTCGGTTAAAAAGAAACAATGGATTGATGACAGTTTTCGACACCCCGTACCAGGCACCTATGCCGCGTAACCCATCGAATATAAACCTGGCTCTGTCAAGATCATTGCTGTTGCCGTATTTTGGGTCCCGTATCCTTGGTTTATCCATATTGACTTCTTTGTTCTGAAGCTTGCTGACCGCTAGATTAAGGTTACGGTTAAACAGCCTGGTTGATATCGAAAGCCTCTTATCATTTATCCAAAGCGTTATCATGTTATTTGAATGGTCATTGACGTAAATTAAAAGTGGAGACAGCGGATCTCTGGGGTTTAGCCTGTCAATAACGATCTTGCTCAAGCTGTCTTTAAGTAATAACGGGATCATTTCCTTGATTTTCCCGTAACGATCAAAGAGCGCAGTTTTGTCATAAAATGAGGCCGATACGCCTTCACCGATCATTTTGTTTGATGAAAAATATATCTGTGCAGGTCCATTGTTAAATTTTGCGCTATCAGGGCCGACAGTGACAAACCCGAACGTACTAGCGTCCTCGGCAGCGGGTCGCACCCAGGCTATGCGGCCGTCGTAAATGCCCAGCAAACCCAAGTTGTCGCCATATAGTTCATCGTCGTACTTTTCCTGGTAGATGATAAGGAAAAGATTCTTCAACAGCAGGTTGTTGTTGAACAGGTTATCATTCAGTGTCGATTTGTTCAGATTCACAACGTCGCTCAGGTCACTGTGAGGAAAGGATACTGTCCTTCTGATCCGTCTATCGTCTGTTGTAATGAATCGGAACTCTTCTTTGCCCGCGACCTGGTAGGTTTCCGGGTATACATTAGCTTTAATCTCCGGAAGCGGTATACTGATGCATACGTCATTTAAGTTTAGGTCATGATTATTAAATACTTTACTCAGGTATTTCATGAGGCGATACAAATTGGATTCAGGTACGCCGTTTTTCCTGAAATTATCCAGCGTCCCTTGTATATCGTCAAGGGCGATGTTATTACAACCGTTGAGGTAGTAGATTACCTGCCCTCCATCTGCTTTGACTTGTAGTCTAGCAGTCAAATCCATGTACGCTTTGAAGGTATTGTTGATATCCTTTCCGGGGTTTTTCTGCCCGTAAGTTATTCTCATCTCTGTGCTGTCGTCGACCTCGAAGACCAGTTTATTGTCGGCTTTTTTTAGCACGAGGATTTCATAAGAATCCGGTTTCCTTTTTAGCAGTCTTTTTACACTGTCAATTTCGCCACGATATTCATCCGGGAGATTCTTGATATTATCCGTGCGTCCCTCTAGTTCGTGGAACCCGCCAAACAATCCGGTATTTCTCTGGAAACAATAGGCAGCAGTTACGGGAATTGGTGTAAGGGCGTAGCCAAAGCCTCCGGCAACGCTTTGGAACTTGGCATTGCTTTGCCCGGAGGATGCTGGTGCATAAGTTGTTGGGGGATCATAATAAGTAAAAGACTTTTTCTCTCTGTAAAGATGGATCAAAGACATCATTTTGATGCTCGAATCCACCACTGGCAGGTCGAACTGGCTCCCCGCCGGATAGGTAGAT
>JACXTT010014812.1_pt1 | contig 10170 bp, 8 predicted proteins | sample 9270951 | NCBI WGS metagenome assembly JACXTT01 (sample SAMN15532306, study PRJNA645909) | rock metagenome | isolation source: weathered quartz diorite | place: Puerto Rico | collected 2017-06-21
CGGAACGCAGTACAGCCTGGGTTACTATCCGACGAACAAGGCTCGCGACGGGAAGTATCGGACGATCCGTGTCGAGGTGCGTGGGGTCACAGGGAAGACTGAAGTGCGCTCCCGAGATGGGTATTATGCTCCGAAAAGTTAATCCATTACGCAGATTACACGGATTAAAGCGAAGACAACGACTCAAGACCCAAGAACCTACAAAGCTCTCTAAGCTCTAAAATCTAAGCTCTCTTCTAAATCATGCGTCCTTTTAATCGTATTCTCCTTCTAGTCCTCGATGGAGCGGGTATCGGTGAAATGCCGGATGCCGCTGAGTGGGGTGATGCAGGTTCAGATACGTTTGGTCATATCCTTGAATCGCGGACGGTTAGGCTGCCGAACCTGCAGAGCATCGGCTTAGGAAATATTCGACCATTGAAAGGTCTGGGACCGGTCATGAATCCCCGCGGCGCGTTCGGCAAGTGCGCGTTGCGTTCAAACGGAAAAGATACGACGACAGGTCATTGGGAGATGGCCGGAATTGTTTTGAACCGTGCGTTCCCGACATACCCGGAGGGGTTTCCGGCGCCGATCATCGATCGATTCGTTCGTGAAACGGATGTTCCGGGGATTCTTGGCAATATTCCTGCATCAGGCACAGAGATCATCAAGCAACTCGGTGAAGAGCATGTGAAGACCGGCAAGCCGATCGTTTACACCTCAGCGGATTCAGTATTTCAAATTGCGGCCCATGAAGAGATCATTCCGTTGGATCACTTGTATGAAATCTGCGAAATAGCTCGGCGGCTGCTCGACGGTGAGAACAAGGTCGGACGGGTGATCGCGCGCCCATTTCTCGGAGTCCCCGGCTCTTTCTATCGCACTGAGAATCGCCATGACTACGCTGTGCCTCCGCCGCGAGAGAACCTCCTGCCGGCGCTCGCTGATGAAGGATTGGACGTGGTTTGTATCGGGAAGATCGCTTCGATTTACGATTCGATGGGAGTAACCCAGGACTTAACAGCGAAAAATAACGAACAGTCGATCAATCAGACGATCAAAGCGCTGCAGGACAAGTCGCGCGGAATGATCTTTTCGAATCTCGTGGACTTCGACATGCTCTACGGCCACCGGCGCGACACTGAAGGCTACGCCCGCGCGCTCGAGCACTTCGATAATCGACTATCGGAAATTGAGAGCGCGATGGGCGACGATGATTTGATGATCATCACCGCGGATCATGGAAACGACCCGACGTTTCCCGGCACTGACCACACACGTGAATACGCGCCATTGATTGTCTACGGAAAGAGAGCGCGCGCGGGAGTGGATCTGGAAACCCGCGCCTCGTTGGCCGATATAGGTCAGACGATTGCTGATAACTTTGGGCTGTCACTAACAGCCGGAGAAAGCTTCCTGCGGCAGATTCAGTAAGAGTCAGCCGAGAGGTAAAGAGACACTCAGAAGAGAGTAGGATGAAATTACTCGAACAACTGCTGGGCCAAGCGGATGAATAGCACTTTGCGTTCGTCTCTTCGTTTTCCCTATGTGGCTCTGCGGCCCTTCTCCTTGATACGTACGCGCCGGAAGGATACATCTAATCCATGCTAAGCCCCCGACAGACTCTTCGCCTTTGTCTATTGTTCTCAGTCGTAATAGTAAGCGGTCGCCACGTTACGGCGCAGTCGACACTCGCTAACATTCCATCGACTGATGTAGTCGCTGACAAGCATGTCTATGCCGAGTTCGATTTCATCAGCAATTACTCACATCATCGCGACGGCGGCTTCCAGTCCTACGTACCGCGCGCGGTGGTTGGCGTCGGACACAAGGTCGAAGTTGGTGCAAACGTTGCCTATACCGACGGGTTTGGAACTCCCCAACCGCTGGAAATCCAGCCAAATGTTAAATGGCAGTTCTTTGCAGATGAGCAAAGAAAACTGGCCGGTGCATTAGGATGCATCCTGTACGTGCCGGTGACGCATCGGAACGGTACTGATACCTTCGGCTTATGTTATACGCTCGTGAGCAAGAGATTGTCAGGCCAACTCGGCCCACGATTTACCGGAGGTGGGTACGTACTTGTGAATCGGCGTCAAGGCAACGGCGCGAGATCCGGCGTTATTGCCGGCTACGAGCAACCTCTGGCGCGTCGTTTTAGTTTCTTGATGGATTGGTTCAGCGGAGATAACCGTTTCGGCTACGTTACACCCGGATTCTCGTTTGTGACATCATCGCGTAGTAATCTGTTTACCGGCTACAGCATCGGCAATCATGGCCGGAAGAACAATGCGTTCTTTACGTACTACGGTATAACTTTTTAGTAGCAGGACCTACGCTAAAACGAAAGAATGGTAAGTAATCGGACCTATTTAGCTGCAGTGCTCTTGCCAACGCTCGTTTACTCACTGCTCCTGAACGCGAGCGCGCAATCCAGACGATCCCGATTGACCACAGGCTTTGACGATGTTGTCATGGCCATCAGTTTCTCACCCGACGGCCGTTCGCTCGCGATTGCCCGAGGCGCGACGGAGTCGGCTCAACGAGTCGGCCGCGTCGAGCTCTGGAGCACAGACACCGGTGAGTTGTTGCATTCGATTAAGGGGTTCGACGGCCCGGTTTGGTCTGTTTCATTTTCGCCGGATGGAAGGACGCTGGTAACGGGCAGTAGTGAGTACCACAGCGACAAAATTCAAGAGCGCAAAAGAAACGGTCGTTTACTGGCTGAGTTGAAGTGGTGGGACCCGGCAACAGGTGAGTTAAAGCACAAACTCACCATGCCCGATGAAGACCGCGTGAGTTTCAGGGCCTCGTACTCTCCGCAGGGAAGCGTGCTGGCAACGGTGGAACACTACTGGGAACGCTCGCTCAATACCTATGATCCGCCGAACAGCAACATTGGCTTAGGTGTTCAATCAACCTTGTCCTCTGCGATCGATCTTAAGCTGCGTGACGCGCAGACAGGTGAACTCAGGCTGAAGCTTAAAGATGGATTTCACGATTATTCCCGCTTCCCCTCACGGGGTTACTTCCCGCGGAGCTTCGCTTCTTTTAGCGACTCTGCTAATCGAGCAGAGGCTATTTTCTCGCGCGATGGGAGGTTAGTCGCTTGCTGGTCCGGCGCCGAGATCAAGATTTGGGATACACAGAGCGGAGAAAAACTACGAACGCTGAAGAAGCTTAAGGGCATGCTTGGCGCTGTCGCATTCTCGCCCGATGGGAAGCTTCTTGCTGCCGCGGTAGTCACGCTGAAGTCCAGGGACGGCGCGCTGGTCCGCAAGTCGGAAATAAAACTGTTCGATACGGGCACGGGTAAACTAGTCAATACAATCAACGCTCGCACCGAAGTAATTTCCGCGCTCGCATTCGCGGCGAATGGCAGACAAATAATTAGTGGCGGACTCGTCGGACGCAACAGCGAGAACCCCGGCGGCGCTGTCGAGCTTTTTGATTTGCATACCGGGAGCATGGGGGCATTAAGAACAGGTCAGCGTGGCGTGTTCAGCCTGGTGCTTTCACCTGACGGTCGAGCGCTGGCACTGCAATCTGACACGTCATCCGTAGAGATCGTCAGCACCGACAACTGGAAGGTTAAGCATGTATTTGATACCGGCACTGCGGGCGACGTCGCGAGCCGGAGATCAACTAGTCGTTTCCTGCTTACCGTGAAGCGCGTCACAGCCCTTGCGTTCTCAAGCGATGGTCACAGTTTGGCAGGTGAAGTCGAGGGCGAAAGCATCAAGAAATGGGATGTCCGCACGGGAGAAGTGAAGCGGCAGCTTCCCAGTCAGGACTCGGCGACGATTGTATCTATCGCTCCGGACTCATCATCAATCGTTACTGTGGGAGATGACGCGGCCCTTCGCCTTTGGAGTGTCGATGACGGCAGCAGTAATGTGATTCCCAAAGAAGAAGGCCTGCCGATATCTGCCATAGCGTCCTCAAGAAATGGCGGAACTATAGCAGTCGCGCGTGGCGGTGAAGTTGGATTGTGGAACCGTGCGTCGCGCTCGAAGACCAAATCTCTTTCACCGGCAAAATCAACGGTTGCTCAGCTGGCATTCTCGCCCGATGATCGACTTATAGGTGGGAGCGATGACGGTGGGAATATCACGGTGTGGAACGTTGCGAGCGGGCAATTGTTAACAACTATCAATACTGGTGGAAAGGTTAATGTGTTGAGGTTCTCTCCTGACGGTCATTTGATCGCAACCGCTTCCGACGATGCTGCCGTCAGTCTGTGGATTGTCCAGTCCGGCACATTGCAAACAAAGCTGAAGAAGCACGAAGCGCCGGTAAATGCTTTGGCTTTTTCCAATGACGGTCGGCTCCTCGTCAGTGGTAGCGATGATCGGTCCGCAATTATTTGGGAAGTTGCGTCGGGAAAACCGGTACACACGCTTAAGGGTCACGACCTGACCGTATCGGCTGTAGCTTTTTCACCAGATGCTTCGATGGTGGCTTGCGGCAGCGGCAACGCAGCGGTTGTGCTCTGGGACGTCCGCAACGGAAAACTCAACCGCGTGCTGAAATAGTTTAGATTCGAGGAGTGGATTTTCGCCCATCTAGGCACCAGGAGCCGACTACAATACCGAGACCTTATATCCCCATTCAACGACGACGTAACTGTTGCTAACGTGAGCAGGGACCTCAGGACGCTTGTCACTTGACGGTACTCCGGAGTGCCGTTCCGCGAGTATCCGCAGGTTGAAGGTACTAAGACGTCTCTTTCGGAAGTTCTAGTTGAGCGCTCTCGGGATTCTTGAGCACTGCGATGAACGGCAGGTTCCGATACCGCTCAGCAAAGTCCAGTCCGTAGCCCACTACAAAGTGATCCGGGATTGAGAATCCGAGAAAATCGATCTCAACTTCGCGCTCCCGCCGTTCGTGCTTATCAAGTAAAGCCACCAGCTTCACGCTTGCCGCTCCACGTGACTTTAAATTCGCCAGGAGATACGAGAGCGTCAGCCCGGTATCCACAATATCCTCGACAACGATGATGTGCCGGCCCTCGATGGGCACGTCGAGGTCTTTAAGGATGCGAACTTCGCCTGAAGTGCGAGTTGACGAGCCATAGCTCGAGATCGCCATGAATTCAATGCCGAGTGGAATATCAATTGACCGCAACAGATCACTGAGAAAGAAGCAAGCACCCTTCAGCACCCCAATCAGAAGCGGATTCTTGCCCGCGTATTCGTGAGCGATCTGTTTTCCTAACGCCTCGATCTTCTGCTGAATCTCTGCTTCCGAAATCAGTACTTCCAGATTGGGGTTGCTGAATTCTGAGTAAATTTGGGCAGATGTGGTAGCCAAGATTTTTCTCCTGCTTTCCTCGAACTGGTTCATTGCTACACGGCTGCTGGCATGCGCTACAATACGCCGGTGGTGCGACATACTATTTAAGCAACTCATTCAGGTCAATGTCGAAAACATTTAAATTTGATCTCTCAAAGCGGTGCGCTGCTTTGAAAGTGATGGTATGCGTCTCGCTTTGTGTGGCGGCGGCATCAGCGCAGCAAGGTGGCACTGCGCCGCGGAGTTCGCCGGCTCCGTCAACCAAGGTAATCGGTAAGCCAAACGTCACTGAAACACTAATAGACTCATCCATTCCTCCTGATCCGGCCGTGGAGCAGATGCTGAGTTCTTACCGCTCCAAGGTCCACGAATTGGATGTGAAGATAGGTGCGCTTGACGGAGATTTGCGCAAAGGCGGCGTTGGAGGCGGAAGCCTGGGAAACTTTGTAGCCGATGGCATGCGCGTTCAGGCACAGAAACTTTTGCAAGAGCCGATGACAGTTGCCATCACCAACAGCGGTGGATTGCGAGTAAACACGATTAATAGCGGTGACCTGTACATTCGAAACATATTCGAGCTGCTACCATTCGAGAATAAACTCGTAGTCGTGGAAGTTTCCGGCGAACAGTTGCTGGATGCGTTGCGCTCGGTCGTCGCTAATCGAGAGTGCCAGTCAGGGGCGATTATTCGTTATGGTACGGACGCCGATAAGAAGTCCGTGCTTATCGGCGCTGATTTAGTTGATGAGCATGGCAAGCGATCGCAGATCAATCCTGTGGCGCTGTATCGCGTGGTAACGATCGATTACCTGTTAAATGTCGGGAACGGCCGCTTCCCGACATTGCAGGCGGCAAAGACGAAGAGTCCAGTAGGAATTACCATTCGGGATGCGCTTATCAGTTATGTGAAAGATGAAGCGTCAGCGGGACGTAAGGTCCGCGCGCGACTTGACGGCCGATTCAGTCTCATTGAATCCGCAAAGGAAGGACGACCTGAATGATTTCGCGCCGAACATTTCTAAGCGCGGCTGCCGCCCTTGGAGTTGCGACCGCGGCACCACGGCGTGGGCTGAGATCGTGGTTTGGCGAGCCATATTCGCTGACGGCGCCGCTCCTGGCAACTGCTGCTGGTGAAACTCTGCTGACTGTGCTTCACACCAACGACACCCATTCGCAGATTGAGCCGCTTGCTCAAGACGACCGCACATATCCCAACAAAGGCGGTGTTGCGCGACGTGCCACTTTGGTGAAGCGAATTCGAAAAGAAAACCCAAATACTCTCTTGATTGATGCGGGTGACGTCTTTCAAGGGACGCCATATTTCAATTTCTTCAAAGGTGAAGTCGAATACAAAGCGATGTCCCTGATGGGCTACGACGCCGGCACGCTTGGCAACCATGAATTCGACAACGGTGTCGCTGCGTTAGCGGCGGCATTGAAGTTCGCGAATTTCGATATCGTGTCTGCAAATTACGATGTGCACGGCACGCTGCTGCAGGATCGAGTGAGACAGTATGTGGTGAAAGAGCGCGCGGGCATTCGCATTGGACTATTTGGACTTGGCATCAGCCCCAGCAATCTGATTACGCCGGATAATTTCAAAGGTGTTACTTATCTCGATCCGGTTGAGGCTGCCCGGCGAACTGTCAAGGATCTGCGCGAGAAAGAACAGTGCGCGCTTGTTATTGCGATGACGCATCTGGGCTACTATCCAAATCCGAAAGAAGGTGAGATTGGCGACACACAGTTGGCTGCTCAGGTTGATGGAATCGATTTCATCGCCGGCGGGCACAGTCACACTTTTATGCAGCAGCCGGTTGTTCAGAAACAGCCTTCAGGTGGTGAGACGGTCATCTTTCAGGTAGGGAAGAGCGGTGTCTTTGTTGGTCGCGTCGATTTCACTCTTCGTGAGAGGAAGATTACCGGCTGGGCCGGAGGCCTTTTGAACTTACGCGACGATTCGCTGGTGGAAACAAATGGCTGAAGACACATCATCACGTGATCGAATTCGCGCGCTGGTGCGCGATGTTTTGAACAAAATTCCGCCTGAAGAAATCAGGGCTGAAAAGATAAAGGAGCCAGTGCGAACCCGCTTCGTGAACACTGCGCCCGAAGAAGGGCAACCGTCTGCCACATTCACGCGTGACGAATCCTCAAAGATGGTTATCACTGAGGACGATGTGCGTGGGCTTGAGCCCGGCTCCATTTTGCGTATCGCTGAATCTGCTCGACTAACTCCGCTGGCCGCTGATCTAGTTAGCGAGCGACGAATTGAAATCGTCAGGCGCGTATCGCGCAGTAGGTCTAAGGAAGCAATGCGTGTGGCGGTGGGGGCGGATCATGGCGGCTTCAAGATGAAGGGGCATTTGAAATCTCTTCTTCGGGAACTGGGCAATCGCGTTCAGGATTTTGGCACGAACTCGGAAGACGCGGTTGATTATCCGGACTTTGCACACGCAGTTGCGCGAGCAGTGGCAGAGAAGGTTGCTGACGTTGGCATCGTTATCGATGGAGCTGGTGTCGGAAGCGCGATGACTGCAAACAAGGTACCGGGAGTTCGTGCTGCGGCTTGTTATTCTGTAGACGTGGCAAAGAACTCTCGCGAACACAATGGCGCGAACGTGCTGGCTCTCGGAAGCAAGACGATCAGCGAGGAGCAGATGCGTGAAATTGTGAATGCGTGGTTGACGACGCATTTGTCTGAGGACCGTCATCGTCGTCGAGTCGCGAAGATAGAAGCGATTGAAAGGCAGTATCAGCGTTGAGACGGCTCAATTGTCTGGTCCCGATTCCTTATCGTAGAATGATGTTGACTGAATAAACAACTCATTAGTAGCTATGGCCTACTCAAACAACGGAGATTTGGAACGACTCGTTGAGCAGATCACTGATGTGATCGTTGCGCGGCTCAATGGGGGCAACAATCAAGCGGGTCTTTGCGGTTGCACGTCCGAGTGCTTCGACCGCTGCCCCGAGCGCATGCACCGGGTCGTTGACGCGGGTGCAGCTCGAATCGGTCTCGTTTTGGGCGAGACAGCGTCAGCTCGGGACTGGGCCAGTTTGATCGATCACACACTCCTGAAGCCCGAAGCCACTGACGAAGACATTAAGAAGCTCTGTGAGGAAGCTGCGCGATATCGCTTCGCTTCCGTATGTGTGAATCCAACCTGGGTGCGCGCAGCCGCGTGCAATCTTCACGGAAGCGGTGTTCCAGTATGTACGGTCATCGGTTTTCCGCTCGGCGCCACTTTGTCCGACGTCAAGGCGTACGAAGCCCGACGCGCCATCATGGACGGGGCAAGGGAAGTGGACATGGTCATCAACGTCGGCGCCCTGAAGAGCGGCGACGACTGCCTCGTCGAACACGATATCAAGTCAGTGGTAGAAGCCGCTCACGAGTACGGTGCGACCACGAAAGTAATTATTGAAACAGCTTTGCTGACCGACGACGAGAAGGTTCGTGCCTGCCAGGCAGCAAAGAGAGCAGGCGCAGACTTTGTAAAGACGTCGACTGGGTTTTCCAAAGGTGGCGCAACCGTGGCGGACGTCGAGCTCATGCGGCAAACCGTTGGCTCCGGTTTGGGCGTTAAAGCTTCAGGCGGGGTTAAGAATTTAGATGATGCTCGGAAGATGGTTGAAGCTGGCGCAACTCGTATTGGTGCAAGTGTTGGCGTAAAAATAGCGCAAGAAGCCGCCGGACACCGCTCGAACGGCAGATCCTCATCGACCTATTGAATTCAGACCTGAAGTAATTCCTTAACAAGCATTCCTCGCCGTCCTATTATCAAAGTCCTTGATACAAGTCGGTCCAGCGTCTATTCTTGCCGCAGATCTCAGATCACAGTCACAGGTGAATCATCATGGCAGACAAGCGGAACCTGCTTGCCGTCATTTTAGGCGGGGGTGCCGGTACCCGTCTCTTCCCGCTCACCCAGCAACGCTCTAAACCTGCGGTTCCGCTCGGTGGCAAATACCGGCTAGTAGATATTCCGATCTCCAATTGCATCAATTCTGACGTACACAAAATCTTTGTGCTGACGCAATACAACTCCGCTTCGCTGAATCGGCATATTGCTCAGACTTATCGCTTCTCGCAGTTCTCAAATGGATTTGTTGAGATCCTCGCAGCCGAACAGACGCCCGACAGCCCACAGTGGTTTCAGGGAACTGCGGACGCTGTGCGCCAGGTCATGCCGCATATGCGGGATTGGGGTTTGGACACGTTGCTGATTCTCTCAGGCGATCATCTGTATCGAATGGATTACCGACAGTTTCTGGATCGCCACTATCAGAGCAATGCAGATGTCACGGTGTCAGTAATTCCAGCGAGTGCTGATGCCGCCGGTGAATTTGGATTGCTAAAGACGGACAATGCCGGCCGGATCACCGAGTTTAAAGAAAAGCCTAAAGGTGAAGCGCTCGAATCGATGCGTGTTGATACTTCACAATTTGGTTTAAGTGCCGAAGCTGCGGCTGTGCGTCCCTATCTTGCCTCGATGGGTATCTACGTTTTTAAATTCGATCGTCTTCGAAGTTTGCTGGCGCAGGACGACTCATGGCTCGATTTTGGACGAGAGATTATTCCGGCTGCCATTGCCGCCGGGAGCGTGCACGCTTTCATGTTCGATGGCTACTGGGAAGACATTGGGACCATTGGCGCATTCTATAAAGCGAACCTCGACCTCACCGCAAAGATTCCAAAGTTCAATCTCTTCGACGCCGAAGCACCGGTTTATACCCGTGCCAGGTATCTGCCTCCATCCAAGATTGAAGAATCTGAGATTGTCGATTCGATCATTAGCGACGGCTGCATCATCAGCGGTGCGCGCGTGACGAATTCAATCGTTGGGTTACGAAGCAGACTGGCAAAAGGAGTAAAACTGGATGCTTCAA
>JACXTT010014813.1_pt1 | contig 10170 bp, 8 predicted proteins | sample 9270951 | NCBI WGS metagenome assembly JACXTT01 (sample SAMN15532306, study PRJNA645909) | rock metagenome | isolation source: weathered quartz diorite | place: Puerto Rico | collected 2017-06-21
CCTATGGTAACAAAAATTAAATCGGCCCTCGAAGAGTTATCGGAAAATGTCCTGTTTCAAAAAATAAGTGATATCTGTTCCGCGGCCAACACCACAGTGGCCAGCCCGGAAGAACTACTTGAACTTTCCTTAAAGAACATCCTTGATCTTTTCCACGCTCAACGCGGCTCTATTTTTATTTTAGATGATACGGAATCAACCCTCATTCTTAAAGCAGCCCATGGGATGGAACCTTCTGAACAAAACAAAATGGTCAAACGCATGGGGGAGGGGATCGTCGGCCAGGTGGCCCTATTTAGAAAACCCATCGTTGTCGAAGATCTCGCTAAAGATGTCCGTTTTAGCACCTATAAAGCCCGCAAAGACTACTTAACACCATCATTTATCTGTGCGCCGCTCATGATTAAAGATGAGCTTATTGGTGTCATCAATATCACAGACAAAGCTTCTGGGCATCGTTTCAACAAAACAGAAGTCCAGCTTTTAGATTTTTTATCCAGCCAAATTGCCTTAAACTACCGTCGGATTCAGCTTTACAATAAATTTAAAAAAGTTGTTAAAGAAACGGAAACGCTTAAAGACAAATTAGGAAAAAGCGATGAAGAGACCCAGCACCTTAAAAAAGAAATTGTTATCCATGAGAAATTAGCCACCATCGGGAAATTAGCTGGCGGCATTGCCCACGAATTCAACAATCCTCTGGATGGTGTTATGCGCTATACCAACCTTTGTTTATCACACACCAAAGACGATGAGGTTGTGCGCGGCTATCTTTTGGAAATAAAGCATGGCCTGGACCGCATGGCTAAAATTGTAAAAAACCTCCTTGATTGTTCCCGCAGTGAAATCCCTCATAAAGAAAAAATCGACTTTGAAAACGCTTTGGACATTTCTTTAAGCAATGTAAAAAACGAGATCGCCAGGAAAAACATCTCTGTTGAAAGAAAAATCGATAACGGCATCCCAGCCATTCTTGACTTGGGGATGGAACGTATCTTAACCAACATCATTCGCAACGCCGTTGATGCTATGCCGCAAAACGGCAAATTAACCGTTGGCGTCAGATTTATCCAAAAAACCCTCATTATAAAAATTTCTGATACAGGCCCAGGGATTCCTCAGGATATTCTTGATAAAATTTTTGAACCGTTTTTTACCACCAAAGACATGGACAAAGGCTGCGGTTTAGGACTAACCATTGTCAGCGAAGTTGTCAAAAGCTATAACGGGACAATAAATGTGGATAGCGTTTTGGGGCAAGGGACGACCTTTACCATCACCATACCAAGCTACATAACACATTGATGAATAAAAATAGTCTTCATAAAATCTCTATTCTTATTGTTGATGACGAGCCATTGATCCGGCAATCATTGTTTGAGATTTTGCGTATAGAAGGCTATACGGTTTTTATGGCCTCCTCCGGGGAGGAAGCCATCGAAACCTTAAAAAAATCCGCTGTTGATATCGTCTTAACAGACTTAAAATTGCCCAAGATGACAGGTATTGAACTCTTATCGGAGATCAAAAATCAATCTCCTAGAACAGAAATCATTCTTATTACCGGTTATGGTTCAATTGAAACAGCTGTGGAAGCTATGAAAAAAGGCGCCTTTGATTACATCACCAAACCCATCAATGACAATGAAATCAAGATCATTCTCGACAAGATCATTGAACGCAAAAAAATCCTCGACGAAAATGCTTCCCTCAAAGAAATGATCGCCAAAGAAGGCCGGCATTCTTTTGCCAACATGATTGGTTCCAGTCCTAAAATGCAAAGTGTCTACAACATCATTGATTCCGTAGCCACCTCGAATGCAACCATCCTTATTTCCGGTGAAAGCGGCACAGGTAAAGGCCTTGTCGCCCGTGCCATCCATTATTGTGACAAAAATAGAAAAGATAAGCCTTTTGTGGAAATAAGCTGTGGGGCTTTGTCTGAAACCCTTTTAGAAAGTGAGCTCTTCGGCCACGTTAAAGGGGCCTTTACGGGCGCTATTAAAGACAAAGAGGGGAGATTTGAATATGCGAAAGGAGGGACGCTCTTTTTAGATGAAATTGATGCTTTCTCTCCAAGCCTTCAAGTTAAACTTTTGCGCGTTTTACAAGATAGCGTCTATGAACGCGTGGGTGACAACGAAACCCGTAAAGCCGACTGCCGTATTATTGTGGCCACCAATCAAAATCTGCTCGAACTTGTTTCGCAAGGAGATTTCCGAGAAGATTTGTATTACCGTATCAATGTTATCGCTGTATCCATGCCGCCGCTGCGGGAACGCAAAGAAGATATTATTAACTTAACAAAACATTTTATTGAGCATTACAGCAAAGTAAATCACAAAAACATTAAGAATGTATCCAAAGAAGTTCAGCAATTATTTGAACAATATAGTTGGCCGGGAAATATCCGGGAACTTGAGAATGCCATAGAAGGGGCTGTGATTATGGCCAAAACGGACACTGTCAATACCTGGGATATCCCGAATGCCCAGAGGTTTTCAGGCACCCCAAACAAAACCATTGAAGAGAAAACTTTAAAAAAGGTTGTGGAACAGCCTGAAAAAGAACATATCATATCCATTTTAAAAGAGCATAATTGGAACCGGATTAAAGCCGCTAAGGCTTTAGGGGTTAACCGCACAACCCTTTATAACAAAATGAAAAAATATAATATTTGGGCTCCCAACGGCACGGGTTAATTGTAAAATACAGAAAATGCCTCAAGATCATTTAAAACAATTAACACAAAAGATAATCAATAGAGAAAAATGGTGGGACATTCTCTCGCGCTTCATTGACGTTTTGCGCATTAATTTATTTATTATTGACACTGAGGGTAATATTTTCTTGCCGCCAGAAGAAGGCCGTTGCGGGGGCAAGTTACTTACAGATCCTTCCTTAGGTTTTGATTTTACGCATCAACCTTCCATACCGATTATCAAACATTTCTCTCAAGGCAGCGGGAATTTCCTGGAGGCAAAGAACCGTTTCGAACTTCACACCTTTGCCATCCCCATCAGCACAGCCCCTAACACAACTATTGCTTATATGGTCGTTGGCCCGGTCATCTTAAACAAACGGCTAAGTGATACTTCTTATGAAAGCTTGGCCAAAGAATATAACGTGTCTTCCAAAGACCTGCTCAATGAGCTTAATGAAATCCGGGTTGTTTCCCATATCATGATGGGCTCTATTTTAAACCTGTTATCAGAAATCATCCGTGATAACATCGAATTGAGCTTACGGAGCCAATCCCAAGAAAAAGAACAAACGGAAGACTTCAATACAGCCAATAACGTTCAAATTAGGAAAATGGCCCAGGAGATTTATTCGACCGTTCTTTTAGATGAACTGTTAATGACATTTCTTGACATTGCCTTGAAGATGACCAACACGGAATGTGGTTCAATTATGATCATCGATGATCAAAATAAGGACCTGACCATCAAAGTGTCCCGCGGCATTCAAGAAGAAAGGATCAATAACACAAAACTGAAAGTAGGAGAGGGCATAGCCGGAGCAGCCGTTCTAGAAAACAAAATGTATTTTTTAAAGGGTCAAACAACCCACAATAACCGTATCCATAATCTCTTAAGACGTCCGGAGATCAAACAGTCGCTGATTATGCCACTATCAAATAAACAGCGTGTCATAGGCGTTTTAAACCTTCACACCAAAACTCAAGAATCCAAACTTGAGGACAACGTAGACAACCTGAAATATTTATCCCAACTTTTATCCACCGCCTTTTAATTTCGTTCTCAAATAATCTTAAAAACTCTTGCAGCATCATAATAACCACATTATTATAAGCATATGCTCATAAGTACGCAGCGGTTATTTTGAGCATATGCTTATAATAAGTACTTAATTTAAAAACAAAATATTTATGCAAAAAGGGCGAAAAAAGAAAGTCCGCTACATCCAAAAGATGCCTAAAATTGTCTATTTTAGCCCCAGAGGCCAGGCTGGCCGACCAGATGAAATAGAGCTTCGCGTTGACCAGTTTGAGGCTATAAAGCTAGCTGATTTTCAGGGCTACGACCAAGCTGAAGGTGCTAAACACATGGGCATTTCAAGGCCAAGCTTTGGCCGCATACTTAATGAAGGCCGAAAGATTATCGCCGAGGCCATTACCACCGGCAAGATCCTTAAAATAAGAATAGGAGACGTCCAGGTCGGCGTTCGCCAGAACAATCTTCCCAAAAAAGAAGAAATCATTAAGCAAAGCCAAAGGGTTGAACAAACAAGCCGATCAAGACTGCTTGAAATCTCCAAAACAAGACCCCAAACCCAATCCAAATAACCCCATTTCTTCAATATTATAAACTTCTTATAATACATATTATGTTAACTAATTAGTATTGGAATCTTTGGTTTAAGCCATAGATTCATATGTATTTATAGACTTTTCCATACCGCCTGTGGGAAACGACTTTCAGACTTACTTATTTTCCTGTTTATCATTTAATTCTACCAAACTTTTGTTGTTATCTGACATTAAATATAACGGCCGATTGATTCCCGCCCTATCCTGTCATTCTTTTGAAGAATGATCAAATCACTGTCAAGAGATGCCAGTTTCTTAACAAGACAAAAGAAAAGCCCTCTTTTTTAAAAAATATAAAAAGAGGGCTATATAAAATCTATTCAAATTCTATTTTAAACTTACCGTCTCAGGCTGCTTTTGATGAGGTGTCATGGCCTCAACTTCCCCAATCTCAATTTCCATCAAATAAAAGTTGGGGTCATCAACCCCGCCAAAATACTGTCTTAACATAGGGATATTGTCCCAAAGAATTGTTTTGTCATCTGGGCTACTTGAAATTTTGGCCTTGCCACTTACGCGGGCATACCACATTTTACGGTCTACAAAACAAACTTCAACCTGGGGGTTAGCTTTGACCTGCGGGATGGTTCTTGACCGGCCCAAAAGGGCAACTAAAAGCCGGCCATCTTCAGTTAAATAAGGCATCATAGGTCTCACCCTTGGTCTGTTATTTTCTAGCGTAGCGAGCAATCCAAACCCGGCATCACGGATTAAATCAATGACATCTTCTTTCTGCATATACTCCCTTTCTATTGTTTCGCTTTTTTCTTTTCCTTAAATTTTTGCGTTCCTATAAGCGATTTATTTTTCTGAGCGATTATGGTTGCAGCAATGGATATGGCAATTTCTTCCGGGGTTTGGGCTCCGATATCAATTCCTGCCGGAATATCAATGCGCGCTAAATATTTTTCATCAATTTTTGACTCTTTTAACCTTTTTAAAAATTTGACCCGCTTAGGTTGGCTGGAAATAACCCCAATATAACCGGCCTTAGAGCGCACAACGGTTTTCAAACATTCAAAGTCATATTCATTGCCCTGGGTCACAATCATAATATAGGTATTTTCATTTACGGCAAGCTTAGACAGTTCTTGGGCGTGATTACCTAAAATGATCTGGTCCACATGAGGAAATCGCTTTTTGTTGGCAAATTCCTTTCTGTCATCAATGACGGTCACTTTAAACCCAAGCATTTTACCGACAAATGAAAGCGGCAAGGCAATATGCCCAGCCCCGCAAATAATAAAATTCTTTGTCGCGATAAATGGCTCAATAAAGACCTTCATTTGCCCGCCGCAAACCGATTCCCCCTCCCTTCCAAAATAATTATAGGTCACGACACAGGATCGGCCCGTTTCTAGCGCCTTCATAGACTCGGCCATAGCCGCTTTTTCGTTTCGGCCGCCACCGATTGAGCCCACAAGCGTCCCATCCTGCAAAACAACCATCTTAGCCCCCGCTTTTCTGGGAGTGCCCTTTAAGGTTGTTTCAATGACCGTTGCAAAGGCATAACTTTGCCCTTTTTGGCTTGCCTCATAAGCTTTAATTAATAGATTATGGTCCATCGGGTTTTATATCAGGCTTTTGTTCTTCTTTACTTTCACTTTGGGTGGGCTTTAAAAGAATATCGGGCTTCAACGAAATCTCAGAACCACCCGAATTATTCTCTTTTTTTTGCTCTTCAACAGGGGCTGTAGCTTCTGGTTTAGCTTCTTCCTTTTTAGTCTCTTCCTTAACCAAAAGTTCCTCTTTATTGATCTTGAGCTCAGGCTCAGATGGTTTGACAGGCTGCTCAACCACCTCAACCTCAGCTGGCTTGGTTACTATTGAATCTACGGCGACTACGGATTTAGGCTCTACAAATTTTTCTTGAGAAACTATCGTAGGAGGCTCTACACTCTCTTTTTTAGGCTCTTCTATCTGTTCTCTTTTAGGAGGCGTTTGGGCCGTGGTAGGGCTGGCGAAGGTCTGCATTCTCTTAACAAGATTATCAATCTCATGCTCTTTGGTAATGATCTCTTTTTCAAGCCGCGTGACTTTCTCTTCTAAAATATTAATACGTTTTTTATACGATTCCGCTTCTGTCCTGCTAGACATTGCCTCTGCTTGCGCCTTCTTTATCTTGTCTCTTGTGTCGCTTAATTCTTTCTCTAAAATGTCTTTAACTTTATTAAATTCTTTTCGATTCTTTAATTCATTTTCTAGATTATTCTGGGTCTTGATCAGCTCATCACTTCGTTCCTTAAACATCTTATCCAGTCGATCAAACTTTTCTTTAAGCTCCTCCATTTGCGTGGTTAAATTGATTTCCTTCTCAATGGCTAGCTCCTCATTCTGTGATAACTTCTTTGTGAGAGGCTCATCCATACCGCCCGTTTTAATAGAAGCCGTGCCTGTCAGAGGCGGGGCGACAATTTTGCCCAAAGCAGCCTCAGCAGAAATCGGTTTGGCCGAGTCTTCTTTGGGGCGATTAAGGACATCTTTTAAAGAAATTGGAGGCAAATTTTCCGGCGATTTAACGTCTTTTTTCTTCTCCCCCTTTTTTAAGAAAGACAATAACCCGCCCCCTCCTTTTTTAGGAGATTGCGCGGCAGGGGCTGAATATTTCTCTTGTTTAACGGGTGGTGGAGGCGGTGAGGATAAAACACCTTGAACTTGGGATTTATTTTCAGATTTTAAAAGAAAAAAAACAAAACCAATACCGACTAAAACAATACAAGTAAAAACAATTAAAATAACCAAATCGATCTCCTTAGAATCTTAAAATTGACACTGATGTTCACTTATGGATAATATCATTTATGATTTCTTGTATATTACTTGCGGCCGGTTTAAGCAGCCGCTTTAAAACCCCCAAGGCGCTCGCCCTCATTAACCATATCCCCGTGATCACCCACATCCAAACACAACTGATCAACTCTCAGATCGATGAAATTATTGTTGTTCTGGGCGCACATATGGAGCAAATCAAACCTTTTGTCTTAAACCACGCCAAAATAAAATCTGCCTACAACAAAGATTACGCTTTAGGGCAAACATCATCTTTTAAAACGGGCGTTGCCCACATCTCACGACAATCCCAGGCCATGATGCTCTTACCCGTTGACTTCCCATTTATTCAAACCAAAACTTTTAACTCAATCATTAATTCTTTTTTGTCAAAAGCTTATCTTATCACCATCCCCACTTACCAAGGCCGCCGCGGACATCCTCCCCTTTTCTCATCTGAACTTAAAAACGAAATCCTCTCCCTTCCCTCAGATATGGGAGTCAATATTCTTGTTCATAATCATGACAAAGATATTGCCCAGATTACCGTCGATGACCCAGGCATCATCCAAAGCTTTAACACACAAGATGAATTTAAACAATTAATAAAAAATTTACCGAAGATTATTTGAAGACAACGGCCGCGGCTTTATAATTCGCGCGCACATAACCATTCCCTAAAAATTTTTGGGCAGGAAGCTTCTTCCAGACGCCGCTTGCATCTGTATGAATATCGGTGATGGCATCGGCCCCCAAAATGGCCGCTTCCCGTTTCATCTGCTCAATAATTTCATTCATAGGCTGTATGCGTTCCGTATTGACCGTAATATATCCGATAATCTCGTGGGGTCGGTCAATCTTTTCCATATAAACAACCTGGTCCGCTGAAGGCTTGGAAGGATAAATATCGTTGGCGGTATCTTCCGAATTAACATGATAAATACTGCAGGCTGAAAAAATAAACATCAAAGGTAAAACAAGAAAGATCATTCTTCGCATGTATGTCTCCAAATTATTTTGTTGATTGTTCTTTTTCTTTTAAGGCTTTAATGATTTTCTCAGGTGTGATCGGCAAATCCTTGATACGCACACCCACGGCATCATAAATGGCGTTAGCAATCGCCGCCGAGGTCGGCAAAAGCGCGGCCTCTCCCATGCCCTTAGCACCAAATGGCCCTTCGGGGTCATTGGTCTCAACCAAAATGCTTTCCATTTCCGGCGTGCCAATCGAGCGAAGCATCCGATAATTGGCAAAATTGCCATTAGCCGGCCGGCCCTTTTTATCAAAATGTAAATTTTCTAAAAATGTGTAACCAATGCCCATGGCTAAAGACCCTTCAATCTGCCCTTCAACAGATTGAGGATTGATCGCCTTCCCAATATCATGTGCGTCCCAAAGTTTTAGTAATTTCACTTCACCTGTTTCGGTATTGACCTCAACTTCCGCGATTTGCGCTTCAAAACCATAACTTCCGGAAACATTTCCTTCACCCGTACGAAAATCGATGGGCGTTGTTTTAGGGTTATAACTACCGCGGCCGATGATCTGACGACCATAATTAAATGAATACGCAAGCTCAAGGGCCTTATCAAACGTCATCAAGACTTTCTTTATTTTCTTTTCAATCACTTCCTCAGCGACAATGTCGATATCTTCTATATTTAACTTTAATTCCTCGGCGACAACTTCAAGGATCTGGCGCTTGGCATCACGCGCACCTCGGATGGTCGCATTGCCGGAAATAAACGTGACACGGCTAGCGAAACTTCCCGTGTCAAATGGCGTGATCTCTGTATCCCCTGCCTTACATTTAATGCGGCTGTAACTGACGCCCAATTCATGCGCGGCGATTTGGGAAAGCGCGGTGTTCGACCCTTGGCCCGTATCGGCAGCTCCGGTAAACAAATAAACCGAACCGTCTTCTTCGACCTTAACAATCGATCCAGCAGATTCGTGGGACTTATACATCTTTGAGCCCATAACGTCTGCGGCCACACCAATGCCAACACCACGTCTGATATGTTTTTGTTTACCACGTTTCTTTTTCCATTCAGCGGCCTCGCACGCTTTATCAATACATTCTCTTAACCCATTGGTGGTTAAAATCATTTTATTGACGGTGACCATGTTTGGCGTTGTGATATTCTTTAAACGAAATTCGACCGCGTCCATGCCAATAGCCTCAGCAAGCATGTCCATGTGCGATTCAATCGCAAATCCAGCCTGAACGCCGCCAAAGCCTCGCATCGCACCGCTCACCGGTGTATTTGTATAAACGCGATAACCGGTCATACGAAAATGTTGTAATTTATAAACCATAAAGATACGCATGATGGCCGCGGCCAAAACGGTCGGGCCATAACTGCAATAAGCGCCACCATCGGCAATGACCTCTCCGGTCATGGCGACAATCGTCCCGTCTTTTTTGATCCCCGTTTTAATCCGATAATGCATGCCGTGTTTACGACGGGAAGCCAAAAACTCTTCCTCACGGTTTAAACAAATCTTAACAGGCAGTCCACCAGCCTTTTTAGAAAGTAAACACGCGGCAAAATCTATGGGAAGCATTTCTAACTTACCACCAAACCCACCACCGACGGCCATTTTAATGACGCGTACATCATTAAGATCAAGTTTTAAAGTCTTTGCGAGCGCCTCGCGGCATTTAAACGGCGCCTGACTCGATGCCCAGAGCGTGACTTTATTAGAAAAAATTTCCCATTGGCCGACACAGACATGGGTCTCCATCGCCGACATATGCGCGGCCGGCGCGTAGAATTTATCTTCGCGCACGTAATCAGCCTCTTTCATCGCACGTTCGGGATTACCGAAGTTGACGGGCAAAATAACAGCAATGTTATTAAGCGATTCATGGATTTGCGGCGCGCCCGGCTTGATGGCTTCGAGCACATCAACGACGGGTGGCAAAACCTCATATTCAATTTCAATTAATTCCAAAGCCTTAAGCGCGGTCTCTTCATCGACAGCGGCGACCGCCCCAATTTCGTCGCCGACGTAACGCACTTTTTCCGCTTCAAGCGCCATCTGATCGACGGTATGCGGAAAG
>JACXTT010014814.1_pt1 | contig 10169 bp, 6 predicted proteins | sample 9270951 | NCBI WGS metagenome assembly JACXTT01 (sample SAMN15532306, study PRJNA645909) | rock metagenome | isolation source: weathered quartz diorite | place: Puerto Rico | collected 2017-06-21
AAAAAAGTTTGATAATTCTGGGGGTACTGAAAAAAGCCCTAGTAGGGGAGTGATTACTTACGATTTATAGGATGGTATCGCCATCAATTGGAATGGAAAAAATTGGAATGGCCGTTTCAACTTCGATCAAAAAGCTTTGGATGACAAGTGGTTGATCACAATGAATGTGACAGCTTCTCAAACAGCCGCGAGATACACAGATTTCAATGCTTTCTTGAATGCTGCTGCCGTCCCTTCTGTAATCAGCGAATTTGACCCTGTTCATCCAGGCTTTTACCAATATATTAATAATACCCAGGAGAATAACCCTGTGCCACAATTAATGTATGTACAAAATCTCGGTACGTTAAACAGGTTAGTTGGTAATTTACGTTTGGATTATACAATCGCAAAAGGTTTAACCTTTAGCCCTTATGCTAATGCAAGCCGTGGAACCAATGTAACCAATATTTATTATCCTCCGGCAGCCGGAATGGTGCCAGTAGCAGGGGAAACATTGCTCAATCCTGTAGGCGACCAATTTGGTTATGTGCCAACATTGACAAACAAAGGCGATGTGGATAAAGGCGAATCAGATTATACCAATAAAACTTACGGCGCTACTTTAGGTTATAAAGGTACGTTTGATAAGTTAAGAGTGAGTGCATTGGGCGGCTATGAGTATAACAATTTTAGCAACCTGGGTTTCCGCGTAGGTGCACACGATTTTAATGATATCAACCTTCCAAACGAAAATATTGGTGCTGCAAACTCGATATCAACAAAAGATATTGGCTCTTATGACAACGGCTATACACTGAAGTCATGGTTCGGCAGAGCTGAATTTAACTGGGCTGATAAATACTATATCACCGGTAACGTAAGGTATGACTGGTCGAACAAACTTGGTCTTAATAACCAGTCAGGTGTGTTCCCATCGGTGGATGCAGCTTGGACAATCAGCAATGAAGATTTCATGAAAGGCATCAACTGGATCAGTTCATTAAAATTGCGTGGTGGTTATGGTTCAATCGGTAACCAGGATGCAATTGACGCTTATCAGTCTCAATTCTTATTTACTTCGGGCTCTCCTTACTACAATGGTGGCTTAGGACAGTTTGTTTCAAGTAGCGTTCCAAGACAAAACGCTAACCCCGACTTAAGATGGCAGGTTGAACATACTACCGATCTTGGTATCGACTTCAGCTTATTCAATGGTCGCTTAACTGGAGGTTTCGACTGGTACTCTAAAACAACCGATCACCTGTTGTTTAATTATATAGTTCCTACAGGTAGTACATTCTTTGTTAATAATATCGTTGCCAACATTGGTAAATTGAGCAACAAAGGGTTTGAGTTTAACTTGAATTATAAGGTGATCAATCAATCAGACTTCACCTGGACTGCTGGTGGCAACATATCTTTGAACAGAAACAAAATTGTTACTCTGTCAGGTCAGTTTTCCGGTCTTAACTTCAATGTTACCCAGTCTAACGTGGGTACGACAAGTGGTTTAGGTATCAGCGGTGCTATATCTCAAATCGGTTATTTGAAAGTGGGTTATCCTATTGGTACGCTTTTGTTGCCTACATATGCAGGTATAACTGCTGATGGCAAACAAGAATTCTGGAAATATAATGCAGATGGTACCAGGACTGCGGTTACCGACGTAAGTCAATTGAATTATGCTGATGACGGCAGTACACAAGACAGAAAGTTCTATACAACTGATCCGAAATTTACATACGCCATCAACAACACATTAACGTTTAAACAATTTGATTTTAACTTGTTTTTACGTGGTCAATACGGTAGCCACGGTTTCAACGAAAGCTATATGGATTATACCAGCTTAGCTAAATTAGGAACATATGGTGTTTTAGCAGATGCTACTAAATATGGCATAAAGAGCTCATCAGAACCATCAAATTACTGGTTACAGGGTACTTCGTTCCTGAAAGTACAGAGCGCAACTTTAGGTTACAATATTGGAGTAAAGGATAGCAAATATATTGACAAATTGCACATTTATGTGGCTGGAAATAACCTGTACACATTTACCAGTTACAAAGGAGTTGATCCGGAGTTAACCACTGCAGGGGGCCAAACTGGCATTGATACCAGAACAATCTACCCTCGTGCCCGTCAGTTGTCGTTTGGTGTCCAACTATTATTGAAATAAATAAATTATAAATTCCATTATAATGAAAAAGAAACATTTATTAATTACAGCAGCGCTCTTAGTTGGTGTAGGGATTTACTCCTGTAAAAAGGAACTAAATACAACTAAGGACTCTGTTACGAAGAGTTCCGCCGCCGGTAGTGCAGCATATCTTCAGTCAATCGTTTTGGGAACCTACACCCAGCTGCAGGGGTTAACCGCAAATAACGCGATGCTATTGACCTCTGAGGAAACTACAGATGCTTTGATCGTACCGGGCCGCTTAGGCGGTGACTGGGCAGATGGTGGTGTTTGGCAACAATTGTGGTTGCACACGTATACCCCGTCTCATGGTAATATATCAGGAGCATGGGACAACGCCTATAACACAATTGGTTCAATCAACATTACCATCTCCCTTTTGCAGGGTTTACCGCAAACCACCGGAACAGCTTATTCTATTGCGGAGTTAAAAACGCTGCGCGGATATTTTTACTTCCTGTTGCTGAACAACTTTGGTAATGTTCCGTTGCTGACATCAACCAGCCAGGACGCAAGTAAAGTAGCGACAAGCAAAGCTGCTGATGTTTACGCATGGCTGGTAAATGAGTTAAAAACTAATGGCCCGTTGTTAAGTGCGAAAACACCATCACAGGACCCAAGCCAATACGGCAGGTTAAACAAATGGGGGGCTTATTTCCTGTTAGCTAAATTGTACTTGAACCAGAACGTAATCACTGGCTCAACAGATAATTCTGGTTACCAGGCATGTTCTGCATTATGCGACTCTTTATTAACTTCGGGTTATTCTTTAATGCCAAACTTCCTGGATAACTTTTCAAGCAACAACACAGGATCAACAGAGAATATCTTTGTAATTCCTTACGATCACATTTATGCACCAGGTTTGCAGATCCAGATGATGACCTTCCACTACAACCAGGCTGCTAAATACAACTGGGGTAGCACAGGGGGGCCATGGAATGGTTTCTGTGCTAACGCCGACTACTATGGTAAGTTTAACAATGCTGATACCCGTAAGGCCGGCTGGCAGCATGGTATCCAATATGCTGCTGATGGTACTACTCCATTAACTACACGTGGTAGTGACAGCTCGCTAGTGTTGAACTTCAGGCCGCAGGTAAGTAATTTATATACGGCGACTGAGTATGATGGTGTTCGCCAGCAGAAATGGCAACTAACTCCGGGTTATCAAAGCCAGGATGCCGATTTTGCATTGTTCCGCTATTCTGACGTATTGTTAATGAAAGCTGAATGTGCTTTACGTTTAGGCGATGCTGCTACTGCATTAACTTATACTGCACCTGTAAGAGCAAGAGCCGGATTAGCAAACTTTACATCGGCTGCATTTAATCTGGACAGTTTATTGGCAGAAAGAGGCCGTGAGTTTGTATGGGAAGGCTGGAGAAGACAGGATTTGATTCGTTATGGTCACTTTGGGGATCCAAGACAATTTAAACCGGCTGCCGACCCAGACAAACACCGTGCATTATTTCCAATCCCGACAGAAGCTATTCAAAAGAATCCTAATTTAACCCAGAACCCTAATTATTAATTAATAATATTAGCACCTGGTTCTACCAAAATGGAGCGGCGATATAATTGCCGCTCCATTTTATTTCTATGTATATTCGTTTATTATGAGAAAGTACTGCCCTGGATTATTTCTTCTTTTATTTCCGCTTTTATTTATTTCTTGCAAACACACTGATACACCTAAACCAGGGGATGCATTATTTCAATTGCAGCCATCTTCTCAAACGGGCATAACTTTCAACAATAAAGTGGTCGATGATGGTGAGTTTAATGTGTTTAACTACCGCAATTTTTATAATGGAGGCGGAGTAGCTATTGGGGACGTGAATAATGACGGAAAACCCGATATTTTCTTTACCTCGAACCAGGGTGAAAACAAACTTTATCTCAACAAAGGCAATTGGAAATTTGAGGATGTAACCGTGAAGGCTGGGGTAAAAGGATATCATAGGTGGCATACCGGAGTAACGATGGTTGACATTAACGGCGATGGGTGGCTTGATATCTATGTTTCAAACAGTGGTGGCATGAAAGACGCCGATAGAGCAAATGAACTATATATTAATCAGAAGGACGGCACCTTTAAAGAGGAAGCAGAAAAATATGGGTTGGCGGATAAAGGATTGTCTACCCAAGCCATATTTTTTGACTTTGACCATGATGGTGACCTGGATTGTTTCGTATTAAACAATAGCTACAGGGCAATAGGCAGTTTTGGTTATGATCGCGATTTGCGCAACGTTCGGGATCCGTTGAACGGTGACCGCTTTTACAGGAATGATAACGGGAAGTTCGTAGATATTAGCGCCGAAGCAGGTATATATGGCAGCGAAATTGGTTTTGGTTTGGGGGTAACCGCCGGCGATTTGTTCAATGATGGCTGGACAGACATGTATATCTCAAATGACTTTTTTGAACACGATTATCTCTATAAGAATCTGCATAATGGCAAGTTCAGCGAGATAAGTAATGAGGCGATCAGGCATATGAGCTTGTCGTCGATGGGTTCAGATATGGCGGATATCAATAATGATGGTAACCTGGATATTTTTACCACAGATATGCTTCCCGAAGGAGATTACCGCCTTAAAACAACAACCAAATTTGATGAATTCGATATCTACAATGCTAAATTGAAAAATAGTTTTCATCATCAATTTACTCAAAATTGCTTGCAATTAAACAATGGTGACGGAACCTTTAGCGAAATTGCCGACTTAGCAGGGGTAAATGCTACCGATTGGAGCTGGGGCGCATTGGCTTTTGATTTCAACAATGACGGCTGGAAAGACATTTTTGTAAGCAACGGTATCAGCAGAGATTTAACGAATCAGGACTTTCTGACCTATTTCAGCAGCGATGAAGTAATGCGCCAGATAAGGAATGGTGGCTTTAAAGCTAAAACATTGCTGGATAAAATGCCCAAAACGCCAATCACCAGTTATGGCTTTGTTAACCAAAAGAACCTGCAATTTAAGAATGAAAGTATTCCGCTCGGTTTTTCAACACCCAGTTTTAGTAACGGTTCGGCATATGGCGATCTTGACGGTGACGGTGATCTTGATTTAGTAGTAAACAACGAGAATGGGCAGGCATTTATATACAGAAATATGACTTCTGAACGGACGCATGCTCACTACCTTAAAATAAACTTAAAAGGTGAGGGCATGAATACTTTTGGTGTCGGTTCGAGGGTTACCATTTATACTAATGGTATGCAACAGGTGCTTGAACAAATGCCGACCCGTGGATTTGAAAGCAGCGTAGAACCTGTATTGAATTTCGGTACCGGTACTTATAAAACTGTTGATAGTTTGAAGATAGTTTGGCCAAATATGAAGATGCAGGTATTGAAGAATATCAATACCAATACTACAATAACTTTAAAGCAGTCTGATGCTAAATTGGATTTTGTGCCTTCGGTTCAAACTGCAAAACCATATTATAAAAATATCACTGCTACGAGCTTTAAAGGAGATATTTATCACAAAGAGAACGACTATAAAGACTTTGATGATCAGCGGCTGATACCCAAAATGCTTTCAACTGAAGGGCCAAAACTGGCTATTGCCGATGTAAATGGGGACGGTTTGGAAGACTTCTTCGTAGGAAATGCAACTGGTGATACGGCGAAGCTTTTTATCCAGCGACCTAATGGCACATTTGTGCAGAAACGGGAGTCTGCTTTTGATCTTGATAAAAATAGCGAAGATATTGGCGCTTTGTTTTTTGACGCAGATCATGATGGGGATATGGACCTGGTTGTAGTATCAGGCGGCAACCTCGAAAAAGAGGGCTCATTAAATTTGTTCGCCCGTTTGTACATAAATGATGGCAATGGCAATTTTACGCGGAGGTTAACCGGGTGGCCAATTGTTTCTATCAATGCATCATGTGTGCGGTTGAATAGTAATAACGGCGATTTGTTTATTGGTGGAAGATGCGTGCCTGGTACATATGGGGTTATTCCGTCGAGCAAGCTTTTAAGAAATGATGGGCACGGGAATTTCACTGATGTGACAGCCAGCGTTGCTCCTGAGTTGGAAAAGTTGGGAATGGTAACGGATGCGCAGTGGGTAGATATTGACGGTTCGGGCAAAAACTCACTAGTCGTAGTCGGCGACTGGATGCCGGTGACTATTCTTAAATACGTAAATGGAAAACTCAAAAAAACAGCTGAGCTGGAAAATTCATCGGGCTGGTGGAATTGCCTGACAGTAGCTGACCTGGATGGAGACGGTAGGCCAGATTTGATTGCAGGGAATAATGGATTGAATTCAAAAATAAAGGCTGATATTAATCATCCGGCTAAACTATATGTATCAGACTTTGATAACAATGGCCAGGTAGAATGTATACCGGTTTATTATAAAACTGACGGCAAAGCATATCCGATCAACCTGCATGATGACATTATCAAACAATTGCCGGTTATGAAGAAAAAGTTTTTACGATATGATGCTTATGCCGGTAAAGGTATTGATGAGATATTTACCGAAGATCAGCTAAAAAATGCCTCGGTTTTGACAGTAAATCAAACCCAAACCTGTGTTTTTTATAATAAAGGCAAAGGGGCGTTTGATATGAAACCACTGCCAATAAGGGCTCAATTCTCGCCAATATTCAGCATACTGGTAAGCGATATTAACCACGATGGTATAAAAGACCTGTTTTTGGGTGGCAACTTCTACGGCCTGAAACCAGAAATAGGAAGGTACGATGCTAATTATGGAGTTGTGTATCTGGGCAGTAAAAAGCATGGATTTGATTATCTGCCACCCACACAAAGTGGTTTATTTGTGACAGGGGAGGTGCGTGATGCGTCAATTATCCAGACCAAAGCTGGTCAGGAAATTATCGTCGCCCGCAATAACGACGCTTTGCAGTTATTTAAAGGGAATTAATAAAATAATCCAGCCTTAGGTCGCTTGATTTAAGGTTGGATTATTTAATTTAAAAGTAGGTGCTGAAGTTTACCTGGATATTTACTTTAGAGGTATCTGATGCTGGGAGTTTATCATCAAGGTAACTTTCAAAAGGTAAAATAGCCTGTTGATATAAGTGGTCGACAAAATATTGGCGCAAAGCCATATATGTTTTTGACCTTTTATCAAATTCCCCACTGTATTTAACGGAGTATAGCGGACCTCCTTTTGGCATACGTGCAAAATGCACATCATTTTCGTCCTTTACTTCTTTGTCGATGTAAAAACCTACATTAATTTGAGTGGAATCTTTACCCTTTGGCAAAAATTGTGCAATCAACGGCTGTACTTTCTTCACATCATGAGTTTTAACATATTGCTGAAGCGTGCCCAGCATTTTAGCCGCTTCAGTAAATTTATCCTTTGCTAAAACCTCTTTTTTCATTTCGATAAGATAGCTATCCGGCACCCTGTTTTTGAATATATTATAACCGTAAAGAAGGCTATCTGTCTCCATGAATTTTTTGAGATCATCGATGTGAGTGGCGGCAAAAGTATCTGACTTAAATTTCGACAGCAAGTATCTGATCAAAATAGTTTTTTGAACTACTATAACAGAAGTTTTTTTCAAATCCTTTTCAGGAATTATAGCATAACCGTAATCGGTGTTATTACTCCACCTGTCTTTAATATTGAAGAAATTTTCATTAAAGTCAACATTCAATTCCTTGTTTTTGTATTGAATATTAAATGAAGTATTATCTTTTTTGATATTGATTTTTGATGAATCAGCAATAAAATCTTGCCGGATATCAGAACGCCATTTACCCCAATTTATCGGCAATACAAGTTCTCGGTATATATTCAAAAAAGGAGATTTTATAGAAACAGCCTTTTGTTGAGTAACGGGTATAAAACAAGCAACAACGATCAATATTAGCAGGGATATTAAAATAATTTTCCTTTTCATTTGAGTTTAGTAACAGAACAACTCCGAAAGTATAGAAAAAAAACCTTTTCCCTGTATAATACCGCAATATTTGGCTGAAATTTTTTAACCGTTTTTGTTGATTGTAAGCTTTGTTTCGTTGCTATTAATTAATACTTTTATTGCTTTAAGTGCCCCAAAATTTACACCAATGATACCGAGAAGCAATTCTAAAAACATTATTGTTATTACTTCCTGTTTGTTCCGGTTTCTCCAAAAATAAAGGTATAATAAATGAGCATAAGCTTTGTTCGGGTGAGCCATGGATGGAAGGTTTTTTATTTGCTGCCTTTCCTTATGCTAATTACGCTGATAATTTCCTCATGTCAGCAAAAGGAAACAGAACAGCCTTTGTTCGAGTTATTGCCGTCATCGCAAACCAATGTTCATTTTGTAAATAAGCTGGGTGATGAAGATGCCCCCGGAATTTTAAAATATTTATATTTCTATAACGGTGGTGGCGTCGCTATCGGAGATATAAACAATGATGGCTTGCCTGATATTTATTTCACATCAAATAAAAAAGGGGGGAATAAACTTTATCTGAACAAAGGAAATTATCAATTCGAAGATATAACCAATAAAGCTGGGGTAGCTGGCACTGCTGATTGGTGTACAGGCGTTACAATGGCCGATGTAAACAATGACGGATACTTGGATATCTATGTTTGTACAGTTGCAGGAAAGCTTGATCTAAAAGGGCATAACCTGCTTTATATCAATAATCATAACGGCACGTTTACCGAATGTGCTGCAGAATATGGGCTCGACTTTTCCGGCTTTTCAACACAAGCTGCATTTTTTGATTATAATCATGACGGAAAGCTGGATTGTTTCCTGCTCAATCAATCTAATCACTCTGTTGAGACTTATGGAGATACCAGCCTGCGGAGAAAAGTAAATAATCAGGCTGGCAGTAAATTGTACCTCAATAAAGACGGTCATTTTATTGATGTTACCCTTAAATCAGGTATTTACAGTAGCGCATTAGGCTATGGTCTTGGCATAGCTGTTGGCGACCTGAATAATGACGGTTGGGAAGATATTTACGTAGGTAACGATTTTCACGAGAATGATTACTACTATATCAACAATCATGACGGTACATTTACCGAGGCTGGCGCAAAGCATTTCAATCATTATAGCCGCTTTAGCATGGGTAATGATATGGCAGACTTTAATAATGACGGGCAGCTCGATATTGTAACAGCCGACATGCTGCCTGGCGATGAGAAAATCTTAAAGACCTATGTCGGTGACGAGTCTTACGATCAGTATAAAGTGAAGATATTAAATGGTGGTTTTCAATATCAGTATTCACGCAACTGCCTGCAAAAAAATCTCGGCAACGGAGAAGCTTTCAGCGAGGTCGGTTTGATGGACGGCGTTGCTGCAACCGACTGGAGTTGGAGTCCGTTGTTAGCTGATTTTGATAATGATGGGATAAAAGACTTGTTCATTGCCAACGGTATTAAACGTAGGCCAACGGATATGGATTACGTTAGCTTTATATCCAATCTGTCGGTACAATCCATGCTGGCTTCGTCACATCAGATTGATCATACTGTGATCGATAAAATGCCTGGCGGCGAATCTCATAGTTATATATTTAAAGGTACATCAAGCGAGAAATTTATTGATAAAAGCTCGCAGTGGGGTGTTAAAGATGCGATGATCTCGAATGGCGCTGCTTACGCCGATCTCAATAATGACGGTCATCTGGATTTAGTAACTAACAATATGAACCATGAGGCTTGCATCTATAGGAATCAATCAAAAAATGCGCATTATCTCAGCCTGAAATTTAACGGTAAAGAAGACAATATATTCGGGGTTGGAGTTAAAGCTTATGCTTTTTCCGGCGGGCAAATGCAATATGAACAGCTAATGCTGACGCGAGGTTGCCAGTCATCAGTAGAACCCAAACTACATTTTTGTCTCGGCAACAATCAAAAAATCGATAGTTTGTTGATTAGTTGGCCGAATCAACCATCTCCGTTAATACGGAATATCTAGCCAAAACGACCTTTACAGTTTTCCCAAGAAAACCCAGCCGTCC
>JACXTT010014815.1_pt1 | contig 10169 bp, 7 predicted proteins | sample 9270951 | NCBI WGS metagenome assembly JACXTT01 (sample SAMN15532306, study PRJNA645909) | rock metagenome | isolation source: weathered quartz diorite | place: Puerto Rico | collected 2017-06-21
GCCCGGTTGAACCTCGAACGACACGCGGTTCACGACGGCGCGCCCGTCGTAGCTCTTGACGACGTCTCGAACCTGGAGCATGGATTTCCCCGGCGGGTTGACGACGGCCCCGACTCCCGGCGCGGAAGGCGGGTGGCCGCGGGCCCGCGGGCGATGCGCCTGCGGGCCGCTCGGGACCGGCCGGGTACACTAGGGAAACCGCTACCCGTGCTCAAGCCCTCGACGACACCTGCCGAAAAACGGAGTGTCGGGGCCGCTCCGCACCGCCGCCGCGCGGAGGGCGGACGGTCGGGTCCCGATCCGGCACGGCGGCCGGCGAGATCGGCTGTCGGTGCCAGTCTACCTCCTGTCCCCGGAAGGCCTTTCATGAGCGTTCGCCGTCTGCTCGTCTCCGCGGTCGCGCTGCTGGCTCTGGCCGGCTGTAGCTCCTCCAAGCCGACGGCGCCCGTGCCCTCGATCCCGCTGAGAACCCTGGTCGTCAACCCGGCCTCGGACACGCTGCTCGTGGGTGCGAACGCGGCGTTCACCGTGACCGCCGTCGATACGGGCGGCGTCATCGTGCCGAATCCGGTCGTGAATTGGAGCAGCAGCAACGCGGCCGTGGTCACGGTGTCGAACGCGGGCGTGGTCACCGCTCGCGGCGAGGGCACGGCTACCGTGCACGCCAGCTCGGGCGGCAAGGCGGACACGGCGACGGTGCTGGTGCTACCCGCACAGCGCGGCTGGTTCGCGCAGTCCAGCAACGCCTCCGCGTACGACCTAAAGGGCGTCTGCTTCCTGCCGGACGGCAACTCGGGCTGGGTCGTGGGGACGTTGGGCAAGATCCTGTTCACGTCGAACGCGGGCGTGAGCTGGACCGCGCAAACGAGCAACACCTCCTACAACTTGAACTCGGTGTGGTTCACGAGCCCTACCGAGGGCTGGGCCGCCGGCAATCAAGGCACGCTCGTGCACACGCTGAACGCCGGAGCAACCTGGAGCGTCGTGCCGAGCGGCACGACCTCCATCCTCTACGGCATCACGTTCGCTACGCCGGACACGGGGTGGGCCGTGGGCGAGAGCGGCACCGTGCTGACCACGTTCGATCGCGGGGCGAGCTGGTCGCAGCGCCATCCGACTGGGAACGCGCTGCGCAGCGTCTCGTTCGCCGGCACGCTCGACGGCTGGGCGGTAGGCGACAACGGCGTGATCGTCGGCACCCATGATCGCGGGCTGACGTGGTTCGTGGTCACGCCCTCAGTGACTACCGATCCCCTGCGCGGCGTATGGCGCTCGTCGGTGTCGGCGGCCAGTGCGGTCGGCTCGATTGGCCGCGTGCCGCGAACCGCCGTGACCCCCGACTCGGTCGCGTGGACGCTGGTCAATTCTGGCGCCGCGAACGATCTCAATGGCGTCCACTTCATCGATGCGCTCCACGGCTGGGCCGTCGGCTTGAACGGCACCGCCCTCGTCCTGGCCACGAGCGATGGCGGCGTCACCTGGGGGACACCACAGACCGCCAACAGCCAGTACGCGTTGAACAGCGTGTGGTTTGTCGACAGCATGCGGGGCTGGGCGGTCGGCAAGAGTGGCAGCATCATCCACACGGCGACCGGCGGGGCGCCCTAGCCCCTTTCTCGAGGTCGAAGGAGCGCGGGCGGACAGCCTCCACCCGCGCTCCTGACGTTTCGGCGAACCCCATGAAGCCGTGCTCCCGGCCGCGGACCGCTTCGCCCGCCGCGCGGGAGGCGCTACAGTTCGGCCGCGGCGGCCTGTCGACCCAGGCCGCTCATCATGCGCGGGGTCCCATGTCCGAGTCGCGGCTGATCATCATCGACGGCTACAACCTCATCCACCGCTCGCCCGCGCTGAAGCCCGGACCGGACCGTACGCTGCAGCAGGCCCGCGACAAGCTCCTGAACCTCCTGGCATGGGCGCTCGGCGGCGGTGAGACTCGTTTTCTCGTGGTGTTCGATGGCGCCGAGGGCGGCGGCCGCGACAGCCCATCCGGTCGCGTCGAAGTACGCTTCTCGCGCCCTCCGGACAAGGCGGACGACCTGATCCGGCGCCTCGTGGAGGACCGGGTCGAGCGCGACGATCGAGTCACCGTCGTGACGTCCGACGTCGAGGTGGCTCGGCACGCGAGGGCGATGGGAGCCGACATCTCGATCTCGGATCTGTTCCTGGCGAGCGTGCTCGGCCCGACGCGTCAGGGACAGGAGGAAAAACCGACCACGCTCAGCCGCAAGGAAGTCGAGGAGTGGGCCGAGCTGTTCCGGCGCGGTCGAGCCGAGCGCGAGGAAGGACCGGGGGGCGAACCGCAGCACTAGGCCACGACGATGAGCTCCGTTACGTCAGCCGACGAGGCCGCGGCGTCGAGCCGGCCCGCATTCCCGGAGGAATCGTGCGCACTACGATTTGATCGTGATCGGCAGCGGACCCGCCGGCCAGCGCGCCGCCGTCCAGGCGGCTAAGCTGGGCAAGAGCGTCCTCGTCATCGACAAGCGGCGCGATCTCGGCGGCGTCGCCATCAACACCGGCACGATCCCCAGCAAGACGATGCGCGAGGCGGTGCTCGATCTGTCCGGACTGCGCATGCGCGGCCAGTATCAAGAGCTGAACGAGCGTCGCGCGGTGACCGTCGAGGAGCTGCTGCAGCGCACCAGCCAGGTGATGCAGCGCGAGCGCGACGTCGTTCGCGACCAATTGCTGCGCAACGGCGTCCAGCTCATGGTCGGCGTCGCGCGGTTCGCCGGGCCGCACCAGGTGCGCGTCGACGCCGGCAGTGAAGCGACCGAGGTGGCCGGGGAGCACGTGGTCGTCGCGGTTGGCACCACGCCCGGCATGCCCATGGACCTGACGGTCGATCACGAGCTGATCCTCACCAGCGACGACGTGCTGTCGCTCAAACGCCTGCCGAGGCAGATGGTCGTCGTCGGCGCCGGCGTGATCGGCGTGGAGTACGCCACGATCTTCGCCGCCCTCGGGGTGAAGGTCACCCTGGTGGACAAGCGGGACCATCTGCTCGAGATGGTGGACGCCGAGATCCTCGACTGCTTCCAGGTGTTCGCCCGCGAGCTGGGCGTGACGCTGCGGCTCGGCGAGGAAGTGGCCCAGGTGCGAGCCACCGGCGGGCAGGCAGTCGTGACGATGAAGAGCGGCAAGCGACTGGCGACCGAGCTGGTGCTCGTGTCGGCCGGGCGCACGGGAGCGACGGCCGATCTCGGCCTGGAGCTTGCGGGGCTCGCCGCCGACAACCGCGGCCGATTGCGCGTGAACGCGAACTATCAAACCGACGTCCCACACATCTACGCGGCGGGGGACTGCATCGGCTTTCCGGCGCTCGCGTCCACGAGCGCCGAGCAGGGGCGCCTTGCGGCGCTGCACGCGTTCGGGATGCCGGCTCATTCGATTCCCGCGCTGTTCCCGTTCGGGATCTACGCGATCCCCGAGATCTCGTGGGTGGGTCGCAACGAACGCGAGCTGACCGCCGCGGGCGTGCCGTACGAGACCGGCGTCGCCCGGTATCGCGAGATCGCGCGCGGGCACATCCTCGGCGACGATCACGGCGTGCTGAAGCTGATCTTCCACCTCGACACGCGGAAGATCCTGGGCGTGTGGGTGATGGGCACGCAGGCGACGGAGCTGGTGCACATCGGCCAGACGGCGATGGCGCTCGACGGAACGTTGGAGTTCTTCGTGGGCAACGTGTTCAACTATCCGACGCTGGCCGAGTGCTACAAGGTCGCAGCACTCGACGGCTTCAACAAGCTGCAGCGCCTCGGCGTGATGGCTCACCCGCAAGCGACCGCGGGTGAGGTTGCGGCGTCGGGGCCGTCTTCCGCGTGAGACGCCTGGGCGCGACGCCGAGCGGAGCGCCGCGCGCGACCTCCGCCCCCACGAGACGCGACCTACGCCCCGATCACTCGGCGCGCGTTCCGATCCTCAGCGGCGTGATCAGTCCCGGCGCGTCGAGCCCGCCCAGGAACCGGTAGGTGAGCTGCAGGACCGCGCGTCCCGCCCGGCTGAAACCGGTCCGGGAAGACCCGGGGAAGAAGGACGCGTTGGGAACCCGCGCCATGCTCTGGTCCTCGACAGCTTGAACGACGAGCTGGATGCGATCCTCGAGATAGACGGCGAGCGTGGCGCCGAAGCTCACGGACCATCGATCGAGGTTGGGCTCCTCGTCCTCCGGCCGTGCGTGCTCGATCGAGCGCTCATGCCCGACGCTCACCCCTGCCGTCCACCGATCGGCGACGATGGCTTGTACGCTGGCGCCGGACCTCACCTCGAGCCCCTGGCGATGCGGTCTGAGCGGGAATTGAACCTGCTCGAGCGCGTCCACCTGCCAGCGCGGCCCCAGCGGTCGGTGATACTCGACCATGCCCCCACCGAAGAGCTGATCGGATCCGATGGCGAACCGGGCGCTCTGCGAAGCGCTGACCCGGAACACGACGCTGTCGTCCAGCGTGACCTGCTCGAACGACCCGAGGTCGAGCCGAATGACGTCGTGGGCGTGGGCCGCCGTCACGATGGGCCCGGCGAACAGGCCGATGGCGCGTGGGACGGGAGAGCGCGGAATCAGGCTCGCGGGGCTGCCATCCGCCCCGCGCACGTACGGCTCGGCGGCCCGCAGCACCGCGGATGGGTCGACGACCGAATCGGCCAGTGCGCCGTCTTCGCGGAGGACGCGCTCGATCGCCCGCCACAGGTACTTCCCCGCCCGCTCGTGGACGCTGGAGTATCCGTACTGCACGTAGGCCAGCGCCGCGAGCCGCGCTCGCCCGGCATTCGACAGCGGCCGCGCGAGCGCACCGGCGCGAAGCAATCGCTGTTCGAACACGCGCGCGTCCAGCACACCGGTCGCATCGCGCACGCGGCCTAGGCCGAACGCCAGGCTGCCGGACGCCAGGTAGTGGTAGTCCCACTGGTCCTGATGCGTTTCGACGATGTTTCTCTGGGTCGGGGCGGGCGACAGGATGCGATCGTCCTGGTTCGAGTGGCTCCAGTTCTGGCGGTAGAAGCTGGCCGCGAACGCCGAGCCTGCGATCCCGAACGCGAAGGGAAACGGGTAGACGCGCTGGTCCAGCGAGACCTGCCAGCTCTCCGCCGCGGATTTCTGGAAGAGCTCCGACCTCGCCTCGACCTGAGGATCCGCCGTCTGATCTCGGCGCCTGGACCGGTCGCCGCCGGCGCTCGCGTTCCAGTCGATCGACGTATGACTGGGATCGGAGTCGGAGATCCAGAAACCGCGCGTCGAGAGGACGCCCTGCAAGACCCGACTCGACTGGTAGAGCGCGTCGTCCCCCTGCGCGGCAATGTCGCCGCCCGATGAGAGGCCGGCCGTCCACCCGTACAGGCGATGCGGCGGGATGCGAAAATCCGAGTACTCGTCGGCGGCGGCGGGCGCCGATAACAGCGCTGCGAGGGCAACCGCGGCGGCCCTCGCCGCCGCTCCCACGCACACGGGGACGATCGCGACGTTGCGGGATCGAGCCATGGCGGCCTCCAGGTCGCGCCGGGACGGCGCGAGCGGGTCCGGGCGGAGGGAGCGCGTTCCGGCGCCGGAGCAGGCTGCATAGGCTACCCTTCCCGGATCCGAAAGACCACTACACCCGGGCAACACACACCATGACCCTGCGTCCTCGTACTCACCGTCCGCGCCACGCGGTCGCACTCGTGCTCGCGCTCGCGGCCGTCGGCGGCTGCTCGAAGCACTCGACCGCGCCGGGCAATCCTCTCCCCCCGCGCACGTTTCGCATGGGGTTCTCCGCCATTCCCCCGCGTCCGGACCTGACGCTCCTGGTCACGAACATCAACCTGTGGTCGCGGCGCGCCGACGCCGCGATCATGAGCGACGAGGTGCCGTGGGACTCACTGCTCGCGGGCCGGCCGCCGGATTCGTTCGTCGTGCGCCAGCAGCTTCCCCTCGCCCAGTACTACCGCTCGAGGGGCCTGCGAATCGTGGTGATGATCGATCCCGCGAACGGGCTCAATCGCTCCGGCGAGTCGACCCCGCTGGTCAACGCCGGGCGAAGCATCACGGAGCCCGCCATCCAGCAGCTCTACCGGCGCTACGCGGTGGCAATGGACACGATCCTCCACCCCGACCACCTCGGGCTCGCGCTCGAGACGAACCTGATTCGGGCCGTGGCGCCGGCGCCGATCTACGGCGCGGTGCGGCAGATGGCGAACGATGCCGCGGCGGACGTCCGCGCGGTCGACGCGGCGGCCAAGCTGCTCGTGAGCATTCAGGTGGAGACGGCGTGGGGCCGACTCGGGACCGGCGGCTCGTACGTCGGCATCGCCCAGGACCTCACGGATTTCCCGTTCATCCAGGCGGTGGGGTTATCGTCCTATCCATACCTGGCGGGATTCGCGCAGCCTGAGGATCTGCCGATCGACTATTACTCGCGGATCGTTCAGGGGCTGCCGCTGCCGGTGATCGTCACCGAGGGCGGCTGGTCGTCCGTGACGGTTTCGAGCACTGCGACCACGCCCGCGATGCAGCGGCGCTACATCGTTCGCCAGGCGCAGCTCATGGATCAGGTGACGGCGCTCGCCTGGTTCCAGCTCACGTTCACCGACCTGGACCTCTCGGTCTGGCCTCCCGGCGTCGCCCCGTTCGCCTATCTCGGGCTCGTGGACACGAATCTCAACCCCAAGCCGGCGCTGTCGGCGTGGGATTCGCTGTTCGCGCGACCGAAATCGTGAACACGCCGCGCGCTCATGCCGGCGCGGCAGCCGAGCGCCGGCGATCTCAGTGGGTCGTCGTGACCGCCGCGTCGGCGACGGGCTCGAACGCGCGGCGCGCCCACAGCGCCACGATCGAGAGCGACACCAGGGTCAGCAGCGCCGCGAGCACGTAGGCGGCTCCCGGGAACCACACGCTGGCGCCCGGCCGTGAGAACTGCGCCAGCACGTTCGTGAGCACGGGCGGCCCGACGATCGCCGCCATGCTCTGCATGCTCGCGACCCCGCCCGACAGCTCGCCCTGCTCCGTGGACGCCACCATGCGTGACATGGTCGAGCTCATCGACGGGAACACGAGGCCCTGCAGCGCCGCCACCGTCAGCACGACGTAGACCATCCAACCCTGCGGCACGAGCGCGTTGCCCAGAAATCCCAGCATGCCGATCGCGAGCCCGAGCAAGATTGCGCGGCGCTCGCCGATCGCGGGGATGACCCTGCGCGTCACGAACGCCTGCCCCAACGCCAGCGTGAAGCCGGCGTACGCGAGCGACGCGCCCACCGCGTGCGGGCTCCAGCCGAACCGCAGTCGGGTGAAGAACGCCCACGTCGAAGGATAGGTCTGATGGGCGACCATCCACAGGAACCACGCCGCGAGCAAGGGCGGCGCGCCGCGGTGGCGCCCGAGGGAGAGGAACGTCCCGAACGGATTCGAGCGCATCCAGTGAAACGGCCGGCGTCGCTCGGGAGCCAGCGATTCGGGCAACAGGAAGAAGCCGACCGTGGCGTTGATCAACGCCAGGGCGGCGGCCGCGAAGAACGGGGTGCGCGTGCCCAGGCTCCCCAGCACGCCGCCCACCGCCGGGCCGATCGTGAAGCCCAGGCCGAACGCGGCGCCGATCAGCCCGAAGTTCTGGGCGCGTCGCTCCGGCGGCGTGATGTCCGCGATGAACGCGGACGCGGGAATGTACGACGCGCCGACGACGCCGGCGACGGCGCGGCTCACGAACAACCAGCCGAACGTGGGTGCCAGGCCCATGACCAGGTAGTCGAGCCCGAAGGCCAGCATGCTCAGCAAAATGACCGGCCGGCGCCCGAACCGGTCGCCGAGACCTCCCATCACCGGGCCGAACAGGAACTGCATCACGGCGAACACGCCCATCAGCCAGCCGGACAGCCGCGCGGCCTCGCCGAGCGGCCGATGGGCGAGCCCCACGATCAGGTCCGGCATCACCGGGATCACGATGCCGACCCCGATCATGTCGATCAGCAGCGCGCTCAGGACGATCGCCAGCGCGCGGCGCTCGCCGGAAGTCGTCGGACTCGCCATGGCGATCCCTCGTGGCCGAGGCAGGCGAGCGTCGCCGCCTGCCGGTGACGGGAATGCGTTCTCCGAGCACCGTATCGTAGCATCGGCCTCGTCTCCGCCACGCGGTTCCCACTGGCCGCGTCCGATCGCAACCGCTAGATTCGAGCCGCGTCACGTCCGAAGGTTGCCGCTCCCCGCGATTCCGAGGTGACGATGTCGAGAGCGTTCCGGGTGGTGTTCGTGCTCGCGGCGCTGGCGATCTGCGGCGCTGCGCATGCGCGTCCCGCCGCACCCAGCGGTCCGGGCAAGACGTTCACGACCGCCGGGGTCTCGATCTGGTACGAGGTCCGAGGCGGCGTCTCCGGACGTCCGCTCGTCATGGTGAACGGCGGGCCCGGGTTCGACCACACCTACGTGCTGTGCTCCGACGCTTGGGACCGGCTCGCCCAGGGCCGACGCGTCGTGTTCTACGACCAGCGCGGTAACGGCCGCTCGGGAGCGCTCCGCAAGGGGCAGTCGTGCACGCTCGCCGACCAGATCGCGGACCTCGAGGCGCTGCGCCGGCAGCTCGGCGCCGACCGGATCGACCTCCTGGGACACTCGTGGGGCGGCTACCTCGTGATGGCCTACGCGGCGCAGCATCCGTCGCACGTGGCGCACTTGATCATCGCCGATTCCGCGGCCCCCAAGTGGTCGGACACGGAGTTCATCTTCAAGTACACCTATCCCGAGGGCGTCGAGCGCCAGGGCAGCCTCGACTTCGCCGACGCGCTGGGCGACAGCGCGGCCGCGAAGCGCAGCCTGCGCGAGTACATGCAAATGTTGTTCGTGTCGGCGGAGAAGCGCGACGAGTTCATGTCGCGCATCGACGCCTACCGCTACACGCGCTCCGTGAACGAGGCCCTCAACGCGGACCTCGCGAAGTACGACATGTGGCCCATGCTGCCGACGTTCAAGATGCCGACGCTGGTGCTGACGGGCCGCTTCGACATCAACGTCGCGCCGAGCACGGCGTGGAAGATCCACAAGGCCATTCCTGGCTCCCGCTGGGAGGTGTTCGAGAACAGCGGGCACCTCCCCTACTTCGAGGAGCCGGACAAGTTCGTGCGGGTGGTGGGAGACTTCCTCGGCCCACCCTGATTCCTCCTGAGGCTGCGGCATCGGCCGGGCCGCTTCCGGTCACGGATGCGGCGAGCCATCGCGGCGAGCGCCACGCGCCGGATGCGGCAAACCAGACCGCGCCCTGGGGTTCCGCGGGGGCGGTCGCACACGGGCCCGTCGGGCGCAGACCCGCGGAATTGACGCCGGCTCCTGACCGTTTTCCCCGGATTTCGACGCATTGCGGGTTGGGACTATTCCCGGCTGATCGGGGCATTCGGCGTCGAAGCAACGCCCAGGAGGCGAAGATGAACATGAGCTGTGTCCGGGGGATGGCGGCCATCGCGGCCGCAGTGGTTGTGAGCTGGATGGGCCCCTCGCTCGTGCGCGCGCAGGGGACGATCACGTGCGGGCAGACGTTGACCGGGGCCATTGTGCCCTCGGGCGACGCCGACACCTGGACGCTCTCCGCTACCGTCGGCGACGCGATCGTCGTCCGCGTCGGGGAGATCAACCAGGCGGGCGGTTTCACGCCACGCGTCCGGCTTTACAATCCCAGCTCCACGCTCGTGTTGACGGGCGGTGGAACGGCCGCCGCCGAGGTCGCGGTGACCGCCGCAGCAACCGGCACTTACACCGTCGTCGTCGACGACGGCTCGATCGCCGGCACGGGGACGGCAACGTATCGCATCTCGCTCGCGCACACCGGCGAGGCCGTGACCGTGTCGGCCGGCGACGAGGGCGGTCCGCTCACCAACGGCGCCATCCACACTGGCACGATCGACGTCGGCGACCTCGACGTGTGGACGGTGACCGCCAACGCCGGCGACGCGATCATCGCTCGCATGGGCGAGACCACTCCCGGCAGCTCGCTGACCCCGTGGCTGCGGATCTTCAGCCCTACGGGGTTGCTGATGCAGAGCGTCAGCGGGGTCGCGGTCTCCGAGGTGGCGGTGACGGCGACCGGAGCGGGTACGTATCTGGTCGTGGCGGGCGACGGCTCCACGGGCTTTGCGGGCAACGGCGGGTATCGACTGAACATGGCGCACACCGGTGAGGCGGTGACGGTGTCGGCCGGCGACGAGGGCGGCCC
>JACXTT010014816.1_pt1 | contig 10169 bp, 11 predicted proteins | sample 9270951 | NCBI WGS metagenome assembly JACXTT01 (sample SAMN15532306, study PRJNA645909) | rock metagenome | isolation source: weathered quartz diorite | place: Puerto Rico | collected 2017-06-21
TCTCCTCGCTGGCCTTCTCGTTCCCGACGCTCGTCATCACCATTCCCGCCACCATCATCGTGCTGATCCAGGTCTTTAGCTTATATGGTTCCAAGTTGCGCATTAACTCGGCGTCGCTGTTTGCCTTGGGGTTTATTTCGATGTTCGTCAGCGGCGGTGTAAGTGGCTTCTTCCTGGCGCAGCCCTCGATCGATATCATGCTTCACGCAACCTACTTCGTGGTGGGCCACTTCCACATGGTGATGGGCGTCGCCGCTATGTTCGGCATCTTCGCGGCAACTTACTTCTGGTTCCCGAAGATGGCCGGACGAATGATGAACGAAACCTTAGGGAGAATCCATTTCTGGCTCAGCTTCGTGGGGACCTATTGCATTTTCATGCCATTCCATTACCTGGGAATGGCCGGGAATATCCGCCGCTACTCGTCGTTCCCGGACGACTTCCTGCAGCCGCTGCTCCCCGTCCACAAATGGATAACCGTCGCCGCCCTCATCACCGGCGCGGCCCAGCTTATTTTTGTCTACAACCTGATTCACAGCCGGTTCTGGGGCAAGCCGGCGCCGGATAATCCGTGGGAGGCCACCTCGCTGGAGTGGAGCACGCCTACGCCGCCGCCTCACGACAATTTTGGCGGTAAGCTCCCCGTGGTGTACCACGATCCCTATCAATATGGCGTGAGGAGCTCGGTCGGGGACTACGTCATGCAGGCTTCTTCTGAGCAAGTTAAGACGGACCACGAAGAGAAGTAGGACGCGAGCTGTAGCACCTAAGGGATATGTAATCTATGGCAACGACAGTACCTGAACCGCCAAAAATCGACCGGGACCGCATGCCGGATCAAGAACACTCGGGGAACAGCGGTTGGCGAAACCTGGTTCCCGCGGACGGGAACCTGCGTGTAACGACGGAGTACTCGCCGCCGCCGTCTTCGACGGGCATCTGGGTAGTGCTCTTCGCCATTACCATGATGTTTGCCGCGTTTACCAGCGCGCTCTTCGTTCGCAAGGGTTCATCGCAGGACTGGCATACCTTCACCTTGCCCCCGATCTTCTACTTCAACACCTTGCTGCTCATCGCCAGCAGCGTCACCCTGGAAATCTCGCGCCGCCGCGTCGCCACCTTCATGGGCGCTCTGAAGAACCAGGCGGAGAGCCCGTCCCGCTGGCTGTACATAACTTTATTTCTCGGTTTGCTCTTCGTGTCGGGCCAGTACGTTGCGTGGTTGCAGTTGCGCGCCGAGGGGCTCTATTTGGCCACGAATCCAAGCAGTTCTTTCTTTTATTTGCTGACCGCCACCCATGCCTTGCACGTACTGGGGGGGCTGGGCGGGTTGATCTACGTCATTCGCAAGCTGAGTCAGTCGATCCTGGGGCGGAACCAGATGGACGCAGCCGCCCGCTACTGGCATTTCATGGGTGTGCTTTGGCTGTACCTGATTTTGCTGCTTTGGATGAAACTTTAACCGATTCGACAACTAGGAGGCGTCGTGAGCCAAGCGGACTTGACCATGGAAGGACACACGACAGGCCTGACGGTAGGACCGGCGTTTTCGATTCCTACAAAAAAGCTGGCGATGTGGCTGTTCATTATCGCCGACACGATGACTTTTGCCGCCTGCCTGGTGGCCTATGGATTCGTGCGCAATGGATCCGCCGACTGGCCCAGACCGTTCCACAGCATCACAAACGTCGTGCTGATGACCTTCATTCTTCTCACCAGCAGCTTAACCATGCTGCTGGGACTGCGGTCAGCGAGGGCAGGGGACAAAGCCGGGGCCTTCCGCTGGATCATGATTACGGCGGCGGCGGGTACTGTTTTTGCCCTCCTGCATGTTCGCGAATGGCTGGGGCTCATTGGCGAAGGCTTGACGCTCTTTAAGAATCCGTGGGGAACCGGACTGTTCGGGGCGTCGTTTTTCAGTATCACCGGCTTGCACCTCACGCACGTTACGGCCGGCGTAATCGCTCTAATCGTTGTGAGTGTCCGGTACAAAGGCGGCCGGTACAATGCCGATGATATCGAGATTTTGGGCCTGTACTGGCACTTCGTGGATGTGGTTTGGATGTTCGTCGTGCCGTTCGTCTACCTTTTGAATCTCGCGCGCTAAGACAAACAACCGGGGAGCAGGATGCTATGACGACAGCGGAAAAGCACACGAGTGGCGGAAGCGGGAAGGAACTGGCCGTCTACGTTTGTCTGTTGGCTCTGGCAGGCCTGCAATTCGTCATTGCCTTTCAGCATATTGACGCATCGCAAATGTTTTTCCGTATGCTGGCGGTCGCCCTTGTCGAGGCGGGACTGGCCGTTATGTTCTTCATGCATCTTGGGGCGGAAAAGCGCGGCTTCGTGCTGTTTGTCCTCATCTTTACGATTTTTGTCCTGTTGGCGATGCAATATGGCTGGACGGACAGTTCCCGGATGGTGACCGGCGCGCCGTTTTCAAAATGATTCCTGAAGGGAAAGCCGCGAATTGGGAGAAGGGATGTTCGGAGGAAAGATGAGAGTCCAGAGACCATTTCTGATTATTGGTATTGCGCTGGTTGTACTGGCCATGCTCGCCGCTCCTCTCCCGGCCTTATCTCAGAGTTGCTCTCTCTGTTATACGCAAGCGGCGTCCGCCGGCAGTCGGATGATTCAGGCCCTGCGCAGCGGGATTCTGATTCTTATCGTCCCTCCCACGTTCATGTCAGTTGGCATGATTTTCATTGTTTATCGCAAACGCAACCAGTTCAGACGCGATGACGCGCCTGAATCCAATTGGTAACCGGACGGAATGCCCGGCCCATCTGGCCGCCCGCATGGTCTTGATTCTTACCGAACCACGCAGCTTCGACTTCGTCTGATTGGAGTTGGGAACATCGCTGCCGCGACGCACCATCACTGAGGTTCATGACTTCTTAGCTCCTCAGCGGCCGAGAAATCTCTCCAGCGCTTCGAGGTCGGCTGTGGTCCGGTCCGCGTATTTCTTGGCCTTGGCGGCGTCGCCGTGTTCGGCGGCGTCTTGCGCCCGGGAGAGATTGATTTTCATGCTCTCCTGATGCTCGACCATGTCGCCACGCAAACCGTAGCCAGCGGACGCCTGTTGCTGCTTCAGACGATCCAAGCTGCTGTTCACCGATCCCGCTCGCGCAGCGAGATGATCAATCTCGTCTTCTAACTCCTCCAAATTCGGGCCCGACTCACCGCCGCCCTGACGGGAGCGGAGCTTGGCGCCTTCTTTGGCGAGCACAACCGGAGGGGGTGGCGGCGTGTCTGGAACCTCTACCACTGACGGCGGAGGCTCAACCGGCGCGGGGTTCGTAACCGTCTTCTGGGTCCGTTCGTCGGCATTGCCCTTCTTGGGGATATAGATTCCGGCGAGCACCAGGCCAGCCAGAACAATGAGCGCACCCAGCGTCATATACAGACCTCGATGACTGCTGCTGGGTGGAGACGGGAGGGGCGGCGGAACATCCGAGAGCGGTGTGACCTTGGAGGTGACGCGGGCGGCAGCGGACGGCGAAACCGGACTCGCGGATGTGACGGGTGACGGAACGCTTTCATAGCCTGCGGAGGAAGAAGATGTATCCGCGAAAACGGCCGCTGGCATATCCACCGTCGGAGCGAGTCCGCGGGCATTGTTCAGGGCATTGCGAAATGCGGCGGCGGTCTGGAAGCGTTCAGCTGGATCTTTGGCAATCGCCACCAGGATGATTTCGTTGAGCGCGTCAGGAAGTCCGGGCTGCAGTTCGATGGGCGGCCGCGGCACTTCGTTCACGTGGGCGGTCATGATGGCATAGTCGCTGCCGGTCTCGAAGGGCTTTTTGCCGGTTACCATTTCATAGAGGCAAACGCCGACCGAGTAAAGGTCGGATCGCGGGTCGGTAGCCTCACCCTTCACTTGCTCGGGAAACATGTAGTTGATGGTGCCGAGACTCGTACCGGTCAGAGTTAACGTGCGATCGGCGTCCGACCGGGCAATGCCAAAGTCCATGACCTTCACGATTCCCTGAGGAGTCAGCATCATGTTGCCGGGCTTTATGTCGCGATGAATCACATTGTGCTGGTGCGCAAAACCAAGCGCGTTCAAGACCTGGTCGATGTAGTCGAGCGCTTCGGCAACCGTGACTGGGCGAGCGGTCAGCCGCACAGCCATGGAGGTGCCTTCGACGTACTCCATGATCATTACGAGCCGGTCTTCGTGCGTGAAGGCAGTATGAAGCTGCGCGATATTCGGGTGATCCAGGCTGGCTAGCAGCTTGATCTCACGCAGGAAGCGAGCGGCGAGGACCTGGCGTCCGGCCAAGTCGGGCAACAGGATCTTCATCGCTTCAATGCGGTCGGAAATGACGTTCCGGACCCGGTAGACGCAGCCCATTCCGCCCGCGCCCAACTCGTTGAGAATTTCGTAGTCGCCAATTCGCTTACTGATTTCTTCGTTCACTTGGAACTCCTGGGAGATCGGGAAGGGTCGGCTGAGGAGGGCCGCGATTCCGGCGTCAGAATGGTACGCGGAGCCGTGATTAGGCCCCAAAGCTCATGCCGCAGATTATGCCTTGCGCCTGGAGGCGGGTCAAGGCTTTCCCAGCGCTGAAGCGCTGGGCTAAGCTAGGCTGCCACCCGGGCGCGGCTGTAGCCGAAGTCATTGATTCCAGAAGGTCAGCCACATGCTCAGAAGCGGAGCCTTTCGAGGTAGGCGTAGCTGGCCTGGATGCTTTCGAAGGCCTGCTTGGGGTGGTCGTGCTCCACAAAGTAGTGCTTGATTCCAGCTTCGCCCGAGTGCGCGAAGATGCGCTTCCAGTCGATCGAGCCGCTCCCCACTTCGGTCATTACCGGAAATACTCTCTTGAAGGCGACCCATTGACCGGGCTTCTTGGGCGGCGGCACGCTCTTTACGTCTTTCACGTGGACCATGGGGAAACGGCCGGGGTAACGGGCGAAATATTTCAGCGGATCCTGTCCGGCCACGGTCATCCAGCACAGGTCCATTTCCATCTGGACGAGGCTCGGATCTGTTTCTTCCAGCAGAACGTCGTAGGCAAACTTTCCGTTCACTTGGACGAACTCGAAATGATGGTTGTGGTAGGCAAACTGAATACCGGCGTTCTTGCAGGCTTCGCCCGCTTTGTTGAAGACTTCGGCGGCCTGCTTCCAGCCGCTTGGTTCCTTTCGGATTTTTTCGTCAATCCAGGGACACACGATGTATTGATGCCCAATGATTTTGCTGTCGGCAATGACTTGAGGGAATTTTGCGCCAAGGCTCGGATAGTCGATGTGCATCGAAGGGGCGCTCAAGCCGTTGCGGTCAAGAACGGCCCGCACCTGTTGCGGAGTGTGCTTGAAGTATCCGGCGAACTCCACTTCCTTGTAGCCGATGGCTGCAACCTTGGCGATGGTTTCTTCAAAGTGGTGCTTTATCTCGCCGCGGACGGTGTAGAGCTGCACGCCAATCTTTTCGATGCGGTCAGGCTCCGACGCCCAGGTAAGGCGCGGCGCAAATACTGCGGCGGCGGTCAGGGTGCCCAGGAAGGTGCGGCGATCCATCCTTAGAGTTCTCCTTTTTTCATGGAAGCAACGGCGAAGTCGCAGGCTCGGGCGGTGAGAGCCATATAGGTCAGCGAGGGATTCACGCACGAGGACGACGCCATGCAGGCGCCATCGGTGAGGAACAGGTTCTTGGCATCGTGGGCCTGGTTATGGGCATTGAGGACGGACGTCTTGGGATCGCGTCCCATCCGCGCCGTGCCCATCTCGTGGATGGTGAGGCCGGGCGCATTGTCTTCGACGTAGGGCGCGATTTCCTTTGCGCCCGCGGCGGAAAGCATTTCTGCCGCCGTGATGGACATGTCTTTCAGCAGCGATCTCTCGTTCTCCCGCCACTTGCAGTGAATCCGCAAAGCAGGAATTCCCCACTCGTCCTTCACTTCCTTGTCGAGTTCGATGTAGTTCTCCGGGTTGGGCAAGCACTCCCCGAAGCCGTAGAAGTTGAACATCCAAGGCCCAGGACTGCTCAGCAAGTGCTTGTATTCGGCGCCAAAACCGGCCAGTTCGGACCCACGCTCCCAGCTTGGGCGCCAGCCACCGCCTTGAAAGCCGTAGCCACGAACAAAGTTGGGATGCTTGCTTTTCACATTGCGGAAACGAGGCACATAGATGCCATTGGGACGACGGCCCTGGGTGATTTTGTCTTCGTTGCCCGGGATGCGGCCGGTCGCGCCGCCGCCCATGGTGTGGTCCATGAGATTGCGTCCCAGTTCCCCGCTCGAGTTGCAGAGGCCGTTCGGGAATTCAGTGGTGGACGAGTGCAGCAGGATGCGCGTGGACTCGAGCGCCGAGGCGCATAGGAACACAATGCGGCCATGGAATTCGAGACCTTCACGGGTTTGACCGTCGATCACTCTTACGCCGGTAATTTTCCGACTGGCGGGATCGAAGACCAAGCTGTGGACTACACTGTGCGGGCGCAGCGTAAGTTTTCCGGTGGCACGGGCGGCCGGCAGCGTGGCGTTGAGGCTGCTGAAATAGGATTTCGTGATGCAACCGTGATCGCACGGGCCGCAGTAATGGCAGGCGGCTCGGCCGTTGTGAGGGCGCGTCAGGACGGCACAGCGCCCGATCGTCATGAGCCGTTCGCCCGGAAAGTACTTGGCGACCGCGTCTTTCACGATGAGTTCGCTGCACGTCATTTCCATCGGCGGCAGGAATTTGCCGTCGGGAAGCTGCGGCAACCCCTCGGGTTGGCCGCATACGCCGATGTAGTCTTCGACGTAGTCGTACCAGGTCGCGATGTCCTGGTAGCGGATGGGCCAGTCCACGGCGATTCCTTCCCGCAGGTTGGCTTCAAAATCGAGGTCGCTCCAGCGGTAGGACTGTCGTCCCCAAATGATGGAGCGGCCCCCGACCTGCCGCCCGCGAATCCACAGGAACGGCTTGTCATCGTCGGTCGTATAGGGATTTTGTTTGTCGTTGACGAAGAACTTGCTGTTCAGTTCATCGAGGGCGCTGCACTTCTGTTGCACCGGTTGTTCGCGGTTGAAACGATTGCGGTCGCCCATCTCGCGAAATTTTTTCTGCCAGACCGGAACGTGCTCTACATAATCCTTGTCGGGTTCGATGGGGCGTCCTGCCTCCAGGACGAGCGTTTCCAGGCCCTTCTCCGTGAATTCCTTGGCTGCCCAGCCCCCGGTAATGCCGGAGCCCACCACGATGGCGTCGTATGTTTTAGCCGGCATGAGCTATTTCGCAGCCTCCTCTTTTTCGAGTGGGGCACATTGAACATGATGTGAGGGAATGATTTCGTAGTGCAGAGCCTGCTTCGCGCCTGCTTCCGACGTGAAGTAGCCCACTAGTGTTAACTGCTTCATGGCGAAGAAAAATGGCCTGTGGTAGGGATCAAATTCGAGCCGGCGACGGCGAGGTAAATTCACTTCGTCCTGGCGAACTTCGGTCAGTTCCTCGTCGAGGGCGGTCAGCAATTGCTTTTGCTGCACCGCCGCGCAGTCCACAAAATCCTTACCGAACAGATCGCGCGACTGCGTATCCAGCGTAGTGAGCCCGGCCAGGAACTTCGTTCGCTCTTCTTCATCAAACCACTCCGTCAAAATCAGATCGATGAACTCATTGACGCGGGTTGCTTTGGCGCCGGGGGTATCCGTTTGTGGGATGATCAACTCGGCCATCGTCGTAACGGTGGCATCCTGGTGGGGATTGAGAGTCTTGAGAGCCGAGGTTGCGGGAAGCTGGTCGTGAACCTGGCGAAGGAGAGAAAACGCGTCCCGGGAAAGCAACGGAAGAGCCGCGGTCCCGAAAAGAATTCTGATGACTTCGCGTCGCTGCATCGATTTTCCTCAGGGTCCGACGCAGGGTAGCTTAGTCTGGCTGGGCGAACTCGTCAATCATACGAGAGTCTAGGTTCCGCCCACGGCGTGGATGGCTTCTTCCCGGGCTGCCCGAAGGCTGGTAACAGGATCGCCGGCGGGCTCGAACTCCATGGCGACATAGCCACGGTAGTTCAGTTGTGCCAGCTTGCGATAGATGCTCAAATAATTGATTTCTCCGCTGCCGGGTTCATGCCGGCCTGGAACGTCGGCGATGTGGAAAAGCCCCGCCTGCGCGATGTTCTTCTCGAGTTTTTCAATCAGATTCCCCTCGGAAATCTGCTCGTGGTAGAAGTCGTACAGGAACTTCACGCGCGGATGGTCGACCTGGCGGATGATCTCGAACCCTTCGGCTACCGACGTGAGGTAGTACTTCGGGTTTTCTTCCGGATCGATGTTCTCGAGCAGCAGGGTGAGACTGCGCTTGTCGGCGATCTCGGCCGCGCGTTTCAGGCTCTCGATACAGGCTTGATGATGCGCTTCGTGGGAGACTCCCTCTACACGATTCCCGGAGAGAACGATGATCGCGGGACACTGTAGTTGCTCGGCAATCGGAGCGAACCGAGTCAGGTCAGCAAGGAACTTATCGATCGTCTGTGGATTGGCGATGCCGGACCAGACGCCGGCCATGGCGTCCACTACGATTTGCAAAGAGCGCAACTTTGCGGAGGCGCGGCGGAAGTCATCCGGCGACCACTTTTCGTATTCATTCACCAGTTCGACAGCGTGATAGCCGGCTTCGGCGACTTTTTCCAGCCGCTCCTCAAACGGGAGTTTGGGATAGAGCGTCCAGAGCATGACAGAGAAGGTGAAAGGAGGCTGTTTCTGGGCTGGGGCGGCCAGTGAGGGCAGCGCAGGCAGGACTGTGCCGCTGACCGCGGCGGCGCCAAGTATCCGGGAAAAATTGCGGCGGTCCATGGCGCGGTCACCCATCGTCAGGCCGCCGTGCCAAGCAATTCCGCGCGTACGTTCTTCAACACCGCGAGCGCGCGCTGCACACCGACTTCGCCGGGGAGGATCGGGTCCTCATTTTCGATGCTGAGGATACCCTGGTAACCGACCTCCATATAGGTCCGCACGATTTCCTTCCAGGTGTTGGCGCTGTGGCCGTAGCCGACGGATCGGAACGTCTCGGAAGCGAGCGGGAGCTCATCCTTAGAGAAGGCAAAATTCAACACGCCGTACCTGGCGACGTTTCCCTTGTACATCACCGTGTCTTTCATGTGGGCGTGGAAGATCGCGCCCTGTCTCCCCAGCAGGCGAATGACTTCGATGGGGTCGCATCCCTGCCAGAAGAGATGGCTGAGATCGCAATTGGCTCCGATTTCTTCCCCCACGGCGTCACGCAGTTTGAGCAAGGTCATCGGGTTGTAGACGACGAAGCCAGGGTGCATTTCAAACGCCAGCTTGCGGATACCGTGCGAGCGCGCAAACTTTGTTGCTTCCTTCCAGTACGGAATTACTTTTTCTTTCCACTGCCAGTCGAGGATCTGGGCGAATTCGGGAGGCCAGCGGTACGTGGCCCAGTTCGGCATCGTGTCGGCGGGACTGCCGCCAGGACATCCGGAGAAACCGACGATAACCTCCACTCCCATGCGCTCAGCCAAAAGCACAGTGCGCCGGAAAGTCTCGGCGTCGCGCTGGGCGATCTTAGCGTCCGGGTGGACGGGATTGCCGTGACAACTTAAGGTAGCTACCCGAATGCTGCGGTCTTCGAATTTCTTCCTCCAGGCTCGCATCCTGGCGGGGTCGTCCAGCAGTTCCTGCACCGGACAATGCTTGTCACCGGGGTAGCCGCCGGTGCCGATCTCTACTGCCTCAATTCCCCAAGCGGCGAATTTCTCGATCATTTCGTCGGTGGAGAGATCGGGGAAGGCAGGATCGAAAACGCCGATCGGGATTTTGCGCGCAACGCCCGCAGCGAGTGGGGCTTCCTGCAGGCTGGCTTCGGCCCGCGCAGAAGTTAGCGCTGGGACGGCGACGGACGCCGCCAGCGCTCCACCGGCCGTGCTGAGGAATTTTCTACGGTCGAGAGACAGAAGTGTTAAGTCGCGATCCATGATTGTGGCGGGCCTCACAATTGAAGATTGCACAACCGCCTTCTTGTAAGCGGCGGGAGAATTATAGCGCCGCAGAAGATGGACAGGTGCACTGGTTCTTGACGACTCGGCCGCGCCAAAACTCTTAACCACACGGCCCCCAGGTACACAGAGGAAACCTTACTCGTGACGCAGCGCTTCAATAGGGTCAAGGCGCGAAGCGCGGATGGCAGGGATCATCCCGCTTACCAGTCCGACGGCGCCGAGGATAACG
>JACXTT010014817.1_pt1 | contig 10169 bp, 10 predicted proteins | sample 9270951 | NCBI WGS metagenome assembly JACXTT01 (sample SAMN15532306, study PRJNA645909) | rock metagenome | isolation source: weathered quartz diorite | place: Puerto Rico | collected 2017-06-21
CGAAGCCCGTGCCCTCGATGTTCGGGAACGCGTAGAACGCGCCCTGCGGCAGCTTGCAGCGGACACCTGGAATGCCGTTGAGGCCATTCACCACGAGGTTGCGACGGTGCTCGAACACCTTGACCATCCGATTCACTGCGTGCGCCGACTCGGGCGTGGAAAGCGCCTCGATCGCGGCCATTTGCGTGAAGCCTGCGGCGCAGGACGAGGAGTTGATCATCAGCTGCTCGAGCTTGGCGGCGAGCTCCTTTGGAGCCACCGCGTAGCCCAAGCGCCAACCCGTCATCGCATAGGACTTGGAGAGCCCGTCCATGAGCACTGTGCGCTCGCGCATGCCGGGCTGCTCCATGGGCGACACATGATGGAAGCCGTACACCAACTGGCTGTAGATCTCATCCGACACGACCATGAGGTCGTGTTCGCGCGCGAGCTCGCAGACGGTCTTGATGTCGTCTTCTGTGAGGACGCCGCCCGTGGGGTTCTGCGGCGTGTTGATGATGATCATGCGGGTCTTCGGCGAGATGAGCGATCGCAGCTCGTCGAGGTCCATGCGGAAACCGGTCTCCTCGCGCAACGTGACGAGCTTCGGCACGCCACCGATGAAGTTGACCTGCGAGTGATAGGCCGGATACCCGGGGTCGGGCATGATGACCTCGTCGCCCGGCTCGACTGTCGCGAGCAGGGTGAAGAGCAGCACGTTCTTGGAGCCCGGCACGAGGACGACCTCGGAGCCGTCGACCTCGCACTTGAGCATCCGCGACACGAACTCCGCGACGGCCTCGCGCACCTCTTTGATGCCGCCGGCCGGTGTGTAGTGGGTGTAGCCGTTCTGCAGCGCGGAGATGCCCGCCTCGATGATGTTGTCGGGCGTGGCGAAGTCGGGCTCGCCTATCTCCAGGTGAACGATCTTCTTGCCCTCGGCCTCGAGCTTGCGAGCCCTGGCCAGGACCTCGAACGCGCCCTCGGTCCCGAGGCGGGTCATGCGCTCGGCGAACTTGATGGTCATACGACGCGAATCCTAGTGGACACCAATCAGCGCGCCCCCGTCGATGCCGATCGTCTGGCCCGTGATGTAGCCGGCCTGCTGGGAGCACAGGAAAGCGCAAGTGGCCCCAAACTCCGCCGGATCGCCGAGGCGCCGAGCCGGTACGTCGGCCGCACTCCGTTTGATGTACTCCGCGATGTCGACCCCGGCAGGTGCGAGGTGACGTATGCGGTCGGTGAGTATGCTGCCCGGCGCCAGGCAGTTGACGGTGATGCCGTCGGGCCCGAGCTCTCGGGACAGCGTCTTGGCCATGCCCGTCACGGCCGCCCGGACGCTGTTCGACAGGACGAGGTTAGGGATGGGCTGACGGACGCTGACCGACGTGATGATGACGATGCGGCCCTGTTCGGACTTCTTGAGGTGCGGAAGTGCGGCCTTGATGAGGCGCACCGCGCTCATCAGCGTCAACTGGTGCGCGGCATCCCAGTGCTCGAGCGTCGTGCCCTGGAAGTTGGCCGCGGGCGGGCCTCCCGCGTTGACGACGAGGATGTCGAGGCCGCCGAGCGCCGACGCGGCTGCTTCGACCGCCGCCTCCGGCTGGCCGGCGACCGCCACGTCCGCCGCGTGCCAGCCCGCAGCACCGATCTCCGGGGCGACCTTCTCGAGCAGCGAACTGTCGCGAGAGCTGATGAACACCCTCGCACCCTCGCCTGCGAGAGCCTCCGCGCAGGCGCGACCGAGACCTTTGCTGGCGGCGGTGACGAGCGCGCGGCGGCCTTTGAGCCCGAGGTCCACTTCCTAATTCTCGCTAGGCCGTGGTGTTCACGTACCAGTCGCTCACATACTGGAAGCGATCTGACGGCTCGATCACGCGGTTCAGGTGGACGCCGCGCACGCGCTGCGACACCGCGTAGTCGTAGTGGGCCGAGTAGAGGAAGATCGCCGGCGCCTGGTCGGCGATCAGCGACTGGAAGTCCGTGTAGGCGGCCAGGCGCTCGCCCTGGTCGACCGCGGCGCGACCGTCTTCGAGGTCCTTGTCGATGAGCCCCCACCCGTGCGCGTATGCAAAGTTCAGGCTGCCCGCGTCTGCGCCGGAATGCCACAGCGAGTAGAGGTCAGGGTCGGGCCCGACGTCGAACACGACCAGCGCCATCTGGTAACTGCGACTGAGCAAGTAGCTCTGGACGAGCTCGGACGGTGGGACGGGCTTCACCTTCACCGAGACCCCGATCTCGCTCAGCTGGCGCGACACCGCGGCGGCGATCTCGCGGTTGGGAAACGAGTCGGTGACCACCAGGCTGACCTGGAACGGCAGCCCTGACTTGTTGGTGCGGACCTGCTGCCCCGGCGGGATCGTCCAGCCGGCCGTGTCGAGAGCGCGCGCGGCCGCGAGCTGGTCGTAGGGAAACTTGCGCGCGGCAGACTCGGCGAAGGCCCAATCGCCCGCGGGTATGGGCGTCGGGTCTGCCTCGGCTCGGCCTCCCAAGACGTCGCTGATAACCAGATCGCGGTTCACCGCCTGCACGAGCGCGCGGCGCACCGCCACGTCGCCGAAGTAAGTCTTGCCGTCACCGTCCGAATTCATGCTCACGAACGCGTTCGTGTACGTGCGCGCATCCATCACTGTCAAATCGGTCGCGGTCTGCAGCGCGTTGAGCTCCTCCGGCTCGAGGCCACCGACCAGGTCCGCCGCGCCGGACCGCACCGCGAGGATCGCGGCCTGGGGGTTGTTGGCGGGGTACGTGCGCATGATCAGGTGGTCGAGGTACGGCTTGGGGACGGCGTTTGGGTTGCGGTCAAGCGTGATGCCGCGCGAGTCGATGGAAGACACCATGAAAGGCCCGGTGCCGAGCGCCCGCGCCCCGCTGTGGGCGCTGGCCGCGATCTGCGGCGGCGCCATCCCGCTGAAGAGGTGCTTGGCGATGATGCCGATCCGGAGCGCGAGCGGGAAGGAAGCGCTCGGTGAACGCAGCGTGAAGACCACCTGGTTGTCGCCGGCGGGGGCCACCCCGAGCTGCCGCCAGAACGCGGCGCCGGGCAGGTCGTACTCCGGGTCCTGCAGCACCCTGAACGTGAACAGGACGTCATCGACGGTGAAGGGCTCGCCGTCAGCCCACTTGATCCCGTCCCGGACCTTGAACGTGTATGTCAGGTGGTCCGGCGAGATCGCCCATTCGCTCGCCAGCAAGCCGATCACGCGCTGGTTGGCGTCGACAGTGGTGAGGCCCTGATAGATCACGCTGTCGACGTCACGCGTGCTGTCGTCCTGCTCGTAGAGCGGATTCAGCGGGCCGGGCGAGCCGACGAGCGCCTCCACTGCCGTACCGCCGCGCGCCGCCTTCGGCAGCGTGGCGATGGGCTGGCACGCGGCGACCGCCAGCACGACCAGCAAACAAATCCCCGCAACGCGGGTCACGGACGAAACCCTATTTGAGCTCCGTCACCCAGATGTTGGCGACCGAGCAGATGAGGAAGGCGAAGACGATGACCCACGTGGTCCAGTAGATCTGACGCTCCAGACCGCGGCGCGTGCGGTATCCGCCACCGAGTCCATCGCCACCGCCGCCGATCGTCCCACCCAACCCAGTGGCCTTGGGGGTCTGCACAAGCACCCCGGCCGTCAGCAGGACTGCGAGAACCACCTCGACGATGACGAGTGCGTTCTTGACATTGGTCATCGGATGAACTCCCGGATTCTACCGATGACGGGCTACGGGCTGGTCACGGCTGGATCCGTGAGGTAGCGCTGCACCGCCGGTCCGAGCCAGCTCGCGAGGTCGTCGGAGCCGGCCGAAGCGAGCGGCTCCACCTTGACGACGTAGCGCAGCATCGCGAGCCCGATGAGCTGGCTGGCGGCTAGGGTTGCGCGCAGCTCGGGCTGATCCAGCTGGATGGCGGCAGCCAGGCGAGCGAGCACCTCGCGGCTGACGAACTCGCGAAGCGCAGAGGCCGCGCGCTCGCTGCCAACGACCGACCGGATCACCGCGAGCATCGGGCTGCCGGCCGGTGAGTCCCATGTCTGGATGAAGAACCTGACGAGGCGTTCGCCGAGGCCATCGACGCCGGGCTCCAGCAGCCGTGGGATGAACTCCGCCGGGTCCACCGGGAACTCGACGGCCGCGATGAAGGCGCCCTCCTTGGACCCAAAGTAATGCGAGATGAGGGCAGGGTCGACACCCGCGGCCGCGGCGATCCCCCGGACTGTCGCACCGTCATATCCGACCTCGCTGAAATGTGCCCGCGCGGCCGCGAGGATCTTTTCCCTCGTGCCGCCGCCACCGGCGCGGCGGCCGGTCCTCGGCAACCTCTCTACCCCGCGTGGGCGGCGGCGGGTCGGGGCGCGCGACGCGCGAGGCCGCTGACGATCACGAGCAGCAGGCCCACCACGAGCCACGCTCCGATCACGAGCACGGGGGATGCGACTCCTTCGCCGCCGAAGTAGAGAGTTCCGCGAAGCGCGCTGCTCAGCTGACCCGCCGGCATCCAGGGCGACATCCACCGGTACGCGTCGGGCAGGATCGTGCTCCCGGCCGGACCGCCCGACGAGATGAGGTCGAGGAGGATTACCACCAGCGCAGCCAGGCCGAGGCCTGGTGCTCCTAGTAGTCGCGCGAGCCCCGCGACGAACGTCCCGACCGCAAATGACGTCAGTGCGACGAGCCCGCCCATGGCAATCAAGGCAGACGTGTCGTAGCCGTTGGCGAGCCAGCTGGCGGAGGCAACGCCGACGCTGCCCGCCAGCACCGCCCAGACGGCGCTCACGCCGATCCAGGTCGCTCCGCTCGCATTGACGCCGGCCCGCACCAGAAGGCCGATCTGGACGACGAGCGTCGAGATCAGCGTCGCGAGGATGAGGAAGAAGAGGATCAGTCCGTGCGCGTCACCCGACGCGAACGGATGGACGACCTCGACCGGCGCCGGCTGGTTCGGCGCGGACAGGGCGGCGCTGAACACGGTCGTGATCACCGTGGTGGCCGTGTCGCCGGCCGCGCCGGCGACCACGATCCGCGAGCCGCTGGGGCCGACGATGATCACGCCATCCACGTCGCGGCGGTCCAGGGCGGCGCGAGCCGTGTCCTCCGAGTCGTACGTCGTGAAATTGAACGTACCCGGGGCTTTCTGCGCGAGCGCCGCCGTCATCGGCTGGATGGCCTGGTCGGGTCCCACCAACCCGACAGGAATGTCGTGCGGCCGCGGGTCGCGGATCGCGGTTCCGATCAGCCCCAAAAGAGCCACCAGGACCACGAGGCCGCCAACCAACGGCGGCACGATCTTCTCCATTGACTCCCTTGCCATCACGTCCACCTCCCAGAATTCATCGTGCGATGAATTCTACAGGCGATGAATTACCCTGTCAAGGGACCGGTGGTGGGGTTCGGCGTTATTTGTAGCGCTCGGCGACGGCCTTCCAGTTGATCGTGTTGAACCAGGCCGCGACGTAGTCGGCGCGCTTGTTCTGGTACTTCAGGTAGTAGGCGTGCTCCCACACGTCGACGCCGAGGATCGGGGTCATGCCATCCATGTAGGGGCTGTCCTGGTTGGGGTAGCCCTTGATGGAGAGCTTGCCGCCGGCGTCGGCGATGAGCCAGCCCCACCCGCTGCCGAACTGGCCGACGGCCGCCTTGGTCAGCTGCTCCTTGAAGCCGTCGTACGAGCCGAACGTGCTGTTGATCGCGTCGCCGATCCGACCCGAGGGCGCGCCTCCGGCGCCCGGGCCCATGCTCGTCCAGAAGATCGAGTGGTTGGAGTGGCCGCCGGCGTTGTTGCGCAGCACGTTGCGCACGTCCTCGGGGACCGTGCTGATGCCGCGCAGGAGGTCCTCGACGGACTTGCTCGCGAGCTCGGGGTGCTTCTCGAGCGCGCCGTTGGCGTTGTTCACATAGGCCTGGTGATGCTTGTCGTGATGAATCTCCATCGTCTTGGCATCGATGTGCGGCTCGAGCGCGTCGAACCCGTAGGGAAGCGGCGGAAGCTGATAAGCCATGCGGAACGAATCCCCCTTTCAGAAGCGGACGATCGAATACGAAACCCAGTCTAGCCACGGGCCGAAATCGTCGTTTGCATGCAAACGCGTGATTGAAAGCGAGATTTTCTGTGCGTTTGTATGCAAGCGGTGGTATTCGGCGCCCTAGCCGCGCTGCGTTTGCGCTTTCACCTCGGCGGCCCGGCGCTCGATCTCGGCGGGGTCGCCGAGGTAACGCCACGACGCGACGCTGAAATCCGCCCGCAGGTAGTAGACGCGAGGCACTGCGGTCGGGATGTCGAGGTCGACCACCTCCTGCTCACTGAGCCCGTCCAGGTGCTTGACCAGCGCCCTCAGGCTGTTGCCGTGCGCGGAGATGAGAACGCAGCGGTGAGTGAGCAGGTCGGGCACGATCGAGTCGTACCAGTACGGCAGCATCCGGGCGACCACGTCCTTCAGGCACTCGGAGCTGGGAAGCAGCTCCGGCGGCAGGTCCGCATAGCGGGAGTCGCGTGCAGGGTGGCGCTCATCACCCGGTTCCAGGGCCGGCGGGCGCACGTCGTAGCTCCGACGCCACAGCTTCACCTGGTCGGCGCCGTACCGCCCGGACGTCTCCTTTTTGTTCAGACCCTGCAGCGCGCCGTAGTGGCGTTCGTTCAGCCGCCAGCTGCGGCGCACTGGGATCCACGTCCGCGCCATCTCCTCCAGCGCGATGTCAGCGGTCTGGATCGCGCGGATGAGCACTGAGGTGTGGACGATGTCGGGCAGCAGCGCGGCGCGAGTCAGCTGGCGCCCCGCCTCGCGTGCCTCCTCCGCGCCGTGCTCGCTGAGCGGCACGTCGTGCCAGCCGGTGAAGAGGTTCTCGAGGTTCCAGGTGCTCTGACCGTGCCGGAGGAGGACGAGCGTCGCCAAGCCTTTAACGGTTGTGGCCATAGACCTCGTTGGTGACCCGGACGATCTGTGCGAACTCTTCCGCCTTGAGACTGGCGCCCCCGACCAGGCAGCCGTCGCAAAGCGGCAGCTCCACGTAGGACTCGACGTTCGCGGCCGTCACGCTGCCGCCGTAGAGCACTCGCACCTTTCGCGCAGCGCCTGCGCCGATCAGCTCCCCCACCACCCGGCGGATCAGCCGCATGGTCTTGTACGCGTGCTCGGGGTCGGCGTTCTTGCCGCTGCCGATGGCCCACACGGGCTCATAGGCGACGACGAGGCGCGACGAGTCATCGGCCGAGCAGTTTGCGAGGCTGGCCTTGACCTGGCCGGTGACTATCTCGTCGCTGCGGCCCGCGTCGTAGTGGTCCTCCAGCTCGCCGACGCACACGATCACGTTCAGGCCGGTGGCCAGGGCGGCAGCGGCCTTGCGGGCCACCATGTCGTCGGTCTCGCCGAGAAGGACGCGGCGCTCGGAGTGGCCGACGATGACCCACTGGCACCAGCCGCGCAGCATCGCGGGTGAGACCTCGCCCGTGTAGGCGCCCGACGTCTCCCAGAAGCAGTCCTGGGCGCCGAGCTTGACGCCCGAGCCCTCGAGCACCTCGGCGACGCCCAGCAGCCACGGGAACGGAGGAAAAAGCGCGACCTCGACGTTGTCCACCGACTCGCCGGCGACGCCCAGCACACCCTTCACGAGGTCGACGGCCTCTCCTCCGTCGACCGGGTTCATCTTCCAGTTGGCGGCAAGAAGCGCCTTTCCATTCGGGGCTACCGACAACGAACGGTTACGCCTCCTTCAGAACGGCGACGCCCGGCAGCTCCTTGCCCTCGAGGTACTCGAGGGTTGCTCCGCCTCCGGTCGAAATGAACGAAAAGCGACCGGCCAGACCCAGCGCGTCGACAGCGGCGGCTGTGTCGCCCCCGCCGACGAGAGTGTATGCGCCCGAAGAGGCGATGGCCTCACCTACAGCCTTTGTTCCCGCGCTGAACTCCTTCACCTCTGTGATGCCCATCGGTCCGTTCCAGACGATCGTGCCCGCGCCCTGCAGTCGCTGGGCGAACACCCCGACCGACTGAGGTCCGATGTCCACCGCGATCCAGCCTGGCTCCACATGCTCGGCGGGGAAGACGCGCAGCGGCTGGCCTGACGCGGTCTGCTGTGTGGCCGCGAGGTCGACAGGGAGAACGAGCCGCTGGCCCATGGTCTTCCAGATCTGGTTCGCCGCCTCGATGGCCGTGTCATCGATCAAGCTGTTGCCCGTCTCATGGCCCTGGGCCTTCAGGAAGGTGTTGGCCATCGCCCCGCCGATGATCAGGGTGTCGACCTTGGTTGCCAGGTTGTTGAGGAGGCCGATCTTGGTCGAGACCTTCGCGCCGCCGATGACCGCCACCAGCGGCCGCTTGGGGTACTCGAGCGCGGCGTGCAGGGCAGTGAGCTCCGCATCCATCAGGAAGCCCGCGTACGCGGGCAGGAAGTGCGCGACGCCGACCACCGACGCGTGCGCGCGATGCGCCGACGCGAATGCGTCGAGGACGAAAATCTCAGCCAGCGAGGCGAGCTGCTGCGCGAAGCCGGGGTCGTTCGCCTCATCTTCGGGATGGAAGCGAACGTTCTCCAGGACCAGCACCGAGCCCGGCTGCATGCGCGACACCGCCGACTGCGCCTGTGGCCCCACGCAGTCGTATGCGAATTTCGCCTCGGTCCACAGCGCGCGCCCGAGCTCCTGCGCGACCGGCCGCAGGGAAAGCGACTGGTCGATGCCCTTCGGTCGCCCGAGGTGCGACATCACGATGACGTAGGCGCCGCGTGTCTGGAGGTCCTTGAGCGTCGGCACCGCGGCTTTGATTCGAGTCGCATCCGCGACCTGGCCGTCCTTCAAGGGAACGTTCAGGTCCTCGCGAACGAGGACCCTTTTGCCGGCGACGTCGACAGACGCTATCGAAGCTTTCAGAGCGCGCCCGCCATGTACGAGATGAGGTCGACCATGCGGCAGCTGAAGCCCCACTCGTTGTCGTACCAGCTGACGACCTTGGCGCGCTGCGGCCCGAGCATCAGCGTGAGCGGCGCGTCGACGATGGAGGAATGCGAGTCGCCTTTGAAGTCGGACGACACCAGCTCCTCGTGGCTCACCGAGAGGATGCCCTTGAGCTCGCCGCTCGCGGCCTCGTCAAAGGCGGCGTTGATGTCCTCCACCGTGGTGGACTTCCCGAGCTCGACGCTCAGGTCGACGACGGACACGTCCAGGACCGGCACCCGAAAGGACATGCCGGCAAACCTCCCGGACAGGTCGGGCAGCACCTCGGCAACGGCGCGATTGGCTCCCGTCGATGTCGGGATGATGTTGTCGGCAGCCGCGCGGGCGCGGCGGAGATCCTTGTGCGGCAGGTCCTGGAGGCGCTGGTCGGCCGTGTAGGCATGGATGGTGGTCATGAAGCCGCTCTCGATGCCGAACGAGTCATGCAGAACCTTGGCCATCGGCACGAAGCAGTTAGTCGTGCAGCTCGCGTTGGAGATCACGTTGTGCTTGGCCGGGTCGTAGCCCCTGTGGTTGACGCCCATGACGACCGTGTAGTCCTGGTGCGTCGCGGGGGCGGAGATGATCACCTTTCTGGCCCCACCGCGGTCGATGTGCACCCGGGCCTTGGTGGCATCGGTGAAGAGTCCGGTCGACTCGACGACCAGGTCGACGCCGAGGTCCTTCCACGGCAGCTCGCCCGGATCCTTGATGCTGAGGAACTTGACGCTCCGGCCGTCGACGTTGATGGTGTCGTCCTTCGACGAAACCGCCTCTGGCAGGGTGCCGAAAGTGGTGTCGTGCTTGAGCAGATGCGCGAATGTGTGCGCGTCGCCGATGTCGTTGACGGCCACGAAATCGATGGCCGCGTCGAGCTTGAGCGCCGCGCGAAAGATGTTGCGGCCGATGCGTCCAAAACCGTTGATGCCGACCTTCACAGCCATGCTTTGCGCGCCTGCTCCCCTTTTGATCTGGTGTGAGTTCGCCTAATGTTAGGGCCCAGCCGGGGACGGCCTGTGAATGGGGTCTGGGCGGCCTGGATGCGGGCCGGGTTGAATTTATCTTGTTAATTTAGCTTGACAATACAAACGCATGTTCGTATATTGGGAACCATGATCGCGGCGACCGAATCGAAGCCGCTGGTCACCTCCTCGCGCACCCCTCGCCAGGTCGCTGACGAGATGGCGCTCGTGCGCCACGAGATCGACATGCTCGAGCTCTGCTTCTCCAGCCTGGCCGCCGAATTTGCCGCGACCGAGGTCTACGACGAAGA
>JACXTT010014818.1_pt1 | contig 10169 bp, 5 predicted proteins | sample 9270951 | NCBI WGS metagenome assembly JACXTT01 (sample SAMN15532306, study PRJNA645909) | rock metagenome | isolation source: weathered quartz diorite | place: Puerto Rico | collected 2017-06-21
GGGCCGCTCCCCGCCACGTTGTGTACATCGACGGACAATTCGGGGTTGGCGATCGGCCCCGACTGGATGCGCCGCCCCTCGGCAATGCCGACATCCCGCTCCGCCGCAGTGAGCCGCGGATTGAATGCGAGCGCCCGCCCCAAGGCATCCCGCAGAGTCAGCGTACCGCCTGATTGCGCATCGGCGTCGATGCCGAACGGCTGAACAGCAAGCGAGGCAGCAAGCAGCGTTACTCGAAACAACATGGCATTTCCGGATTGAGACCAGGCGTCAGGCGGAGTGCGGCGGGACAACATGTCCGGTCGAGGGTGCCGCGTCGGACCGCTGGTCGGCAACCGGCTCCGTCTCGATATCCTCATGATCCTTCGTTCGCGAGAACAGACGCTGGATCACGACGAAGAACACCGGCACCAGCAGCAGCGCCAGCACCACCACCGAGATCATGCCGCCCATCACGCTGGTGCCGAGCGACTGCTGGCTCAGACCACCCGCCCCCGTGGCAATCGCCATCGGCAACACGCCGCAGACGAACGCGAGGCCGGTCATCAGAATGGGCCGGAAGCGCAGACGACACGCTTCGATCGTGGCAGAGATCAGCGGCTTGCCCTGAGTATGCAATTCCTTGGCGAACTCGATGATCAGAATGGCGTCCTTCGCCGCCAGACCGACGATCGTGATCAGCGCCACCGTGAAGTAGACGTCGTTCGGCAACCCGCGCAAACTGGCTGCCAGCACCGCGCCGACCATACCGAGCGGAATGGTCAACAGCACCGCCAGCGGAATCGTCCAGCTTTCATAAAGCGCAGCCAGACACAGGAACACCACCAGGATCGACAACGCGAGCAACAGCGGCGCCTGCGAACCGGAGAGCTTCTCCTGCAGCGACTGACCGGCCCAGTCATAGCCGAAGCCACGCGGCAACTGGCCGGCGAGCCGTTCCATCTCGGCGATCGCATCGCCGCTGGTGTAACCGGGCGCGGCCGAGCCGCTGATCCGCACGGCCGGATAGTAGTTGAAGCCCGCGATCTGCGATGCACCGACCTGCCACTCGACGTTGGCGAAGGCCGATAACGGCACGAGTTGCCCGCGACTGTTCTTGACGTTGTAGTTCAGAATGTCCGCAGCCTGCATCCGGCCCGCCGCATCCGACTGCACGATCACACGCTGCATGCGTCCCTGGTTCGGGAAGTCGTTCACGTACGCCGAACCGAGGTTGGTCGAGATCGTAGTGTTGATGTCCTCGAAGGTCACGCCGTGGGCGCTGGCCTTCTCGCGATCGACCGCAAGGCGGATCTGCGGCGACGGCGGCAAGCCTTCAACGAATACGTTCTGCAGAATCGGGCTCTTGTTCGCGGCCGCAATCAGCGTCTGCGTTGCCTGAGTCAGCGCCGCATACCCCTTCTGTCCGCGATCCTGCAGACGGAAGCTGAAGCCGGACGAGTTGCCGAGGTTATCGATCGGCGGTGGCTGCAGCGCAGAAATCTTCGCATCGCGGATCGACGAGAGCGCCTTGTTGGTGTCGTCGACGATTGCCGCGGCGGATTCCTTCTTGCTGCGTTCGGACCAGTCCTTCAGCGTCACGAAAGCCTGCGCGGTGTTGGCGCCCTGACCCAAGAAGCTGAAGCCCGTGAGAAAGGTCACCTCCTCAACACCCGGACGCTGGAGCAGATACTTCTCGACCCGCTCGACCGCATCGAGCGTGCGGCCGTAGGAAGCGTCAGACGGCGTCTGCACGTCAACCGTGATAAAGCCCTGGTCATCGATCGGCAGAAAACCGCCCGGCATGCGCACGAACGCGAAACCGAGGCCCAGCAGCAGCACGGCGTAAACCAGCATCAGTCGGCCGGTCTTCTTCAGCATCCGCGCGACCAGCGAACCATAGCCATCGCGAACCGCATCGAGCTTGCGGTTGAACCAGCCGAGCGGCCCCGTCTTCACATGACCGTGACCAGCCTCGACCGGCTTCAGGAAGGTAGCACACAGCGCCGGCGTCAACGTCAGCGCCATCAACGCCGAGAAGCTGATCGCCGCGACCATCGTCACCGAGAACTGCCGGTAGATGACGCCGACAGAACCCGGGAAGAACGCCATCGGCACGAACACCGCCACCAGCACCAGCGTGATGCCGATGATGGCACTGGTAATCTGCGTCATCGCCTTGCGGGTCGCCTCCTTCGGCGAAAGCCCCTCCTCGGCCATGATGCGCTCGACGTTCTCGACCACGACGATGGCGTCGTCGACCAGGATGCCGATCGCCAGCACCATGCCGAACATCGTCAGCATGTTGATGGAGTACCCCGCAAGCAGCAACACCGCACAGGTACCGAGCAACGCCACCGGCACCACAACAGTCGGAATAAGCGTGTAGCGGAAGCTTTGCAGGAACAGGAACATCACGATGAAGACGAGCACGACGGCTTCGAGCAAGGTCATCAGCACCTTGTTGATCGAGGCCTGCACCACCGGCGTGATGTTGTACGGGATCTCGTAGGCGATATTCGACGGGAAGAAGCGCGACAGCTCCTTCATCTTGGCATCGACGGCGGTCGCGGTCGCGAGCGCGTTGCCGGTCGGCGCAAGCAGCACCGACAGACCGGCTGTCGGCTCGCCGTTGAGGCGCGTCGTGAACTGGTAGTTCATACCGCCGACTTCAATGCGGGCGACGTCGCGCAGCCGTACGGTCGAACCGTCCGGATTGGCGCGCAAGACGATCGCACCGAATTCGTCCGGCGAGTTGAGCTGCCCCTTCACCAGCACGAGCGCCGAGATCGGCTGCCCCTTGCGGCTCGGCTCGGCGCCGATGCTGCCCGACGAGACCTGCGCATTCTGCGCGGAGATCGCCTTGGTCACATCGTCTGACGTCAGGTTGTAGCCGACGAGCTTGGACGGATCGATCCAGATGCGCAGCGATCGCTCGGTCGAGAACAGCGTGGCGCGGCCGACGCCCGGAATGCGGCGGATTTCACCGAGTACGTTGCGGATCATGAAATCGCCGAGGCCGATTTCATCGAGGCTGCCGTCGGTCGACTTCAGCGTGATGATCTGCAGCACCGCGCTGGAGGCTTCCTCGACGAGAATGCCCTGCTGAATCACGGCACGCGGCAGACGCGCCTCGACGCGCTTGATGCGGTTCTGCACCTCGACTGAGGCAAGGCTCGGGTCCGTCCCGGGGACAAAGTTGGCGACGATCTCGACCTGACCCAGCGAGTCGCTGGTCGACTCGAAGTTCAGGATGCCTGCGGCACCATTGAGCTCCTCCTCAATCAGGCGCGTGACGCTGTTGTAGAGGTTTTCCGGCGAAGCGCCCGGGTAGCTGGTGCTGATCGAAATCGACGGCGGCGCAATGATCGGATACTGCGCGACCGGCAACTGCGGGATCGCGATGATGCCGAGAAGACAAATAAAGAGCGCCACCACCCATGCAAAGATGGGCCGGTCAATGAAGAAGCTGGGCATGAGTGCGGCTCGTTATTCCAACCGCGCCGGAATGCTATCAGCAGAAGCCATGTCTTGTGGCCACTTTCCGGGATTCACGGCATCGCCCACGGCGAACTTCTGGAACCCCTCGACGACCACGCGGTCACCCTGCTTCAGCCCGTCCAGGATGAACCAGTTGCCTTCAATCGCAGTGCCGATGCGGACCGGCTGCAGCGCGACGCGATTCTCGTTGTTGAGAACGTAGACCTCACTGGTGCCTGCGCTGTTGCGCTGGATCGCCTGCTGCGGGATCACGATCGCATCCTTGTCGATACCCTGCTCGATCTGCACGCGCACGTACATGCCCGGCAACAATTCGCGATTCGGATTCTTGAACTCGCCGCGCAATGTCACCTGACCGGTGAACGTATCGACCTTCGCATCGGAGAACAGCAGTTTACCCTGCGAGGCATAAAGCGCCCCCTCGTCGAGCACCAGCCGCACCTTGGCTGCGCCCGGCTCGATGCGCTCAAGCTCGCCTGAATCGAAATCGCGACGCAGACGGTTAAGTTCCGAAGCCGATTGTGTGAAGTCCGCATAGACGGTTTCAAGCTGCTGGATCGTTGCCATGCTCGTCGCATCATTCTGCACAACCAACGCGCCCTCGCTGACCAGCGCGGCACCAATGATGCCGCTGATCGGCGCACGAACGGTCGCGTATTCGAGATTGAGTCGAGCGCGAGCGACATCAGCCTTCCGCGCGGCGACGTCGGCAGCTGCCTGCCTTGCCGTCGCGATCGCCGTTTCATTCTCAGCAAGCGATGCTGCCTGCTTGCTGATCAGCTGCGCCGTGCGGTTGGCCTGCGCGGTGGTCTGCTCGAGCACGGCCTCAGCCTTGGCCAAGGCAGCTTCGGCCGACTGCAAGTCGACCTCAAACGGCTTGGGATCGATCTGGTAGAGCGCATCGCCAGATCGCACCTCGCTGCCCTGTTCGAACAGACGCGCAATCACGATGCCCGACACGCGCGCACGAACATCCGCCACACGCGTCGGTGCGATGCGTCCGGGCAACTCCTTGATGATCGGCTTGGGTGATGCGGAGATCGTCACGACGCCAACTTCGGGGACAGGTGGCGGGACCGCAGCAATGCTGCGGTCATCGCATCCAGCCAACACGAGAGGCGCTCCCATGAGTGTTAGAACAGCCATGGCAAAGTGAGCTCTCATCGGTCCTTCCTCGTTGTTGGCCCTGATCCGACTTGCCGGCGAAGTGACGCCGATGGATCCAGAAACACGAATGCAAGCTTCGCGCCGTCGCACCCATAAAGCTGGCGCAACGCAGCAATGCAGTGGTGGCGAAGCAAATCAGTGCGGGTAATTAGCGGGAATCGTTCGACTTTTGCGACTCAAAAAATGTTGAGCGCTACACTGCGTCGCAGCGAACTTTTGCATCACAGCTGCCTGCTTGCACAGCAGATCGCGCCACGTCGCTGGTAGCGTTGAACAAATTCCTGCACGCGGTGAATTGTAAAGAAGTGGAACCTGCTGACGTTCTTGAGCGGTTCCAAACCTGTGCGCGAGTTATCCTCATCGCGCCGCAATCGTGAATCGTCATTTACGAATCTTGCCGCGCATCAGACTGCGATAACCTGACGCAGCCTAACGATTCATCGCCAGCAAACATTAATTGCTCGGTACGGAAAACGTCCTGCACAAGGCAGGACGATGATACTTCGTTCGATGCATCGTCAGCCGCATCGGCGCACTGCGGCTGACACTCTTGAGCAATCTTGAGCTACTTCGCGTAACGCGCCTGGCCCATCTTGCCCTTCTCGGTCTTGAGCATCAGCGTGATGCTGGCATTCGTCGCGACGGCCTTCTTGGCCTCGCCCTTCAGCGCGCTTTCGCCCGACGGCGCGAGTACCACCGTCTCGCGATCCGAGCCGCTGACGATGAGCACCGAGCCAGAATAGCCCTTGGTTGCCATCGGCTTGTTGTTCTCATCAAGAACATTGATGGTGACGACGCTTCCGCTCGTCAGCAACTCCGCATGCACACCCGCGACATCCTCCACCACGCCGCCATTCGGCCCCTTGGTGCCATGCGAATGCTGCGCAAACGCGGGCAATGCATACAAAAGAGCAGCGGCAACGATCGCGACAAATCTCATTTCGTCTCTCCTGGTTGAACAACGGTGGAAGAAGCTTCGGCTGGCGCACGTTCGCGCCTGAACAGCACATAGAGCGCTGGCAGAACCAACAACGTGAGGATCGTCGAGGAGATGATGCCGCCAATCACCACCGTGGCGAGCGGGCGCTGTACTTCGGCACCGGGGCCGGTTGCAATCGCCATCGGCACGAAGCCGAGTGAGGCGACCAGCGCCGTCATCAACACCGGCCGCAGCCGCGTCAGCGCCCCCTCCTCGACTGCCTCGAGCAGTGAGCGCCCTTCAGCGCGCAACCGCTCGATGAAGCTGATGATGACAAGGCCATTCAGCACCGCAACGCCGGACAGCGCAATGAAGCCGATACCCGCGCTGATCGACAATGGAATGCCGCGCATGAGCAATGCCGCGACACCGCCGGTCAAAGCCAGCGGCACTCCGCTGAACACCAGCGCCGCGTCGGCCGCCGAACCGAGGCTGAGAAACAGCAACAGCCCGATCAGCACCAATGCGATCGGCACGACGATAGCCAATCGCCGCGTTGCGGAGACGAGCTGTTCGAACTGGCCGCCCCAACCGATCCAATAGCCCGTCGGCAGCTTCACCTTCTCGGCGACCTGCTTCTCCGCATCGACGACAAACGAGCCGAGATCACGACCGCGCACGTTTGTCGTCACCACGATGCGGCGCTTACCGTTTTCACGGCTGATCTGGTTCGGCCCCGGCGCGATTTCGATTTGCGCGACGGAGGAAAGCGGCGTGTAGCGGATCTGCGCGAGCGGAGAATTGGTCAGGCTTGCGCGGATCGCTCCAGCCGGCGCCTCAGGCAGCGGGATCGGCAGGTTGCGGATCGTGTCGATGTCCGAGCGCAGATGCTCCGGCAGCCGCACGACCAGATCGAAGCGCCGATCCCCCTCGAACACCGATCCCGTGTGCTTGCCGCCGACAGCCACCTCGACCAGTCCCTGCACGTCGGCAACGCTGATGCCAAGCCGCGACAAGGCCGCCCGATCGAGCTTGACCGTGAGCACCGGCAAGCCTGCGACCTGCTCGGTTTTGACGTCGGCCGCACCCGGCACACCCTGCAGGACGGTCTGGACCTGCCCCGCGATCTGCAGCAGCGTATCCAGATCATCGCCGAAGATCTTGACGCCGACATCGCTGCGCACGCCAGAGATCAATTCATTAAAGCGCATCTGGATCGGCTGGGTGAATTCATAGACGTTGCCGGGAATTTCCTCGACGCGCTTTTCGATGCTGGCAACGAGATCAGCCTTGCTGCGCTTGGGATCGGGCCATTCGGCGCGCGGCTTCAGCATGATGAAGGTGTCAGCCACGTTCGGTGGCATCGGGTCCGTCGCAACCTCGGCAGTGCCGATCTTTGAGAAGACCTCCTTGACCTCCGGGATCTGCTTCAGCGCCTTTTCGAGGCTGAGTTGCATCTCCACCGCCTGGCTCAGGCTGGTGCCGGGAATGCGCATGGCATGCATGGCCACGTCGCCTTCATCCAGGCTCGGAATGAACTCGCCGCCCATGCGCGACGCCGCAAATCCGGTCAGGATCACCAGCGCGGCCGCCACGGCGGCAACGACGGTGCGATTGCGGATCGACGCTGCCAGCAGCGGCGTGTAGAGCCGTCGCGCGCCACGCATGAACAAGTTCTCATGCTCCGACACGCGACCTGTGACGAGAATGGCGACGGCCGCGGGCACAAATGTCAGCGACAGAGCCGCCGCCGCGGCCAGCGCCATGACGACAGTAAGCGCCATCGGCGTGAACATCTTGCCCTCGACGCCGGCGAGCGTGAGCACCGGCAGATAGACCACCGCGATGATCAGCGTTCCAAACAGGCTTGGCCCGATCACCTCGCGCGACCCTGCCAGAATCGTCTCGAAACGCTCGGACTGGCTGAGCAAACGCCCGCGCCGGTGTTGCTCGGCGGCAAGCAGACGCAGACAGTTCTCGACGATGATAACCGCGCCGTCGATGATGATGCCGAAGTCAATCGCGCCAAGGCTCATCAGGTTGGCTGAGACCTTCGCCTCGGTCATGCCGGTGATGGTGATCAGCATCGATAGCGGGATCACAAGCGCCGTCGCAATGGCCGCCCGGAAGTTGCCCAGCAGCAAAAACAGGATGACGATGACCAGCAGCGCGCCCTCGAGCAAATTCTTCTCGACCGTAGCGATGGTGGCCTCAACAAGATACGTTCGGTCGTAGACCGCACGCGCCACGACGCCCTCGGGGAGCGACTTGGCGATGTCGTTCAGGCGCTGCGCGACTCGCTGGGCGACCGTCCGGCTGTTCTCGCCGATCAGCAGCATGGCGGTGCCGATCACCGTCTCCGAGCCGTTCAGCGTGCCGGCGCCCGTGCGCAGCTCGTTGCCTACACGAACGTCGGCGACATCGCTGACGCGAACGGGAACGCCACCGCGCGAGCCGATGACGATCTCCTTGATCTCGTCGATGGTCGCCACCTGCCCCGGCGTGCGGACCAGATACTGCTCGCCATTCCGTTCGATGTAGCCCGCACCGACATTGGCGTTGTTGGCAGCAAGCGCCGCCATCACATCACGGAAGCTGAGCTTGTAGGCCATCAGCCGGGTCGGGTCCGGCAACACGTGGAACTGGCGCTCGAAGCCGCCGATGGTGTTGACCTCGACGACGCCGGGCACGGTGCGCAGCTGCGGCTTGATGATCCAGTCCTGGATCGTCTTCAGATCGGTCGGTGTGTACTCCCCGCCCGTCGGCGATTTCGCGCCGGGCTTGGCCTCGACGCTAAACATGAAAATTTCGCCGAGGCCCGTTGAAATCGGCCCCATCGCCATCTCGATTCCAGGCGGCAACTGATCCTTCGCCTGCTGGATGCGTTCATTGACCAGCTGGCGCGCGAAATAGATGTCCGTTCCGTCGTTGAACACGACGGTCACCTGGCTGAGTCCGTAGCGCGAGAGCGAGCGCGTGTAGCTCAGCTTCGGCAAGCCGCCCATGTTGACCTCGATCGGAAAGGTCAATCGCTGCTCGACTTCCAGCGGCGAATAGCCTGGCGCTACCGTATTGATCTGCACCTGGACGTTGGTGATGTCCGGCACCGCATCGATCGGCAGCCGCGTGAAATTCCACGCGCCGAATGCCGCGAGGCCGGCAACCACCAGCATCACCAGCCAGCGCTGGCGGATCGACAGCTCGAGAATGCGCTCAATCATGACCGCTCCTGCAGAGCCCGCTGGACCGACGTTCGATCAATGGTCATGGGATGCCGCGCCCTTGCCGATCTCGGCCTTGATGATGAAGCTGTTCTTCGCTGCGTAGACCTCGCCTTCGGCCACGCCGAACACGACCTCGACCCACTCGCTGTCGCGCTCGCCGAGCTCGACGTCACGCGCTTCGAACTTGTCGCCATCGCGCACGAAGACGACCTGCCGGTTCTCGACCGTCTGCAGCGCAGTGTTGCGCACGGCAACAGCTGCGTTCTTCGCCGACAGGATGACACGGCCAGTCACGAACAGACCGGGCTTGAAGCGCTGATTCTTGTTGTCGAGCACCGCCCGCGCCAATGTGCTTTGCGTATCGGTCGAGCCGACCGGCGAGACATAAGAGATCGTCGCCTCCACCGGCGCATCACCGTCGGCCGGGTCGACCAGAACCTTGTCACCGATCCGCACCCGTTTGACATCGCGCCGATGCACCGAGAAATCGACCCAGACAGTCGACAGATCCGCCACCGTGAAGGCGGCCTTCTGTTCGGTGACGTACTCGCCGATGGCCAGCTGGCGATCAATCACCGTGCCAGCAATCGACGTCCGCACTTCGTACGTCGTCAGGCTCTGGTTGCTCTCGATGCGCGCCAGCACATCGTTCTTCTCGACCCGATCGCCGACGCGCTTGGCAACTTCGCGCACTACGCCGGCAAAGCGAGGCGAGACCTGCACCAGCATTTCCTGGTTCGGCAGCAGCAGACCATTCAGCGTGATCGTGTCGCGCAAAACCTGCGGACTGGCCTTGAGCAGTTCGATGTTGGCTGCGGCCACCTTTGCATCGCTCAGTTCGACGCCTTCGCCATGGGCATGTCCTCCGCCGCCATGACCGCGATCAATCGCCGCCGTACCGCTGTTGCGGGTCAGGTTGAAGGCAGCAAAGACTACGCCGATAGCGATCAACGCCACGATGACGATATTGCGGATGGACGTGTTCATCGGTTTCTCTCCCGCCGAACAAGGCCGAGCGGAACACCGGTCAGCCCTTCCAGAACGGCAATCGACGTGTGGTAGTTGATCAAGGCTTCCATCTCGCGCAGCGCCGCCTGTGTCGCGGTCGCCTGCGCATCCAGCAGTTCGAGTAACGTGAAGCGGCCCTGGGCGTATCCGCTCTCGATCGCCTCGAGTGCGCGACGCGAATTCTCCAGCGCCGAACCGCGCAGCACCCTGATTTCGTTGGTCGAACCGACCAGCGTTTCGTAGGCGCGGCCAAGCGTGAGCGTCAGCGCGGCACGTGCGGCCGCCTGCTCGGCGTCGACTTTGGCGCGGGCCTCCTGCGCCTCGATCACACCGCCGCGGTTCTGGTCGAATAAGGGAAGCGGCACCGAGAA
>JACXTT010014819.1_pt1 | contig 10169 bp, 9 predicted proteins | sample 9270951 | NCBI WGS metagenome assembly JACXTT01 (sample SAMN15532306, study PRJNA645909) | rock metagenome | isolation source: weathered quartz diorite | place: Puerto Rico | collected 2017-06-21
ACGATTGGCGCGGTGCGCTGCATTGCCGGCGCAAATAATCGATCAGGTCGCCTTCCCGGTACATGGCGCGGCTGCCGACGCGCATGCACATCGGCCCCTTCTTCTCGCAAAAGAGACGCGCAAGCGTTTGCGCCGACATCTTGAGGCCGAAATCGCTCAGAAAGATCGCCGCTTCCTTGCGAAATAAGAGGCGATTTCGGCGCACCGATTCGTTGCCGGCCATATCCAAGTCCTTCCGAAGTATACAAAACGCGAATGCTTGCTTCCGATCTGCAGCGCCTTTACCGCAGGCGCCAGACAAAGCATCGTCAAAGTTTGAGCGCGTCTCTCCATCATCGATCGCCATAAGGGCGAAGCGCGATGTCGCGCGTCACCATTACGCGCACATTGGCGCCGGGCCGCACACGCAAAGTCGGTCGCACCGCCAATTCGCGCTCCACAATCTGGCTGCCGGTTTGCGCCGCCTGCTGGGCGCCCGCTTCGCCCACGCTTTGCGATAGCGATTGCGTGTGTCGGTTGTTCTCCGAATTGTTGGCGATGACGCTTATGATCGCCGAGAGGCCGACGGCCCCGCCGAGACGCCCTAGGTGATTGTCCACGGCGTCTTTCACGCCTGCAGCGCCGCTCGGATCGGCGCCGATCATATTACCCAGATCGATCGAGTAGCCGTTGGGCAGGATGAGGCGGTTCCAAACGAGCACAATGCGCGCTTCGCCATAATGAACATTATTGTCGTAGGCGCCGATGAGCCGCGCGCCTTGAGGGATGAGCAAGTGCGCGCCGGTCACGGAATCGAAGACGGGCTCGGTGACTTGTGCGATCACGCGACCCGGCGCGTCCGAATTGAGACCGGTCAGGAGTGCGGCCGGGATGACGGCGCCCGCCTCAATCTCATAAGGCGAGCGCGGCGGCGTGAGCGCATCATGCAATTGATCGCCGGCGCGGTTTTCGGCGCTATCATCGGCGCTTGCGTGCACGCCACCTTCGCCGCCAGCGCCTCGAGCGCGCGCTGCTGCAAACAGGATTGGCGAACTGCGCGCCAAGTCTGCCGGGTCGGCCTGCGGCGGTGAAGCGCTCGGATGAGCTGGCGCGGGCGCAGGCGGCGCGCCATTGCTCCATGCCGGATCCAACGGCGGCGCAAGCTCACTTGTCGCCTCTGGGTTTGGGGACGGCGGGGCGCGGACAAAGCCGGTTGCGTCATAATCCGGGGAAGCCTGCGCTATGCTTTCGGGAGGGCTCGTTGCTGCATCCGCTTGTTGGCGCTGACCGCTTGGCGGTGGCGGCGTCGTTAAGCCCGCCACGATTGCAAACACGATAATCGCGCCGACCGAGCCCGCTCCAATAAGCAGCGCGCGGCGCGAAAGGCGTCTGGGCGATGGCGGTCGGGCGCGAACGGAAACATCGACGGGGCCGCTCGAGGGTGAATGTGCAGGAGAATTGGGTTTGGTGATCATGGATGGGGGCCGGGCCTGTCGCGAAGCGCAGCGGCATCGCGTTCGATCCGAACGATCGTCTGTGCCGCCGCGCCCAGACGAAGTTCGCCCACATCGAAGATGCGGTCGACCATGTAGCGCCCTGCTTGGACGCGATAATTGACGAGTTCATCGCCCTCCGCGCCGATCACGAAAAACGGCGGCAGATCGCTTGCGGCCGCTTCGGGGGGAAACTCGATCCAAGTGCGGCGACCGTCATCGTAGACGCGCTGCGGCGTCCAGACGGGTTTGCGTCCCCGAATGGTGCGGATGCGATAATTGAAATTGATCGCCTGCGGCGAGGGGCTGACGCTCGGCTGCGCTGAACTTGGATACGACCAAGCAATTTCGGGCGCGTAGACCCCACCCGTCAGAGACATCGCTTCCAGCAAATAGGTGCGCCGGTCGGTGACGAGCACGATGTTGGTCTGCAAATCCCTCGCTTGCGGCTTGATGAGGATAATCGATCGCGGCGCGCCGTCAGCGCCGCCCTGCGCTTGGGTCACCATCCAGCGCGAGGTGTCCCCGGCGGCGATATCGTTCAAAGTCTCACCGGGCTCGAGCAGGATGGCGGTGACGAACGCGGGATTTGTGTAGACCCGGTAGAGCGCGCCGCTTTCAAACGCATAAATTGTTCGTGCGCCTTGGAAGGACGCCGTGCTGGGCTCGCGGCGCGAGGCCGAGTTGACGCCGGCGAGCGCGGCAAGCGGCACGCTTGCCTCTTCCCGCCCATGAACTTCCCGCCCCCGAGTTTCTCGCCCCCGAGTTTCTCGCTCCCGAGTTTCTCGCTCTTGAGCTGCTCGCACGTGAGCTTCTCGCCCAGGAGGATGCGCTGATGCGATCGAGGCGATCGAGGTTATGACGGCAATAAGCCCAATCGCAGCTTTCATCGCTCACGGCTCCAGGAGAAATCGGAAATCAGAAGACCAAGCGGATTTATCGCGATGTCGTCGGCGGTGCGGGGCGCTCGCGTCGTCACCGTGAAGACACCGGTAAAGGATTGGGGGTCGCTCGTTCCGGTTTCGTTGGTGCTGCGCTCAATCCAGGTGACTTCCCACGAGCGATCGGAGCGCGCGAGGATCGAGCGTATCGAGACGGTGCGTCCCACCCGTCCTAAGCTCAAGAACGGGTCGTCGCTGCGGGCAATCTCGCTCAATTGCGCGGCCGCTTGCGGGGTCAAGAAGCGATAAGCCTCCATCCAATTGTCGCGCAACACGACGCCATCGGTGGGCAACGAACGCACAAGCCGGACAAAGCGCCCGATTTCGCTTGCGATCTGAGCCTCGGTCGGCGTCCAGTTTCCATCCGCGGCGCGAACGCTCATCACCCGCCCTTGCGGGTCGACCTCGACCACATGCACGAAGGTGCGTTTCTGCAGCGCGACCAGAGCAAGCGAGACGCCCATCGCGCCGGCCACGAAGAGACTTGCAAACGCAATCCGCCGCCAAGCGCGCGCCGAGAGCACCGCCGAACCCATGCGCGCATCCCATTCCTGGCGGGCGCGCTGATATGGGGTTTCCGCCCCAGGCGCCGCAAAGGAACGGACCGATCTATTCCAGGGAAAGCTCATGGGGCGTCCTTGCCTTTGCTTGACGTTTGCGATGCGCGCTTGGGGATCATGGCGCTGTAATCGATCATCGAAAAACCGCTTCTGGGGCCGCTTCCGCCGCCCCTTCCGCTTCTTCCACTTCTTCCGCCTCTTCCTCCGGGAGCGCTCGTCCCCGTCGTCGAGAAAGCAGCGCCGCTTACGATCGACCGCGTGAGCATCGCAGCACCGGCCCCGGTGGCGACCGCAGCCACACTCGATCGCCAAACATCGGCGCCTGCGAGATGGGGCTGACCCTGCACCACTTCGGCTGCAAGCATCGGCCCAAACCAAGCAAGCGCCAGCACGGTCAATCCAAACAAAAGCACATTGAGCGCCCCGCCTCCGTCCAGGCTAAGCGTTTGCGGCAAGCTCGACACAAAGGTGAGCGACACCGATGCGACAAGCGCCAAGACGAAGAGCCGAACCGCTGAACCTGCGACCCACCCAAGCGGGCGCTCGGCGACCCAAGAAGTGCCGTTGAAGACGCCCCACGGCAGAGCCACGAATGCGGCAAGCGATCCGATCTTGAAGGCGATGAGCGCTACGAAGAGCTGCAGCGCCAAGACAAAAAACCCAAGCATCGCCGAGATCGCGGCCGCCAGAATTGTCACCAGCGGCATGAAATCGGTGATGATGTTCATGCCTTGCCCAAGGGCGGCCGTGCGCCCGAAGAGATCGACGCCGATTTGCGCAACGCGGCCCGGATTGTGCAGATCCGCCATCGACATCGAGCCGCCGCCGGCCTTGAGGCCCAGCATCGCGCCTGATTGATTGATCACCGTCGCCAGATGATCCCAATTGTTCACAAGAAACGCAAAGAAGCCGGTGAACAGCACCTTGCGGAAGAAGGGCGCCATTGGCGGCTCGCCCGCGAGCGCCCATTGCAGACCGGCAAGCGCGATGGAGATCACGATGAGGGCGTTCAAGACGGCCGTCACATCGCCGTGGATCAAGCCAAAGCCCGCGTCCGCCACAGCAAGGAAGCGATCGAGAAAGACATTGACGGAATTCGACTGCATCGTGCGCCCGCCTAATGATCGAACGCCGAGCGCGCGGGCGTAAGCGTCGCATTGCTCTCTATGGGGAAAGCGCGGCGTGCAATTTCGACGGCTCGCTGCTCGCGCGCAACGCGCTCCATCCGCTCTTCGCTGAGCGCCCTACTCTCTGCTGTCATCAGCGCCTGAATTTGCGCAAGCTGGGCAGCCTCAATGCCCAGCAATTGGTTCGATGCTTGCACGGCGCCGGTTTGGCCTTGAGCGTCGGCTGACGATTGCAGTGCGCGACCGATGCGGCCTTGCGCGCTCTCGATTTCATGGGCGGCCTGGGCCTCCGCCTCCATGGCGTGCTGAAGTGCGGAACGATCTTCCGAAAGCCATCGATCGGTGCGCGAACCGATCCCTGCGAGATCGAAATTGCGCCAGGTGTCAGGATAAAGCGCCCTCACAGCATCGCTCAGACGATCGACCTCGAAAGCAAGACCCTCTGCGCTCGTGAACAATTGGCGCGCGTCTGAAATCGATTGGCTCAGTTCGGGAGAAAGCTGCAGAGGATTATGCGCCAGCATTTCGGCCTGCTGCTCGATTTCACGGATCTGGTTGTGGATCTGTTCAAGTGCGCGGCTCGCCTGCAGAATGTTCTGCGCATAATTGCTGGGATCGAACACGGTGATGGCGCTAGCCCCAGGGCTTGCGGCCAAGGCGAGCGCGACAAGTGGGCAGAGGCGCCAGAATCTTCTCATCGTAATCCTCCTCATCCTCCTTTGGGGGCGGCTGCCATCAGTTCGGCTCTGCGTAAGGCGGCCCCACCCTCAAGATCGAAGCGGCGGATCGCATTGGCCGCGTCCTTAAGACCTCGCGCTTCAAGCCAGGCATGGGCGAAGGCCGCTTCACCTCGTTCAGCCAAGACCGCATCGATGAGGGCGTGATCTTCCGGGCGCGAAGCGCCCACGAAAGCGAGCGCCGCCGGGCCTACTCCCAATTCGAACAGCCGCCGGCCATTGCGGGAGACGACATAATAATCGCGCTTGGGCGTGGCGTTGGCGATCAATTCGATCTGGCGGCCGTTCAAGCCGAGGCCCTCATAGAAAGCGGCCGAGCGCGGTTCGCGCGCACGGTCGTTGGGCAGAAAGATGCGGGTGAGCCAGGCCTCGGTGATGGTTGAGGCCAAGGGCAATGCCCTGGTGTCGGCAAACCCCTGGCTTGCAAACACGACCGGTACGTTGCGTTTCCGGAGCGTCTTCAGCCAGTCCTGGATTTGGGCGGCAAACGCGCTCTCCTTCAAGAAGAGCCAAGCCTCGTCGAGGATGAGCAAAGTGGGCGACCCGTCAAAGCGCCGCTCAAGCAGATGAAAGAGCGCCCCAAGCACGCCGCCAATGGCGGTGGGCTTTTTCATGAGTTCGCCCATTTCGAAGGCCTGGACGCGTCCTTGCTGCAATGAGGTTCGATCGAGATCGAGCAGGCGTCCGAACGGACCGGCGTGCGTATAAGGCTGAAGAGCCGCACGCATGTCGCGGTCTTGGACGAGGGCTTGAAGCAAGGTGAGCGTGCGCTCTTCTGGGGCTCGCCCCGACAGGATCTCGAGACTTCGCCAGAGTTCGCTCCGCCGTTCGGGATCGAGCATCACGTGCGCCTCCCTCAATAGAGCTCCGACCCATTCCAACGCCCAAGCCGCCTCGCTGCTTTCATCGATGCGATCGAGCGGCTGAAATCCAAGCGCGCCGTCGGCGCCCAGATCGAAGAATTCGCCGCCCAGACCCAAGATCGTGGCGCGCACTGAGCGGCCCTTGTCGAAGAAATAGATTTGCGCGTTCGCGTAGCGCAGCCATTGCGCGCCAAGCGTTGCAAGCAACACCGATTTGCCTGCGCCTGTGGGCCCCACAACCAAAGTGTGACCCACATCGCCGACATGGAGATCGAGCCGAAAGGGCGTTGCGCCATCGGTGGCGGTCAGCATCAAAGGCGCCGCATCAAGATGGGCGTTGCTTTGGGGTCCCGCCCACACCGCGCTCATCGGCAAAAGATGCGCAAGCGATGGCGTCATAAGGATCGGCCGACGCATGTCGGCATAGCCTTGGCCCGGCAACGAACCGAGCCAAGCTTCGACCGCATTGACGCTTTCAACTTGCGTCACGAACCCCAGGCCGTCGGCGATTTGCTGCACCTGGCGCACCGCATCGGCGGCGATCGTGTCGTCCTCCTCGGCAATCGTGATGGTGAGCGTGGCGTAGCCCGCAGCCACACCGTCGGCGCCTAATTCCTGAAGTGCGGCATCGGCGTCGGCGGTCTGATTGGCAGCGTCATTGTCGAGAAGCGACGTCTCTTCGCGGAAAAGCGCCTCGCGCAGCAATGTGAGGATACCCTTGCGTTTGGAGAACCAGCGTTTCCTGATGATTTCGAGTTGTTTGCGCCCCTCCTCTCGATCGAGCGGCAGAAAGCGCGTCACCCAGCGATACGATATCGGCAAGCGATTGAGCGCGTCGAGCAATCCGGGCTCGGTTTCGGTGACGAAGCTCCTTAGAGAAATGACTCTCAAATGCTTGGCGCCGAGCTTCGGTTCGAGACCGCCAACGAGGTCGGCGTCGGTCAAAAGCGCATCGAGATGAAAGGGCGTCGACGGCGTTGCGATCGGGTGCGGGCGATCAGAGATGCAATCGTGGAGGTAGCCGAGCGTCTCATCGTCCGAGAGCCAATGCGACGACGGCATCATCGTCTCGATGAGCGCCTTGAATTGATCGGTCTCTTCCAAAAAGCGCTCGAGACGAAAGCGATAATCGACGCTGCCTCCACTCGGCGCTTGGCCGCCTTCAAACAGGAGATTTTCCAGCCGGCTCTGTTCTTCGGCTGGCGGCAAATACGTGAGCGTCAGGAAGAAGGCGCTTTCAAACCGTGCGCCGGCGGTTTCAAAGACGGCGCGCCGTTCTTCGTCGATGAGCCAAGAGAGCGCATTGGGCCATTGGGCGTCTGGGTAGCCGGGCGCGCTCGCACGACGCGCTTCGACATGAAGACACCAGCCGGAGCCAAATCGCCGAAGCGCGTTATTGAGGCGGTTGGCCGCCCCCATGAGCTCAGACGGCGTGGAGGAATCGAGATCGGGCCCGCGAAAGCTCAACGTGCGCTGAAAGGCGCCGTCCTTGTTCAAGACCACGCCCGGAGCGATGAGGGCGGCCCACATGAGATAGTCGCTCAGTTTGGCGAAGGATTTCTGGAAGGGACGCAGATCGATCATCGCATCAGGCCTGGAAGAAAGCGGGCTTGGCGAGATGGCGCGGCCAGGTCTCGAGAAACCAAGGATCGCGGCTTGCAGCCCATGCAGCGCTTGCCTGCAACACGATCCAGAGCGGGGCGCCGATGAATGGCTCTTGCAAGCCGATGCCGATGGCGGCGGCTATCGTCGCATTGAAGATGGCGAAACCGCGCGGCGCTCCTCCCATCAGGATCGGCCGCGTCAGGCTGGTGCGCAGCGGCAAGCGATAGAAGTCGGGTTCGTCGCCTGTCACAGCACGGCTCCGCCGGCGAAACCGAAGAATTGCAAGCCCCAGGTCGCGGCTGCAAACATGATGGCGACGCCCAAGCCGACGAAGGCGAGTTTGCGTACGCCCGAGCCGCCTTCGGTGAACATGATGCCCATGCCGGCAATGACGATGGCGACGACGCCGGCTGCGCGGGCGACCGGTCCGGTAAGCGAGTCCACCACTTGCTGCAGCGGACCTTCCCAAGGCATGCCGGTGCCTGCGGCATAAGCGGGCGCTGCGCAGAAAACCGCAAAAGCGGCGGCGGTTAGGCCGCGCTCGATCTTTCCATCAAGAATGCGTTTCGATCCGAACAAGGTCATTCTCCATTTCTTGGATGCGATAGCCTTCGCCGTCGGCGCTTTTGACCTCGGCGATTTGGGTGATGCGGCGAGAGCTCCCCTGCCGCGCAATGAACACAACGACATCGACTGCACTGGCGATGAGGCGGCGCGGTGGGTGGGGCGCCGCCTCCATCGCCAGGTCCTCAAGGCGCGCCAATGCGTCAGGGGCGGAATTGGCGTGCAGCGTGAGGAGACCGCCAGGATGGCCCGTATTCCAGGCCTTCAACACTTCAAGCGCTGCGCAATCGCGCACCTCGCCGACGACGATGCGGTCGGGACGCAGACGCAGCGTCGTCTGCACCAATGCGCGCATGGAGACGGGCGGGTCGCTGCGCTTGGTCAAGAGCTGAACGCAATTGGGGCTCTTGCATTGGAGTTCGGCGGTGTCTTCCAGAATGACGACACGAGCGGCTTTGAATGAGGGTTCTGCGAGGAGCGCGTTCAGAAACGTCGTCTTGCCGGAGCCCGCGCCGCCGGCCACGACTATGTTGCGCTTTTCGGCGACCGCGCGCCTAAGCATTGCAATCTGCGCCGCGCTTGCGATCGCGGAGGCCTCATAATCGGCAAGCGAAAAAATAATCTGTGGCCGCTTGCGGATGGCAAGCAATGGCGCCTGCGCCAAGGGCGCAAGCACTGCCTGCACGCGCGCCGAAGATCCCGGCAGAATCGCGGAGAGCACCGGGCGGTCTTCGCTGACGGTTTCGCCCGCTTCTCGCGCCAAGAGCCGGATCGCCGCTTCGCGGTCATTCGCCGTCAAGCGCATCGACGTCTCGATCAGCCCCTCGCCCACAGTGTCGAGCCAAACCCGCCCGTCGGCATTGACGATGGCCTCGACCACATCGGCGCGCGCCAGCGCATCGGCGATCGCAGGCCCCAGAGCCCGCTCAAGCGCCGAGCGACGGCGCACATGCGCGAGATCGATTGCTCCGCAATCCTTAAAGTCGGTGGTGGGCGTCCGCATCGCTCAAGTCTCCGAAGGGCGCGGCTTGGGCGGGGACGTCCGGCGAAAGCCTGCAAGCGCCCGCTCGGAGATTCTGAGATCCGAAAAAAGATTGCCCTGCTCGAGAGCATCGGCGCTCGCAGGCGCGGCTACTCTGACGCTGCCTTTGTCGTTGCTGACGAGGCGCCCGAGCGCGCGCACGCCAGCCCAATCGTGGGTCGTGGCGAAGTGCGGGGCCCTCCACTCGCTCGCACGCAAGCGATCTCTGAATATGCTCTCGTCGTCAAAGCGAAGTTTCTTGGCGCGGATCGGCTTGGCGCCGGCTGCGAAAATGAGCTCTTCGTCTGCCGGCAACTGGCGCACATCGCAGGGAAGCATGAGTGGCCGGCGCTCTTCGCGAAAAGTCGTTGCGCCGCGCTTGATGAGAAGCGAGCGCGGTTTGGAGACGCTTTCCTGTTCTGCGATCTGCCAGCGCTCACCGGTCATTGCAGCGATTGTCTTGGCCGTCTCGATGTCGGCGGCGGCAAAGGCCGTGACGATGTGGCAATTGTCGATGATGACGCTGTCGCGCCCATAGGCGCGCGTAATATGGTTGAGGCTCTGGCAAACGAGATAAGCCTTGAGCCCGTAGCCGGCGAAAGCGCCCATCGCTGTCTCGAAGAAGGTGAGCCGCCCTAGCTGGGGAAACTCATCGAGCATCAAGAGAAGCTCGTGACGCTTGGGCCGGCCCATCGCGTCGCTGACCTGATCTTCCATCAGCGAACGCGTGATTTGGTTGAGTACGAGGCGCATGAGCGGCATGAGGCGCACAGCATCCGACGGCGGCGGCTGCAGGAAGAGCGAGACAGGTGCGTCGCCGCACACAAGATCGCCAGCGCGGAAATCCGAAGTCGCAGTGTTTGCCGCCACCAGCGGATCGGCGAAGACGCCGAAAAAGCTTTCCACCGTCGCCTTGATCCCCGAACGCATGCGTTCTTCGCCCGAAAGGTAGGAATGGGCCGCATGTGAGACCTCAGGGTGGGTTTCGGGCGCGCCGGTCTCGGGACTGCGGCGGTGCAGCATCACGCGCATATCCGCCGCGCACGTATCGAGATCGCGCAGCTTTTCGCGCACGACGGCGAGGTTCTTGCGCTCGTCGGGCTCGCAATAGAGGACGTGCAGGATGACGCCGACCAGGATCTGTTTGGCGCTCCTATCCCAGAAGTCGGCGTTGCCCGCAACCCCGGCCGGAACCGTGATGAACTCCAACACGTTTCGGAACTCCCCAACATTGGTTAACACCCCCCCGACCACCAGAAAGCGGAAGAAACAAAAGCCC
>JACXTT010014820.1_pt1 | contig 10168 bp, 13 predicted proteins | sample 9270951 | NCBI WGS metagenome assembly JACXTT01 (sample SAMN15532306, study PRJNA645909) | rock metagenome | isolation source: weathered quartz diorite | place: Puerto Rico | collected 2017-06-21
CCCTCACGGAGATGGTGGCCGATCGGCGCGCCAAGCTGGAGGCCTACGGGCGCGCCGTGGCCGAGGACAAGATCCACGAGGCCCACACCCTCCAGAAGGATCTGGCGGCGGGTGAGGACGCCCTCGACCGCGCCCATGAGGACATGATCACCAGGGTCGCCCGGAACATCCAGGGGTTCTACGGCTTCAGGGCCGGGGAGGGGACGCCGGGCGCGGCCCTAGGCGCCAGGATCCGGGCGGGGTACAACGCCGTCGACATACACTTCCGCCTCACCAAGTGGAAGGTCCTTGTGGACAGCGGGGTGAGCCCGGAGACCGCCGCCGCCCGCGTCCTGGACTACACCCCGAACTACACGGACGTCCCGCACTGGGTGACCCATCCCCTCGGCGAGAACTCTCTGAACACCATGACTCGGCCCCTCGTCGTGAGCTTCGTGTACGAGGTGGGCCGGATCATGCTGCGCGCCCTCGCCAAGATGCCGGAGAAGCTTCTGGCGATGGCGGCGGTGGTGCCCGCCTGGAACCTCATGCAGATGGCGAAGGCCGGAATTTCCTGGGATAGGTGGGACCGAGTGGCACGGACGCGAGGGGTGCGGGGACTCAATCAGGCGTGGGATTTCATGTCGACGATATATGACCTGGACGAAAAAGGCAACGTCCGGAACGCCATCGACCTCGGCCACGTCTTCGCGCCCGTCCACATGCTCGGAGGCCACGGTGTGCTCGCCCACGCCATCGACTCGTGGGTCAACCCCGATGAGGCCTCCATGCCGGTCCAGGTTGCCGCGGCCTTCGGCCACGCCCTGAGTAACATCCTCCCGGGGAATAGCATTCCCCTAAATATCCTCGACGGCGTTATAGGCAATCGCGACCCCATGACGGGACGGCCCCTATACTCCCAGGACGCCTCCCTCCTGGAGCGGGCCGGGGCGTTTGTCCGACTCATGGGGGCGTCCTTCGTGCCACCCATCGTGCCGCCCGGACGAGACGCCATGAACCTTATCGACTCCACGGACGCCCCCATCAACCAGAAGACCGGAAAGAGAGAAAACCTTCGGGCGGCACCCTCGGCCATCATCCGGGCCCTCACGGGCATAGGGATCAAAGGCCGGCTCGGGGGGCTCGGCACCTCCCTCGTGGACGATCAGAGCGTGGCCGCACAGGTCATCTGGGATGTCCAGAGTCTTCTCGGACGGGGCGGAGCGGACAGCGCCCCTATCGAGTCTCCGGCCACCCTCAAACGCCACCTCGCCCGGATGGCCCTCGACGAGACCCTCCCAAAGGAAAAGAGGGCCGAGGCCGAGGCCGAGTACGATCGCATGCTACGGGAGCAGGTGGAGAAGGACTTCGCGGGGATAAAGGCGGTCAAGGGGCTCACCGAGCGCCAGATCGAGCACGAGAAGCACAAGATGCTCAACGAGGGCCTCCCCCAAGTCTTCGCTCGCCTCCCCATCGACCAGCAGGCTTTTGCCCTCGTCGGGATGGACCAACGAGGGATCAACGACAAGATGATACGAGATTTCATTGTTGCGGTGCACTACTCCGACAAGGGGGGGCTCCGGAGCGACCCCGATCCGGAGCTCGTGCAGCGGGCCCAGATCATCCTCCGGCATGGGGCCGAGAGGAGGGGGGCGAACGACCGATTGAATGCCCTGGCCGACGACCTGGAGCCCATACTCTGGAAGGCCAGGAAGGCCGCCATCCAGGAAATGATGCGGGCACCGGGGCGGGAAGCCAGGGCTAAAGGAATACGGGAGGCCCAGCAGAGATGATGATCGACGCCTTGTGGTCCCTCGGGAGCGCGGTCTTCGGCGCCGGCCTCTCGGCGGGGGCCTTCATCGGAACGACAAGAACCCGCCTACAGAGTCTGGAGCAGCGGCTCACGGCGGGACTAACCAGGATTGACGCCCGCCTGACGTGGCAGGACAATATCTTGGCGAAGATTCTGCTTCAGGAGAAACCTATTCATGTGGGACCCGGGAACGATCATCAGTCCGAACGATCCTCCGGAGGATGAAACCGAGCTTGACGAGGTGCCCGGCGGAGTAGCGGTAGCGCCGTCCCGAGCCCGCCACCGATCGAATAAGCGAGGAGGCCGAGGACGGTACGGTCCTCTACGATAAACCACGTCGAGCCCGTGACCACGGCCGTGAAGAGGGTCTGGGCGGCTCCGGCCGTCCAGGCCCTCTTTTTATGCACCGCCTGGACTAAGAACGTCCAAACAAGATCGAGGAAGAGGCCCAGAGCGAAGAGAAGTACGGCGTGCATTTTTGCGTTATCCGTCGTAAATTACTTCATCCAGACCACACTTCGTACACACCGCGTGCACTTCGTAATATCCGATCCAAAGCGAAAATATAGAGCAACCACACGCCGAGCACCTAATATCTTTGTGCTGGAAGTAGATTGACGGAGTGGTCAAATCGACATAGCTTGTAGAAGTACTGTCTTCATTCATATACCTCCTTGTATGCCGTAAGGATGTATTCCGCGTCCGCCCGAGTCAATCCGGGAAAGCAGGGGAGGGTGAGGAGCTGGGCGGGGCGGAAGTTCCAGGCGGTTGGAATCCCGCGATTCCGGAGAGTCGACATGTACATGGGAATGGTACTTTCCGGATCATCCAGCTCCCCTCGAACCCCCGGCACTTCGATCTGGAAGAGGTAAGGGCGCACGGGCTGGTCGCGATAGGAAATGCCCATACGATCCGCGAGCTCCGCCATCTTCCGCCAGGTGTCGTCGATCGCCTGAATGTAAGTCGGCGCAGCCTCTAGCGCCTCTAGATTCAGCGCGGCGGCAACATCCGTGAGATTAGCTTTTCTACCCGAAACTGTAGGACTGTGACCTTGACCTGCAGAACCAGGTGAGAGACCACAATAAAGCCAAGCAGCCAGCTCATCGGCGTCCTCCTCTCGCTTGCATACCACCACACCGCCCTCGGCGCCGGAGACGAGTTTCGTTGGATAAAACGAACAAATCCCAAAATCCGCCCAAGGTAACGGCAGCCATGAGTGGCAGGCGTCATGAATGCCAGTCAATCCATCGTCCGGTATATACTCCTCCCACGTGCGGCCACTAATATCAGACGGGCCAGATTTATCGATTAGTCGCCGGCCCCCAATGTCCGTAAGGATGACGACGTCGGGAGTATCCTTACAGTGCGACTGCGGGTCCCACCGATCGTTAATCCCGACGCCGTGCCGGATCGCGTGGTGCATCCCTGGCCATGTGGCGTCGGCGATTTGGACCCAAGTCCCGTCGTAGGGATCGGCCGCGACCGCACGGGATCCGATTAGGTCCAGCACCCCCTGGAACCCCGCCGTCGCCGAGGCCGCCAGGACCACCTGTCCCGGGCGCACCCTGAGGAACTCCGCTACGGTCTCACGGAGGCGAGCGCACATCGGCCCGGTCGTCAGCCACTTCGAGGCCAGGACCGCATCGAGGTACTTGCCGGTCAATCGCGGGGGGTTAAAGAGCTTCACGGGCCCATTCCACCAATTCACGGAGACTCGCGGAGATGGCCCGCTCCTGGAAAACGCCCCAGCCATAGTCCCTTGTATCCGTCACAGCCTCCTCGATAATCGCAGGAGTAGGAGTGACGTGGTGTTGAACTAGACGGGCGAAGTCCAGGAGCGTACCGCAAGTGTCAAACTCGTTGATCACGGTCCCATTGTACAGACCGGGCTCCTCCTGCGTGGCGGCGTCGACGAGACACCGGACGGCCCGGGTGAGGGAGAGGACGGGGCGGCGGAAGGCGGCGCCCCGAACATGAATGCGCCCGTGCTCCACTGCGTCACAGACCATGGAGTTCAAGAGGAGGTGACGGCGAAAGGAAACCGGCTCAAAACCGCCATAGACAGTGCCGAAGCGGAAGAGTGTGATGTTCGGATCAAACCCATCGGCGTGAAGCAGCCGCTCCAGGAGGCGTTTGGACTCCGGGTAGGGGCCGTCGGCGAACACCGAGAGGCTGGAGGGCATAACTAGGCGTACCCCGGCAGGGCGCAGGTGTTTTTGATAGAGGAGCGCGGGCTCCGAGGCATTGGCTTGAAGAATGCTATCCCAGGACTGACCAGTGAAATGGGCCATGCCCGCAAGATCAACGACGGCCTCCACAGCGGCGACACCATCTCGAAGTAAATCGGAACGGCGACTTCCGAGTTTGGTGTCGATTCGAAGCACCTCGTGCCCGGCCTCGGCGAGGGCAGCACAGGTGGGGCGTCCGATGTACCCCTCGGAGCCGATTACCATGACTTTCATATTTACCACCTGATGGCAATAACTGGACCGTAAAAGGGCTGTTCCTCATCCTTGAGGATCGCCCGCTGGGAGAGGGCGAACGCGGCGTCGAAGCCGGAACGCGGAAGGTCGGGGAAGACGCGGGTAATGGCGTAGAACCAACCCATAAAAGGGACTAAAGTTAGACGCAAACCGCCCGGGCTGGTGGTAGTGATCTTGTCCATAGATTGTAGCGGCCAGTTGAACTCGGGAATTTCCAGTGGACCGCGGCCCACCATGTAGCGAAGATTTGAGGTGGCCGCGCGCGCCGCCATAAAATCCTCGATGAGAAGTCCGTGGGGAAAGGCAAATGCTTGCCTTAACATTACGCACTGATCATCAGGATGTAGGTTCTGAAGAAAACGCTTAGATAGGATGAACGAGCCCGCCGGAATCAACTCCTTGGTCAGATCCTTTACCTGAAACTCCAAACCCGGCAGCCCCCGCGCCTCGGCCGCCGCCACCGCGACCGGCGAGCCGTCGATTCCGAGGTAGCGTCCACAAAGGAAGGCGGGGATGGCGGAGTCCTCCGCGAGCTGGAAATTCCCGCACCCGATCTCAACGACCGTGCCCTCGGCCGGGAGGTGCCGCTTGACGTAGAGGAGTTCCAGGGCCCGGGCGTACTCATCGGGCCAGGAGGTGGCGAAGGCGGCGGGGGCGCGACCCCACCGCTCGTTCCAATATGGAAGACTACTTGTCTCCATCAACAACCTCTAAAATTTCCCGCGGCCCCGGACAATACCCGGTTTTGGCTAAAAGTCCCTGTAATGGCACCATAGGTGTACCATTCGACAGCTCCGATGAAAGATACCAGTCACCTGGCCTTGTTTGCCGACATACCCCAGTTCGCCGTAACCTCTGACCGTCCAACAGCACGCCACGATCGATCACTTCAATCGACTCCTCTGCCATCCCTTCTGCCTCGATCTCCCGCTGTAGGAGCGCCAGCGCCCGCCAGGCCACCTTGGCACTGTGCCGCGTCCCGTCGGTGTCGCGCCTGCCACGATCGACTAGGTGACGGAGGAGGGAGTCCGCCTCGTCGGTGGACTTCTCCTTCGCCCAGTGAAGGGGCTGCCCTGGATTGTGCTGCTCATTACCCACGCGCGAGACCGCGGCGACGGCGAGGAGGGCGTCGGGGAAGTAGTCGAGTACTCCGGTGCAGAGCGGCAGGGCCTTTCTGATTTTTGCATCTGATGGAACCATGGAGTCTCCTGAGAAGTGGGTGATTACAAGACAAGGCGTTATTAAGTGTTACGAGAATAGTCCATGGCCAGGTGTGCTCCGGCTCGATGGAAATGGCGCGCTCCAACCAATTACGGACGAGGCGAAGCTGCCTATAGAGTAGATTGTACTTCTGTTCGGTAGTCATAAAAAAAGCCGGATGGGGTGAAACCCCTTCGGCGGCGCCGCCGGGCCGCCCGGCACGGCCCCCATGGTCTATTTTTACTTCTTAGCCCCCGGCGCCCGCACCCCGATCCCCCCACGAGCGCCCGAATAGCCCCGGGCGTTCGGGTCGTAGAAGAGCTCAATCTTTGTCCCCGCCCAGTTGTCGGTCTCCGGGTCGCCCGCTAGGGCGATCACGGCACGGGTACGCTCCCCGTTAAGGGACACCCCGCGCCGGTCCTCCTCGAAGGAGAGGTAGAGCTTCACGCTCGTACGGTCGCCCTCCCTCTTGGCCTCGAAGGTGCGGGTGACAACGGACTTGATCGTGAGCACCCGGGGGCCGGCCACGAGGTCGGCGGCCTTGAAATCATCACTTAGAAACTCAGACGCATTCACAGGTTCCTCCTGTTCCATTGTCTGCGGGGGCGGCGGCCGCGACCTTGCGCCCGTAGCCATCCGCGAGCTGATCAGATAAAGAGTACACGGCAGAGCGAACGGTGTCAAGATCAAACATGGGAAATTGCTTCCGCATGTAGGCGTCGAGATGGGCCCGGACGAACATCAGGGCCCCGAAGAGCGTCTGGAGTGAGTCGGCGGCGATGGGGCGCCCGGGCGTCAGGCCCAGGACCTCGTCGATGTAACCCTGGGCCTGGTGGGCGGCGCGGCGGCCGAGAAGCTCCAATTCATCGGTCGGCAACACCAAGTCCTCCTGGGCGAGCCGCCCGATCGCCCTCGCCTCCTTCGCAGTAGCGCCAGTGCGGGCACCACCGACTTGAACAAAGAGGGTTATTGGGATCCGCCAACCGGTAAGCCGCCTCCTCCGGCCCGCGCCGGTCTAAAGCCAAAAATTGAGCGTCGAAGTAGCGGCGCCAACGGGCGAGGTCGTAGTCGTTGAAGCTGGTCATGCTTAGGAACGGGCGCCGCCCGTCCCGGAAGAACTCCACGAAGCCGGCGTCCTTGGCGCCGGTGGAGAGGCAATAAAGGGCGAGTTGGGCCGGAGAACGCTCCTTCCGACGCGAGCCAAATACCAACTTCCAATCGAGCACCGCTGGGCGCGCCGACGAGCCCACCGGCACCCCGTCCGCACCCGCGATTGGGGTGCACTCTGAGAGACAGTCCACTTTGGCGAGATAGGGAGTGCGGAACCACTGCTCGATGGCGACGGGACGGACGAACGGACGGATGGAAGCGACGGACGAACGGACGGCCTTGGCCTCGGCGAGGAGGCGGTCATTCGGGACGTCCTGAAGCCAGGCGCCCGCCTCCTCGCGTCGCACCCGCTCCAGAAGCCAGGCATCTGTAATTTCGGGACCGGGAGTCAAAGCGTCTGCAATGACGGCGTGGTAAAAGTTACCCACCGAAAAGTAGACGTTCGGTGCCTGCGGGACCTTCGCGATCTTCTCGAACCAGAGACGGCGTTCACAGGAGAGAAGTTGCTCCAGGGCCGAGTGACTGTGTTTGATCAGCGGCCCTGGCAATGGAACTCCTTCGCGGCGCCAACGTCGGCCCGCTCGGGGGCGCGCCGCGTCCGGACCTCCTCGGCGGCCGCCCTCTCTTTGCAGAAGATCGCATAATTCTCGCGAACGGCTCGGGCGTTTTGATCACCGATCCCGTCGCCCAGTCGGCAGATGCCGAGAAACAGAAAGGCCGCCGACAACACCCGGGCCAGAGCCAGGAGCAGAATGTTCGAATCGCGCATCACGGTACTCCTTTCGAAGAGCCTGTAGTTCGGAGATTACTCGGTCCAACTGCCGATTTGTCTCCAACAACGCCGCTAGTATACGGGCCTCACTGGCCATTGTCAATCTCCGTGCGGAGGAACAAAGAGGGGGTCGTCCCTCTTGAGTAAACACCCTAAGATTAAAAGTTCAGTTACCGCGAAGGGATCCTCAAGTCTGCCCTCACGATAGGCCAGAACCACCTCCTCGGCCGACATACCTAGCCGCCGGCGCGCCTCTCGTTCCATACGTGCCGCAACCTCCGCGCGCGACATAAACCAAACATGTGTGCACCTCACAAAGTTAATTCCTTTCCTTGAAGATCGGTTGCCGGCCCCCAGCGGTCTAGGCCGGTCTTGACCTCCACGCCCGCATACGGTCCCATCCGCGGGCAAATCTTTCGGAAGGCCTCCTTCATCGCAATCTCCAACAACACGGCGTCGTCGGCCGCATGTTCCGGGCGGGACTCAATGACGATCTCATCATGTATCACCATAACGATTTGCAAACCGGCACGGAAGGCACGCCACACCGCCGTCTTCGTCACGTCGGCCGCCGTCCCCTGAAAGTAGGTATTGGCGCCCTCTGTGAACCGGCAGTGGGCCCGCCGGCGCCCGGAGCGCAAGACAACCTCCAACTGCCGGTCGGCCCGGTGGCCGGCATCGACCACGGCGGGATCGGTGGAGTTGATCATCTCCCGGATGACGCGGCGTCCACGATGCCCCGTCCGGGCCTGCCAGTAGATTTCGCCGTTGTCTGGGCCGGTGGAGCGGCGGAGGGCGGTGTCCGTATTGACTTTAAGAGAAGCTAGATAGGTCGCCACGTCAGTGTAATAATCAAGGAACCTTTTCCGGCGGGCAGCGGCCTCCTCCACGGTCCAGTCCACGCCGTATCCGGACCAAGCATACGCAGCCAGCTTGCGGGCGCCGAGGCCCCCGGGCACGCCAAAGTGAAGTGCTTTTTGAGCTTGACGCTCTTCCTTCGTGACATCCTCCGGGTCCTTTCCGAGCACCAGCGCGGCGCCCAGGCGATGGAAATCCTCTCCACTTGTAAGTGCTTTGTACAGTGGTCCTCTAATGTTCATGTCTAACATTACTTCGCAGAGGGTGAACATCTCCTGGGCGGAGTAATCGGCGACGACAAAGACTCGCCCCGGCGAAGGAACAAATAAAGCCCGTATGCCGGCCCGCCGCTTTGGAGTGTTTTGGATATTTGGGTGAGCCCCGGCCATTCTTCCCGAGCGTGGTCCCAGTACGCGCCAATGTGGAAAGACCACATCCGTTTGAGAATACACCGACAGATAGGTCGCCAGGATCTTCTTGACCTTCTCGTGGAGGTGCCAGTCATGGAGGGCTCCTTGGAGTATGGTACTATCCCAATACTTGCCGTCGAGGGAGATAGAGCCGTCGGCGCGGCGGGGCGGCGGGTCGTCGGGGTTGACGGGGAGGGCGGCGAGGGCGCGCTGGATGGCGGAGGTATTGAGGGAGAAGGCCGCGTCGGCCACTTCCAGGTAGGACGAACAGGATTTGGGGGCGCGGCCCCGAATCAAACGCCCCTCGCCGTACCGCCAATCACTGGCCGGGGTGCCGCAGGGGGCCGGCTCGCGGCGCCTAGTGTTCGGCACTGGCCACCAACGCCCTAGTCCCGCGCCCACGAGGCGCTCCTGGAGTGGGCGGAGGTCCGCCTCGAACTGCGCCGCGAGCCGCGCCGCAAGGAGCCGGTCTACGTGGACCCCCCGGACGTCGAGGTCGGCGAGGGCGAGGGCGGCTCGGATTTGTAGAGCCTCAGATAGGCCGTTCTTGGCCCGAAGCCCCAACAGGCGTCTTCGTAGCTCACAATACACGGCGAGTGTGGCGCGGGCGTCGTCTTCGGCGTAACGCCGGTGAGTGACGGGGAGGTCGGCGAGGGGCCTGCCGAGGAACTGCCCGTAGGTGAGCCGGATGGCGGGGTCTTTGTAGAGGATGATGCCGCAGTATTCCTGAGCCAACACGTCCAGTGATCGCACCTTTGCTTGCGGCGTCTCCCACACTCCAGTAACAGGGTTGCGCACAGGACGATCGAAAACCCCGTTAGCCAGGCGCCCAAGCCAATCAAGTACGAGAGTATCATGGAGACGGCCCTCCTCGGCCGCACGGAGGAAGGGCTCCCGTAGGTCCGGGAAGGCCTTCGTGACTACTAGATAATCGAAAGTGAAATTGTGAGAAACCAAATGGCTGTTTAAATTTAACGCCCCCAATAACGTGTCATGAAGATGCTCTGGGTCTACCACATCGGGACGATCCCAACCCTCGTCCATAACCGACCCTAACACAAGATCGGGAACTTTAATGGGCGAAACCGCTATCTCCTCACCAGAGCGAGAGCGAATCTTTTGCCGGTCCGGGATAGGGGTGGTCTCGGTGTCAAACGCTAGGATCATGGTGCCAAAAAGCCCATGGGTTTGGCGCTGTCGGCATACACGGTGACATCTAGCACAAACCGAATCGAGGCCAACCAGCACATTGGCGTTTCCGCGCCATCAACAGGCTCTGTTTCACACGTCACGATAAACTTCCTATGACCACAATACCACGAAATGGGATAGGCGTCTACGGCCTGTCCGTGTTTCTTGATGTACTGCTTTGCTTCCGCACACCACCTCCGGAGTTCCCGGACAATATCCTGGGCCGTCATATAAACGACCGGCGAGAAATATTCCTCTTCTAGCGCGGCGAGGCGTGAAGCCACGTGTGGGATGAGGCGTTGGAGGCGGCGGACGGCATTCAACGGGTTATTCGCTTCTACCTTCACGATTT
>JACXTT010014821.1_pt1 | contig 10168 bp, 7 predicted proteins | sample 9270951 | NCBI WGS metagenome assembly JACXTT01 (sample SAMN15532306, study PRJNA645909) | rock metagenome | isolation source: weathered quartz diorite | place: Puerto Rico | collected 2017-06-21
AACAATCTTTCCCATCGAACATTGGCTGATTTGGCAAAGCGAGTCTATGTGGACGTCGCGAGGGCTGAGTTTGGTATCCACGGAAAGAAGCAAACGGTATCCAGAATAGCCATTCTCAGCGGGTTGACGCGAAAGGAAGTGCTGCGGTTGCTGAAATTATCAGCGACTTCGAAGTCTCGCGAGTCCCTCTCAGCGGAAGAATATCACCGCGGTTCACGAGTGATCACAGGGTGGCTCCGCGATCCAAAATATGGAGATGGAAAGGGCCATCCTCGTCCGCTTGCCATGGAAGGAAGAGGCGCATCCTTTGGGGCTTTGGTGACCTCCTACAGCGGGGATATGCCGGTGCGAGCTGTGCTGGATGAGCTGTTGCGGGTCGGTGCCGTGAAACGATTGAAAGATGGGCGGATTTGTCTTGTCTCGCGGGGGTATATCCCTCAAAAGGGTTCGCTAGAAAAACTGCAGGTGCTGGGAGCAGATACCGCCGATCTCATCTCGACAATTGACCACAATATCTATTTGAGACCTACGAAGCCTCACTTCCAGCGAAAAGTCATGTACGATAACGTGCCCCGAGAAGCGGCAAGAGAGTTTCGCACCGTAGTGGCCGCAGAAGGACAGGAATTTTTGGAGAAGCTTGATCGCTGGCTTGCTCATCGTGATCGTGATGTCAATCCGGTGTCGAAGGGAAGCGGTCGCGTGCGTGTGGGGCTCGGGGTCTTTCAGTTTGAAGAACAAGAACCATCTGCTGATTCCTATCCGGACCATCCCGCATCATGAGACCTGCAACCTTTCAGAATCTTCTTGGGAGTACGGTGCTGTTCGTTGTGCTCGCATCCTGCGGCCCTGCTCCACAAGTCGGTGGTGGCATCGGCGGGACCGGTCATATCACCCCCCTCGTCGCCGTAGGTCCCATCACCGGATTCGGCAGCATTTTTGTCTCTGGCACTGAGTATGACACGATGCACACCTCAATGACGGTCGACGGGAATCCAGGGAATCAAGGCGATCTTAAGAAAGGGATGATCGTGCGCGTGAACGCCACCTTGCCGGAAGGGTCCGGCACAGAGCAACCAGCACTCCGCACAGCGAATACGGTGTTATATGAGGATACAGTCGAAGGATTCGTCCAATCGGTTGCGGCGGAGGGAACCAGTCTGACCGTGTTAGGGCAGACCATCGCAATCACGACTGCGACCACCATCGATGTCAGTGTCCTGGGAGGCAATGTCACGAATCTGATGCCAGGTCGGGATCTTGTGGAGATCAGCGGGTTCGTGACCGGAGACGGGCTGATTACGGGAACCTGGGTCGAATTAAAAACACTCGACCAGAAAACCGACACGCCCGATTATCATGTCAAAGGGTTCATCAAGAATCTCCGCGCGGAGCAACAAACCTTTGAAATCGGGGCCCTCACCCTCGACTACCGCGATGCAGTTCTCATCGATATGCCTAGTCAATCGAATGACGGGTGGGATGGCTTGTTGATCGATGTGATGGGGACACAAACTTCGTCTGGAGGCGTGAGTTCCTCCAAGATTCGCCTCACTGCAACCCGTGTGTCACAAGCGGAGCTAGGTTTGGAGGAAGGCGAGTTGGCGGAGATCGAAGGAGTTGTCACCCAGGTACGGAGTGCAGGTGATTTCTTCATCGGCAACGTGCATGTGCTGGCAGACGCCGGGACCACATTTCAAGGCGGCACGCTGAACGATATCCGAGCGGGTGTTCATATCAATGTGCACGGTCCACTAATCGGCGGCGTTGTGCAGGTGACGACAGTGGAGTTTAAAACATAAGCGGAGGTTGTCCCCCCGAAGGTGCTGCAACTCATTCAGCCTGGACCACATTGCGCGAGCCTACAAGAGGCCTTTACTGTTCTCGGTTCATGGCATTGAGGTCGTTCTCTTTGAAAATGGATGGTTCGCGACCTTGATTCGTAAGAGTGTTAAGCCAAAAGCAGCTGTGCCCTGAGCTGCACAGCGCAGTCCGATCGGAAACACTTTCAAATGGGAAAGACTCCTATGGCCTTCCAATCAGTACTGAACCGGTACCTCCCTTTTCTCCAAAGCTGCGCGACTTGATCGTGACGGATCTCAAGCAGACCCCAAACACTGCCCTTCTTGCTGAGTATCTTCAAGGCGGCAAATGGTTCCGGGTTCATTCGCAATCTATTGCGACAAGAAGCTTCCCTCCTTGAAGAGCCATCGTGACAGGGGCCAGGAAGGAGTGTTGGAAGTTCGATGACGTACCGGATGCAACGAGGAATGCGGGATGTGAAAACGGTCTCCCGCGGTCAGAATCTATGGATACACACGAGAGAGACGTCCATAGTCTAGAGCAGGTGTGTTGCCTTCGACACTAAGGGAAACAGGTCTGCTCAGAAATAATCGCAGTTGGGAGAAGGCTCCCGATTCAGAATGGATGAACGCGCAACGTTCGTGGTGCTTGTTACGTATGCTGTTGATCATCGCTCGTAATGGCGGTATGGCCCGCGTGGAGAATCCAATTAGTGTTGGTCCAGCTTGACTGATGTGGGGACATTGTCTAAGATTTTGCATGTTGTTGAAGCGTCGTACTTCCGTCTTTGGACTTACCCTTTGGTGCCTCCTGTCAGCGTGGGTGTTCTTTGGCGGCTTAGAACTGATCGAAGACTCCCATCTCATTTCCGCGCTTGCCGAAGAGCCTCAATCGAGTGAGGATTATGACGAAGCGGCGCTGGTGCAGTTAGCTTCAGGACTCAGATCGGATCTCTCAAGCCTCGACACACCGAATTGTTCTTCGACATACCCCCGCATTATTCAATCAGCACTCCCTGTGCCCATACACGGTGCGTTTCCTTTGATGCGCTTCGTGCGACCCGATTCTCCCTTATCTCTGCCGCTCTACCAGCAATTGTCGGTCCTTCGCATTTGATCACCTTCCCATCGAGTCATTGACCGCAGGGACGCGCCTTGTCCGGTCTTTGCGGATACTTCTGTGATTGGTGGTCCACTGCCAGGAGGTCATCATGGGGTTCCCTTCAACATGTATTCGTCTCGCTCTGATTGCCGTGAGCGTACTGGGCCTCCTCACAGGCTGTGTCGCCTTTGATCTCGCTCTTCAATCTAAGGTGGAGGATATTCTGGAACGGCCTCATGTCGCCATCTTGCGGTTTGGGTTTGATCGAGAAATTACCAGCCTCTCCACCGTGAAAACCGTGGAGGAGGCGATCTCGTCGGAAGAGGAGGCCACTCAACTCGCTGTGACCTTGCCTCAGATACAACGGGAAGCCCGCTGGCTCCTCGTCAGCAGGGTGGCTGTAGGACAAGGGTTTTGGATTGCTCCGCTCGGGGAAACGGATGCGTTAGCTGAGGAGGTACACCTAAAACCCGGGATGCTTCCGAACACCGAACAGTTAGCAGAATTTCGCCGACGTCTCGGGGTGGATCTCGTCATTGTGAGCAGCATCTTGGATTATGGGAAAATCCGGTGGCAGTGGATGGTAACTGCCATGCTCGCGGATATGACAGCAGAGACCATCGCCCTGGGTCTTGCCACGTCCTGGAGTCCGATCGGACTCGGGGCGAACATTGGCTTCGAATTACTGACGAATACCCCATTATGGTTCGGTGGCGGCTATCTCTTCGGCGTTGCCATGCGTCCAGTCCGAGTAGAAGCCCGCGCCTTCGAGACGATCACGGGCTATCCCATCTGGCAGACCATGGAACAGTCGGTCTATGCGTGGAGTGTGCTCAAGACCTTTCCGGAGGAAGTTCGCGACAAGAAGGAGATCCAATTGGAACTTAATCTCGCTGAAATCATCGAATCCATTGGAGATAGCTTGACCAAGCAAGAACTGTTGGCATCTCGGCTGCGAGGGCAACCAGCGGTCGCTCAGCACTAACAAGATATGGGATCAGCTGAGTCCCCTGAATAAAAACGCGGTGCTCATGTTGTGCTCAACGATACCTGATAGATATGGCTATTGCCGCGTCGGTGCATCGCCCGACTGGACGTAGTTTGTTTCCGTATTGAAACGATGGCAAGATGATATGGGGCTGGTGATACGGAAATACGATCCGAATTGGCGGTTCACCGAGATGGGCAACCACAAGGATCTTCTGCATGCGCACATGATCCCGTCAAGAGACAGCATGGCTTTTGCCGTGGAGACGATCAAGAAGAACACGAGGTGTGCTCTGCAGGCATGGTTACGCTTTCTAGCCAAGGTGTACTGTGGAATTGGCAGTATGCGGCTCAACAGGGGAACGACAACGTGGGATAAGCGCAGTTTAAATTCTGAGATAACCCCGCGTATCACGGCGGGAGAATCACTCGCGTCTTTACTTCGCATACGCGCCCACCAAGGAGCCACAACCATGACACGAGAGCCGGATCTCCATGAGACATACGATCATCTCCTAACCCTTTGGACATCCGGTGTCCGGGACTATCACAGTCTGCTATCCGATTACTTGACGGCCAATTCGATCTTTGTGGCAGTGATCGGCCTCATGATCTCTCGGGAATCCCTCGCGCTGCTCTTCACGATCCTGATTCTGGTGCTCTCCATCTTCGGGGTGTTGCTCTGCTTACAAATGGCGATTGTTCTTGGCCGATTTTCCGGTCAAAATAGTCTGTGGGAGTGGCAATTAAGAGGGATTGAGCAAGATCCCGCATGGGTCGAGAGCAAACTTCTCACGAATGCCTACCACCTGCATGAAGCGCGGCAGCCCATCGAAGACGCAAGAAATCAACCGCCTCGGTTCGAGCCCAACTGGGCGTTTCGTCAGCACCGGCGATGGTGGGCTCATCGCGCAATCAGCTTTCCCTGGTTCTTTGGACTGGTGTACAGCCTCTTTCTAGTCTGGGCGATCACACAACTGTTTCGGCAATTCACAACTGGATAGTGTGAGCCGTGAAACAGAGCGAGCGGATTGCCTCGGCTCACGGCATGAGAGCTGAAATCAATACTGATACTGTCCAGGGAGCAGCGTTGTAGCCGATTCGAGCAACGGTGAGAGGCGGTAAAAAGTGTTCTATCGATTAGCACCACCATCCTACAGCAGCTGCAAGCTGTAAGGTCGAGCGGCACATCTGCGCCGCATTTATGGTGTATGTCCGGAAGATCTCTCGAGCTGGATCCCGGTCTGCCACTCCTGGGGCAGGTTGCACTCCAGTATCCATGGGTGCCTCTTGGCTCAGAGGAACAGTCTCCATATTACTGGGGCACAGCATTTACAGTGCTTGACTATAGAGCACAGAAACGTTATTGAGCCCCAACAGTACCGACAAGCTTACGACCAAACCAGCTTTATAGCGATCTGCCAAATGGATTTTCGCTAATCCTCTCGCTGTCAATATGGTCAATGGGAACAGTACTTGCGACGAATATAAAAACGCCTCTCTTGGGTTAAAGAACACGTAGAACGCCAACATGGTCAATGCCCAGATGGCTATCGGTAAAACCAACTCGTCGGAACGACGGATGGCTTGTCCTATTGCGACAACGCCAATGACGAGATATACAAGCAAGGTCGCCGCAGCAATAGGATGATTTACATAGCCGAGTATCTGATGAAGGGAAATATTGCCAGCTAACGAAACCACCGGGCTCACGACTGAAAAGAGGAAGAAACTTACCGCTACGGAAGCAACCTTCTTTACCTCCAACAGGTTGCTGAGAGAGGCGTAATGGTTTGCGTAATCTCGAGAAAAGCCCAGGATTGAACGCCCGTAAATGAACGCATAGGGCAGGCCAAACACTAACGATGCCACTGCCAACGTCAAAATTCCGTAACGAAGGCCTTCCTTCTCTTTTCCCCGGTTCCATCCATAAGCGATACCCATCAATGAGAGCGATAACAAAGGTGGATTAAGTAACCCGGCAAACCCTGCTGCCATCCCAAGCAACACAGCACTACCACCAGTGCGTTTATTCCGAAGCACAAGCAATAAGCATAGATAGGCTTCGATCGCCAAACCAGATAATGAATATGTTTCAGGAATGCTGAAAAATGTCAGATTGCTAAACATTAAACCGTACGTCACACAGAGTGCCAGAGCAAGCGTCTTTGATACGGCAAATCGACTCAGTATCCACCATGCAAAAGTTACATTGCTTGCGGCTATGAGACCAAGAGTCACGATCACTGACTGATTCTCCCCAATCCTTAATAGCCGCCCTACGGCATCAACCATTGGCGCGGTTACTACCGAAAACAACGGGTGTTTGCGCATATCTCCGTCTATGGTCAACGATCGCATCGCGTCAGCGATTTCGACCGTATCGGCCCCAAAAAACGAGCCGTCATCTCCAGCCAGTTCGACCTGTGCTTCATCATTAAAGAATAATGGTGCTAATTGCGTAAGATTCAGCATGTAAAACACCGCAGAGGTCAGAAACCAGCACGCACCGATTAAGAGCGTTGATTGGGAGAGTTTACAAAGGCTCATGGTTTGATTATTTCTCTCTTAGAATCACTCTGCGAAATTTAATGAGCGTCTGCCTCAACGAGACAGTGAGACGAAGCAGCCCGGGAGCTCGGTAGGTCTTCTCAGATCGACCACCGCAAATGGTTTATACGCCACGATCTCGATTCGGTCCATACCCTATAGCCGTCCGATTGTTCGCCAAAGCGATAACCTGCAAGGGCATGGTGCAGAAAGAAGCCGAGCTGAAAATGGAATTCGATCCTCATCGAGCTGGCGGGAGAGGTCCGGCTTGACCAGTACTTTCCATTTCTATCCGGTAGAGGACCAGTGACCTTTGCAGGTCAGAATAGACAGGTTGTAACCATGGGATGGTATTCACCGGTTCGGCGAGCATGTTAAGCTCAGGGCGCCTTCGCAAAGCCATTGTGTCATAAACAAGATAATCAGCCGGCGATTTCTTCAGTGACTCATGTAGCTCCTCAAGCGATTTCACCATCGGGAAGAAAACACTTTTCCCGTCGACCATAAAAGAAAGATGCGGTTTTCTCGCCACGATCCTGACACCGCTGCCAGACACGCCCTTGAGATACTCACTTGCCCCGAAAAGTTCATACGGCTGGTCGGTGATATACCGATGGATATTCCGAAGGGACGTCAGCGCAGAAATAGAAACAATGGTTAGGCCGATACAGAGCACGCCAACCTTGGTCATCTCGCATGAGAGCCATCCTTTGTCTGAAATCCAGTCTGCGGTAGCGATCAACAGATAACTGGCCAGTCCTACATAGCAGACCAGCACATAAAGATAATAGCGAGTTTCCCAAACATTGAAACTCATGAGAAGCAGGTACAGGAATAACGATAGTAAAAATACCCAGATTTCTCGCTGGCGAAGCTTTATGAGGGCCAATGGTATTGCTACAACAGCCATCAGGCCAATAGGTACCAGGAGAAATTCGCCGGACAGGCTTCCCTTAATCGACTTTGCGATATTCGCGAGATAATGCAGAACAAATCGTTTCGGATCGTGAAATAGAACATCCCCGAAACTTTTAAACACCGTGCTAGCCTGTGTAAATCCCTCCCAACTATTTTGATACCCATAAAACTCGACCGCCATGTTGAGATAATTGGTGCTGGATAGCAGCGTACCGCGATGGGCGTAATTGAGCCACAACCAGGGCGAGATGACGACCAGGAAGCCTGCTAGATGGGCCGCCGCGACCTGTAACCGCCTCAGAAACGGCTGGCCAAAGCAGTTGAACACCACGATACCAGTCACGATGGTTGTAGGCAGAAACACTCCGTTATATCGTGTCAGGGTGGCGAGACCAGCCAACATCCCTGCGAGTATGACCTTCTGCCATAGACCAAGGGAGGCGCAGGTGATTGTGAACAGTGTTGTCACGCACAACAAGAGGAACATCAGATCGGTCCCGGGCTCAATCGAATACAGTGCATATTCTCCAGCGACCAGCATGATGCTTGCGGCAAGGATAGCGGTGCGGAAACCAAATAGGCGCCTGAACAGATAGTATGCGGACAGTCCAGTCAGGGAAGCAGAGAACGCGGAAATCCATTTTCCAGAGACAAAATAATCGCCAGTTATTGCAGTAACTGCTGATAAAACGAGAGGGTATCCCGGGCCATTAAATGTGTTTTCTGGGAATTGGCCTTTGGCAATACGTTTGGCATCCGGAGCATACATGGAATAGAAATCACTATTCTCGTACGAACCGACGACATAATCCCGTCCCACGTATAGTGCCATGACCAGATAGACCAGACAGACCGTGATGGGAAACAGATGATCCCAGCTGACGGACCTCGTCTCATTCTGTGTGTGACGGATATTCACGGGAACTCCAGAGCATACGCAGTAACGGCTCCGTTTGATTAGTTCTGTCTGTTCATATGTGGGGGGTGGCGGTAAAGGCCGACTGAGCGGAAGACCAGCTGACTGGTTTGGTCAGTCCGCAGGATCAGTCGTACGCCTTCAGGCGCTTGATAGGGGCGGAGAATCAGGAGGCCCGTGAATTCTTGGCTGATGAACTGACGCACCTTTGGTCGGCATTGAAGATGGTTCGGCTGCCATGCCGGGCGATGGTCTCCTGCGCCGTATCGAGGCAAATCTGTTGCTAGCGCGTTGGAGCACCATCGCAATACCCGACGACTTGCCCGGTTGAGAACGGCGAAGCGATCGTCAGCCATGCCTCGTGTAGTTACAGGGCAGTCATCGCAGCCGCAAAGCTGATGCCCATCCCAATCAACACCGCCCAACTCACTCGATCCTTCACGGCAAAGACGAGCGGGTCGTCGTACATATGGCCCCGATGCGCTTGTAACCAGATCCAACTAATCCACAGCATCAATAACGGGACGGCTCCCCAAATCAATTCAGGAGTCGGGTAGTGTGTCGTGACACTTTCCCCTTGCAGGTACAGGGCGAGCACCAAGACCGCGGCGTACCCCGCGGTAACACCCAGCGTTTCGACAATCGGCGTATCGATCACATAGTAGCCACGCCCATGTGTTTTCGTTTTCCCCTCTTGCACATCCACTTGTAATTCAGCATACCGTTTGACAAAGGCCAATGAGGTAAAGATAAACACCGAGAAGGCGAGCAGCCAGAACGAGAGCCGAATCGATACCGCCGCCGCACCAGCGATAATACGCAGGGTGTACAAGGCCGCCAATGTCAGGCAATCCACCAAGACCAGCTTCTTGAGCTTGACGGAATAGGCCAAGGTTAACGTGAAATACACACCAAGCCATATGGCAAAATCCTTACCAATGGAGAGCGCTAACGCAAGACTCAGCACGCTACACGCCGGCACGAGCAGGACTCCATAGGAGATCGGGACCACCCCCGATGCGAAGGGACGATATTTCTTGCGGGGATGTCGCCGGTCACTTTCAAGATCAAGCAGATCGTTCGTGATATAGACTGCAGACGCACAGAGACTGAACGAGCAAAACGCCAACATCAGCTTTGACAGCAACGTGACTTCGGTGATCCGATGCGCTGCCAGCAACGGCACGAAGAGCAAGAGGTTCTTCAACCACTGTTGAAGACGAAACACGCGACGCCACGCTGACCAGGTTATTGGTGAGCGTGGAAAGTACCCGTGAATCTCCGTCACTTGCGTCGCCTTGGCTAACACGCTCGATGACGCGTTGACCACGATGCCTTTCGATGCGCCACGCCACACATGCATGTCATCAGCAGAGTTTCCCGCATAGATGTAGTCCCCCTCTCCATACGCTTGATCCAAGGCCGCTTTTTTTCTGGCGCCGGCCAAATTGTTCGTGCCGTCGCTGGCCATGACGGCATCAAACAACTGAAGGTGATCAGCTACCCGTTGCGCCACCTTCGTATTGGTGGCTGTACAGAGGACGAGTCTATGCCCCAGTTGTTTTTGCTGTTTCAGCCAATCGAGGAGCCCCACGTTGTAGGGGAGCGTGGCCGGATTTAACTTAATCGCGTCCGCCAGCTTCTGTTTGAGGAACGCCTTGCCCGCGCACAGCCAAAAGGGCAGATACAGAACGGACAGGGCGTTATCACGAAGGAGTTGTAAGGCAGATTCATGGAGCGTATCGGTGCAAAGGAGGGTTCCATCCAAATCCACGATGATCGTCTGAGTCTTGTCTCCCGAGGGAGGCAAGGAATCGGAACAGACTGTAGCTTCGAGTAATGACATGAGGGTCGCTCTGAGCGAGTCCAGATTCCGTGGATACCTGGTTAAGACTC
>JACXTT010014822.1_pt1 | contig 10168 bp, 8 predicted proteins | sample 9270951 | NCBI WGS metagenome assembly JACXTT01 (sample SAMN15532306, study PRJNA645909) | rock metagenome | isolation source: weathered quartz diorite | place: Puerto Rico | collected 2017-06-21
TGGCTCGCGCGCACCGACCGGAACCGGAGAGCGTGGGATGATCGATGACGTCGTGAGAGCGGTCCTCGTCCAGGTCGACGGCGCCCGCTGCGTCCTCTTGGCGGGCTCGGACGGCGTCGTCGTGTCATCGGCCGTCGCCGGCGGAGGCCCAGCGCCCGACGTCGTCGCCGCCGCGCTCGCCGAGGCGTTCCGCCGCGTGGCGGCGGCGCACCGGGAGGCCGGCCTCGTTCCGCCGCTGGAGATCGCCTCGTTGGGCCCGAATGGGCAGGCGGCGGTGAGAGCGGTGACCAGCGAGTACTTCCTCGCGTCGGTGCTCGACCCCGCAGGCAGCCTCGGTCGCGCGCGTTACGAGCTTCGCAAGGCGGCGGCCGCGCTCGAGCCCGAGTTGATCTGATCGGGCTCCGGCTGGTAGCCTCTCCGGTCGCCGAAGGAGTGTTCTTGGAAGGCAAAGAGCTCAAGGAGCTGATCGACCTCATCGCGAAGTCGAACTTCGTCACGTTCGAGCTCGAGCGGGACGGCTTCAAGCTCAAGCTCCAGAAAGCCCCCCGCGCCGTGGATGCACCGGCCGGCGACGCCGCGGTCCGGCCTGCACCGCAACCGATCACGGCCGTCGCTTCCGCGCTGTCCCCCATCGGGTTCGGGACCCCGGAGCCGCTCCCGGCCGCGGCCCCCAGCGCAGCTCCGTCCGCCGAGGCCGCCGCACCGGGTCTGGTGAACATGACGTCGCCGATCGTCGGGACGTTCTTCCGCCAGCCGAGCCCGGGCGCTCCGCCGTTCGTCGAGCCGGGCAGCAAGGTCAAGAAGGGTCAGGTGCTCTGCATCATCGAGGCGATGAAGCTCATGAACGAGATCGAGGCCGAGATGGACGCGGAGGTCGTCGAGATCCTCGTGGCGAACGGTCAGCCGGTCGAGTTCGGCGAGGTCCTGTTCCGGCTGCGGCCGATGGCGTCCTAGCGGCGCCGGAGACCGCCCCGTGTTCCGCAAGATCCTGATCGCCAATCGCGGGGAGATCGCCCTGCGGGTCATCTTGGCTTGCAAGGAGCTCGGCATCAAGACCGTGGCGGTCCACTCGACGGCGGACAACGACGCCCTGCACGTCAAGTTCGCCGACGAAGACGTGTGCATCGGCCCCCCGGCCAGCCGCGATTCGTACCTCAACATCTCCGCCGTCCTGTCGGCCGCCGAGATCACCGGAGCCGAGGCCGTGCACCCCGGCTACGGCTTCCTCTCCGAGAACGCCCACTTCGCCGAAGTGTGTCGCGAGGTCGGGCTGACGTTCATCGGCCCGAGCCCGGACGTCATCCGGCGCATGGGGGACAAGGCGGAGGCGATTCGCACCGTCCGCGAGGCCGGCGTCGCCACCGTCCCCGGGAGCGGCGGGGTGATCGCGGGCGAGGACCAGGCGCGCGACGCAGCGGACCGCATCGGCTATCCGGTCCTGATCAAGGCCGCCGCGGGGGGTGGCGGTCGCGGTATGCGCGTCGTCATGGAGCCCGACGAGCTGCAGCGCAATCTCGAGGCGGCGAGCAACGAGGCGCTGGCGGCGTTCGGCGTCCCCGACGTCTACATGGAGAGGTATCTCATGCAGCCGCGGCACGTCGAAATCCAGGTCCTGGGGGACACCCACGGCAATTTGATCCACCTGTTCGAGCGCGAATGCTCCATCCAGCGCCGCCACCAGAAACTGTTGGAGGAATCCCCGTCGACCGCCCTTGACGCCGAGCTTCGAGCCCGGATGACGGATGCGGCGCTCCGCGCGGCCCGTGCGGTCAACTATGTGAACGCCGGCACGATCGAGTTCCTCCTCGATGTGACGGGGGAGTTCTACTTCATCGAGATGAACACGAGGATCCAGGTCGAGCATCCCGTCACGGAGATGGTGACGGGGATCGATCTGATCAAGGAGCAGATCCGCATCGCGGCTGGAGAGCCGATCTCCTTCAGCCAAGACGATCTGAAGATCCAGGGGCACGCCATCGAGTGCCGGATCAACGCGGAGGACCCGGACACATTCGCCCCTTCACCGGGCAAGATCCGGACGTTTCACGTCCCTGGTGGCCCGGGAATTCGGGTCGATACCGCGTGCTACGCGGAGGCGTTCATCCCGCCGTTCTACGACTCCATGATCGCCAAGGTCGTCGCCCACGGAAACACCCGCGGAGAGGCGATCCTGAGAATGCGGCGGGCGCTCGAATCGTTCGTCGTCGAAGGGATCAAGACCAACGTCAAACTGCAGCAGCGTATTCTGACCGACGAGGATTTCGTCCGAGGCCGGCTTTCCACCCGATTCATGGACCGTTTCCTGGTCCCCGCCAAGAAGGTCGGCGACTAGCTCGATCGGCCCTTCCCTACTCCGTCTGCAGATAGTCCCGAAACGGCCGAATCTTCCGGGGTTGTGTGCCCCAAACTGTCAGCGCCCCGGCTTCCTTGACAATAATTTTCACGGGACCTAGATTCGATCCGGCGCCTCGAACAAGGTCACCTAGATGTCTGCATTGTGAGGTCATAGTTACCGCGGGGCACAACGACTAGAGGCGTCGCTGTTTTTCGCGATGTTCCTCGGAGGGCCGGGGCAACCATGGCTGTGAAACTCGGAGAGATGCTCCTGAAGGCCGGGATGATCACCCAGGCTCAGCTCCAGGAAGCTCTCGAGGCGCAAAAGAAGAGCGGGGGCAAGCTCGGCTTCAATCTGGTGAAAATGGGGTTCGTCAAAGAGGACGACATCACGCAGCTCCTCTCCGACCAGTACGGCGTCCCCTCCATCAATCTGCGGCATTTCGAGATCGACGAATCGGTCATCCACCTCGTGCCGTCCGAGGTCGCGCAGAAGTATCTCGTGCTCCCGGTCAACCGGACCGGCGCGACGTTGACGATCGCGATGGCCGATCCGACCAACGTCTTCGCGATGGACGACATCAAATTCATGACCGGCTACAACGTCGAGCCGGTGGTCGCGAGCGAGATCGCGATCCGCGAAGCCATCGAGAAGTACTACGGGTCTTCCCACGCCCTCGAGCTCAAGAAGGTCATGGACCAGATGGCCGAGCAGGACACCGAGGCGCTCGAGCTGATGGATGAGGACGAAGAGATCGACATCCACAAGCTCGAGCACGTCTCGGAAGAGGCGCCCGTCGTCCGGTTGGTCAACATCATCTTGACGGACTCGATCAAGAAGGGCGCGTCCGACATCCACATCGAGCCGTACGAGAAGGACTTCCGCGCCCGGTTCCGCGTCGACGGCGTGCTCTACGAGATCATGCATCCGCCGATGAAGCTCAAGGACGCCATCACGAGCCGGCTCAAGATCATGGCGAAGCTCGACATCTCGGAGCGGCGCCTCCCGCAGGACGGGCGCATCAAGATCAAGATGAAGCTGCAGGGGAAGACGAAGGAGATGGACTACCGCGTCTCCGTGCTCCCGACGCTGTTCGGCGAGAAGATCGTCATGCGGCTGCTCGACAAGGACAACCTCGTGCTCGACATGACCCGGCTGGGGTTCGAGCCCGAGTCCCTCTCCAAGTTCGAGCGTCAGATCCTGCGGCCCTACGGCATGGTCCTGGTCACCGGCCCGACAGGATCAGGCAAGACGAACACGCTCTACTCGTCCATCGCGCGGGTGAACACTCCCGAGACCAACATCATGACCGCGGAGGATCCGGTGGAGTTCAACCTCCACGGCATCAACCAGGTGCAAATGAAGGAGCAAATAGGGCTGAATTTTGCGACGGCGCTCCGCGCGTTCCTCCGCCAGGACCCGAACATCATTCTCGTGGGGGAGATCCGCGACTTCGAGACCGCCGAGATCGCGGTCAAGGCGGCGCTCACGGGCCACCTCGTTCTCTCCACGCTGCACACCAATGACGCGCCCTCGACGATCAACCGCTTGATGAACATGGGGATCGAGCCGTTCCTCGTGGCGACCTCGGTCAACTTGATCTGCGCGCAGCGTCTCGTCCGCCGGATCTGCAAGGACTGCAAGGAGGAGATCCAGCTCCCCGCGCAGGCTCTCGCCGAGATCGGCTTCCCGATCGAGGAGGCCGGCAAGGTGCGCCTCTTCAAGGGTCGCGGCTGTCCCAATTGCAACAACACGGGCTACCGCGGGCGGGTCGGCCTGTTCGAAGTGATGGAGATCACCGACGAGCTGCGGGAGCTCATTCTCTCCGGCGCGTCGGCGATGGAGCTGCGCCGCAAGGGGATCGAAGAGGGAATGGTCACGCTTCGCATGTCCGGCCTCCAGAAGCTCCGAGACGGGCAAACGAGCGTGGAGGAAGTCGTCCGCGAAACCGTTTTGTAGGCCTCGCCCTGGAGGCGGAGGAGACGTCGATGGCCGTGACCATGCACCAACTGTTGAAGACGCTCGTGGACCAGGGCGGCAGCGACCTGCACGTCACGACGAATTCCCCGCCGCAGATCCGGATCGACGGAAAGATGATTCCGCTGCAGTTGCCGCCGATGACCGCCGCGGAGACGAAGCAGCTCATCTACGGCGTTCTCACGGACAGCCAGAAGCACCGCCTCGAGGAAGCGCTCGAAGTGGATTTCTCGTTCGGGGTCAAGGGTCTCGCCCGCTTCCGAGCCAACGTCTTCTTCCAGCGTGGCGCCGTGGCCGGAGCGTTCCGGACGATCCCGTGGGAGATGAGGAACTTCAAGGACCTGGGTCTCCCGGACATCGTTTCGACGCTCTGCGAGAAACCCCGCGGCCTGATCCTCGTCACCGGCCCGACCGGGTCCGGCAAGACGACCACCCTGGCCGCCATGCTCGACAAGGTCAACAGCGAGCGGCACGAGCACATGGTGACGATCGAGGACCCGATCGAATACCTGCACTCGCACAAGAAGTGCCTGGTCAATCAGCGCGAGCTGCACGCCGACACGCACTCGTTCGCGAACGCCCTCCGATCGGTTCTGCGCCAGGATCCCGACGTCGTCCTCATCGGTGAGATGCGGGATCTCGAGACGATCGAATCCGCCCTGCGCATCGCGGAGACGGGCCACCTCACCTTCGCCACCCTGCACACGAACTCCGCGGCCCAGACGATCAACCGCATCATCGACGTCTTTCCGGCCCACCAGCAGTCTCAGATCCGCGCGCAGCTGTCCTTCGTTCTCGAAGGGATCATGTGCCAATCGCTGCTCCCGCGCGCCAACGGGCATGGCCGCGTGCTCGCCCTCGAGATCCTCGTTCCGAACTCCGCGATCCGGAATCTCATCCGCGAGGACAAGGTCCATCAGATCTACTCGGCGATGCAGACCGGCCAGACTCAGTTCGGCATGCAGACCTTCAACCAGTCCCTCGCCACCCTCTACTACAAGAAGCAGATTACTCTGCAGCTGGCGCTGTCGATGTCGTCCCATCCGGACGAGCTGCAGGACATGATCAATCGCGGTGCGGGGACGATCAACGCGCCCGTGACCGCAACCGCCGCGGTGGCCGGCGCGCGCCGGCCGGCCGATCGGCGATAGCGCCCGCCGGTCGCAGGAGGAGACACGATGCCGAACTACGCGTGGAAAGGCCGTACGCGCGCCGGGAAGGCCCAAGAGGGCGTTCTGGTGGCGGAGAACAAGGATGCCGCGATCGCCATGCTGCGCAAGCAGCAGGTCACCGTGACCGCGGTCACCGAGAAGGGCAAGGAATTCGCTCTGCCGAAGATGGGCGGCGGGATCTCCCAAAAAGAGATCGCCGTCTTCACGCGGCAGTTTTCCGTCATGATCGACGCGGGCTTGCCGCTGGTCCAGTGCCTCGAGATCCTGGGCGGCCAGCAGGACAATCGGGTCTTTCAGAAGATCCTCTTCGAGGTGCGCCAGGACATCGAGGCGGGCGCCACGCTGGCCGATGCGCTCCGGAAGCACCCGAGGGCCTTCGACGACCTCTACTGCAACATGGTCGCCGCCGGCGAGACCGGCGGTATTCTCGACACCATTCTCCAGCGTCTCTCCCAGTACATCGAGAAGATCGTCAAGCTGCGGTCGGCCGTCCGCTCCGCGATGGTCTACCCGGTGGCCGTCATCCTGATCGCGATCGGCGTGGTCTGGATCATCCTGTGGAAGGTCATCCCGACGTTCGCGACCCTGTTCTCGGGTCTCGGCGCGCAGCTGCCGCTCCCGACGCGCATCACGATCGCGCTCTCCAAGTTCATCGGCGCGTGGTGGTGGGCGATCTTCCTCGCCGTCGGCCTGGCCATCTTCGCCGTTCACCGTTACCACAAGACCTACTCGGGGCGGCGCAAGATCGATGGGCTGCTCCTCAGGCTGCCGGTCCTCGGCAACGTCCTCAAGAAGATCGCCGTCGCCCGGTTCTGTCGCACCCTGGGCACCTTGATCTCATCGGGCGTGCCGATCCTCGAGGCGTTGGAGATCACGGCGAAGACCGCAGGCAACGCCGTGGTCGAGGACGCGATCATGGAGACGCGCAAGAGCATCGAGCAGGGCAAGACGATCTCCGAGCCCCTGAAGGCCACGACCGTCTTCCCATCGATGGTCGTCCAGATGGTCGCCGTCGGCGAGCAGACCGGCGCGCTCGAAACGATGCTCAACAAGATCGCCGACTTCTACGAGGACGAGGTGGACGAAGCGACCGCCAACCTGCTGGCGCTGCTCGAGCCCATCATGATCTGCTTCCTCGGCGTCGTCATTGGAGGCATCGTCATCTCGATGTACATGCCCATGTTCGATCTCATCAACAAGATCGGCTGAGCCGTCTCAAGGAGAGGGTGGGGGCCCGCCGGGGCCCCGCCCGCGTGCGGATGAACCGCTCCGAGCTCGAACGGCAGCTCCGCTGGCTGATGATCTTGAGGGTGGTCACCGTGACCACGCTCCTGATCTCCGCCTTCGCCATCGAGCTGATCCTGAAGCCCGGCCAGACGCAGCGGCCGCTGTTCCTCCTGGCCGCGGTGATCTACGGCATGGTTCTCCTGTACGCATCCCTCGACCGGTGGCTCAAGGGCACCCCGGCGTTCATCTACCTCCAACTCATCGGCGACGCCCTCGTCGTGACCGCGTTCGTCCGCATCACCGGCGGGCTCGACAGCCCGATGTCGTTTCTCTATCTGCTTCCGATCGCGGTGGCATCGCTCCTGCTCGTGCGCCGCGGTGGCGTGACGTTGGCGGGCGTCTGCTTCACGCTCTACGCGGGCCTGGTTCTCGACGGCGCGGGGTGGGTCGGCGCGGGGGGCGGCCTGGCGCCGGCCGAGCCGAGCGAATCGTGGCGCGTCTCGTATTTCCTCATCGTCCATGCGGTGGCCTTCGTGTCGGTGGCCCTCCTGGCTTCGCACCTGGCCGAGCGCGTGCGCGCCCAGACCCGCGAGCTCGATCTGCGCCAGGGGGCGGTCGCGAGGCTCCAGGCGCTCAACGAGAACATCATCGAGTCGATTCACAGCGGCCTGATCACGACCGATCTCGCCGGCCGCGTCAACTTCATGAACCGCGGCGGCACGGAGATCACCGGGCGGGCGCAGGACGCGGTCGAGGGGACGGCGATCGAGGACGTGTTCGGGCTCGAGCCGGGCTTCCTCGCCAAGATCGACGAGCAACTCGCCCTACGGCGCCGCTTTCGATTCGAGAGGCACTACGTCGCGCCCGCCGGCGCAAGGATCTTCCTCGGCATCGCGGTCTCCGTTCTCCAGGACCGCGCCGACCAGCCGTTGGGCTACATCTTCACCTTCCAGGATTTGACGGAGGTCTACGCTCTCGAGCAGCAAATGAGACTGAAGGAGCGCATGGAGGCTCTCGGCCAGATGGCCGCAGGTATGGCGCACGAGCTGCGCAATCCGCTGGCCGCGATCAGCGGCTCGGTCCAATACCTGAAGGGCTCGTTGAAGCCCGGCGGCGAAACGCTCGAGCTGATGGACATCATCCTCCGCGAATCCCAGCGTCTCGATCAGGCCATCAAGGACTTCCTGACGTTCACGCGCCCCGGGAAATTCTCGCCGCAGCCCTGCGAGCTCGTCCGGCTGATCGAGGATCACCTGAAGCTGCTCCGCAAGAGTCGCGAGTTCACGGGAGCGCACCGGATCGAGACCGACTACGCCGCCGACGAGATGTGGTGCGACGTCGACGCCAACCGAATCAAGCAGGTCTTCTGGAATCTCTCCACGAACGCGCTCAAGGCGATGCCCCGCGGCGGCGCGTTGAAGATCACGGTCCGATCCGACGTCGCGAAGAACGAGGTGAGCGTGACGTTCGCGGACGAGGGTGTCGGCATGGACGAACGCACGCGAGAGGGGTACTTCCAGCCGTTCAAGAGCGCGTTCGACGAGGGGACCGGGCTCGGAGCGGCGATCGTCTATCGGCTGGTGGAGGAGCACGGCGGGCGCATCGAGCTCCAGAGCCAGCCGGGCCAGGGCACGAACATTCGGATCGTCGTGCCGCGCGTTCGCGCCGGCGCGCCGGAGTCCTTGAAGGCGCCGCTCGCCGCGGCGGGAGGAATCCCCGCATGAACAGGGTGCTCGTGGTCGAGGACGAGAAGAGCATGCGCGACCTCCTGTCGCTGATGCTGCGCAAGGAGGGTTACGCGGTCGAGGTCGCGGACAGCGGCACCCAGGCGGTCTCGCGCATCGCGAAGGATCCGATCTACGATCTCGTCGTCACCGACGTTTCGATGCCCGGGATGACGGGTCTCGAGCTGCTCAAGCACGTGCGCAAGGTCTCGGCGGAGAGCTCGGTCATCCTCATGACCGCCTACGGCTCCAAAGAGACGGCGATCGACGCCCTGAACGAGGGGGCCGCGTACTACGTCGAGAAGCCGTTCGATCTCGACGAGATGAAGGTCGTCGTCCGCCGGACGCTCGATCAAAAGCGGATCGCGAGCGAGAACGCGGATCTCAAGAGCGAGAATCGCGGGCTCAAGGCCGAGCTGAAGGGGCGCTACCGGTTCGAAGGCCTGATCGGCCGCAGCGCGAAGATGAAAGCGATTTTTCAGCTGATCGAGCGCGTCGCCGGGACCGGCAGCACGATCGTCATCTCGGGCGAGTCCGGAACCGGCAAGGAGTTGATCGCGCGCGCGATCCACTACAACAGCGGACGCGGGGATCGCTCCTTCGTATCGATCAACTGCGGAGCCCTGCCCGACGAACTCCTCGAGAGCGAGTTGTTTGGCCATATGAAAGGTTCGTTCACCGGCGCCGTGACGACGAAAAAGGGGCTCTTCGAGGTCGCCGACGGGGGAACGATCTTCCTGGACGAAATCGGCGAGACGACCCCGGCGATGCAGATCAAGCTCCTCCGCGTTCTGCAGGAAAGGGTCATCCGTCGCGTCGGCGGGACCGAGGAGATCCCCGTCGACGTCCGCGTGATCACGGCGACGAATCAGGATCTCGACAAAATGGTCCGCGAGAAGCTGTTCCGCGAAGATCTGTTCTACCGGATCAACGTCATTCCGATTCGGATGCCGGCCCTCCGCGAGAAGCCGGAGGACATCCCGGCGCTGGCCGAGCACTTTCTGGAGAAGTACAAGGCCTCGATGGGAAAGGGCGTGCACGGGATCTCCGAGGAGGCCATGGAGTGCCTGGAGGCCTACCACTGGCCCGGCAACGTGCGCGAGCTCGAGAACGTGATCGAGCGCGCCGTCGCGCTGGAGGCGGGAGAGGCGATCCAGGCCGACAGCCTGCCTCGCGAGCTCCGCGGGGGACGCGCGGGGCGAGGCGAGCTGGACGTCGTGCTCCCCGAGTCGGGCATCGATCTCGAACGCCACCTCGAGGACCTCCGGCGGCGATACATGGCCGAAGCCATGGAGCGAGCCCATGGCGTCCAGACGCGCGCGGCGGAAATCCTGGGCATGACGTTTCGCTCCTTCCGGTATTTCGCGAAGAAGTACGGTCTGACGCGTGGCGAGGTGATCCCCGACGGGAGCCCGGTGCCCGCGACGGCGGTGGACGACGACCTCGCCGAGATCGATCGGGCGGAACGGGTGGACGACCGCCACGTCCCGCCCCGGGTGGGGTAGGGCAAAGCGCCGATCCCGGAAGCTTGCTAAGATTTCCTCTTTCGAGGTCCCCCCGGAGGAGATCAAGGTATGAAGTCAGCGCAAAAGGGATTCACGCTCATCGAGCTTCTGATCGTGGTCGCGATCATCGGCATCATCGCCGCCATCGCGATCCCCAACCTGCTGAACGCGATCGACCGCGGCAAGCAGAAGCGCACCATGGCCGACATGCGCTCGATCGGCACGGCG
>JACXTT010014823.1_pt1 | contig 10167 bp, 7 predicted proteins | sample 9270951 | NCBI WGS metagenome assembly JACXTT01 (sample SAMN15532306, study PRJNA645909) | rock metagenome | isolation source: weathered quartz diorite | place: Puerto Rico | collected 2017-06-21
ATCTGAACACCTGCCCGGTCGGCATCGCCACGCAGGACCCGGAATTGCGCAAGAAATTCGCCGGCAACCCGGAGCACGTGGTGAATTTCTTCCGCTTCGTGGCGCAGGAGACGCGCGAACTGATGGCGCAGCTCGGTTTCCGCAGCATGGACGAGATGATCGGGCGCGTGGACCGCCTGAACGTGAAAAAGGCGGTGGACCACTGGAAGGCGCGCGGCCTCGATTTTTCGCAGATCCTCTATCAGCCCGAGGCCGGTCCCGAGGTGGCGACCCGCCATGTGCGCGACCAGGACCATGGCCTCGACAAGTCGCTGGACCTGGTGACCATCCTGCCGCTGTGCCGCGACGCGCTGGAGTCGAAGAAGCCGGTGGACATTATCCTGCCGATTCGCAACGTCAACCGCACCGTGGGCACGATCCTGGGTTCGGCGGTTTCGCGCCGTTACGGGGCCGAGGGACTGCCCGAGGACACGATCCGCATCCATTTCAACGGCTCCGCCGGCCAGAGTTTTGGTGCCTTCCTGCCGCGCGGCCTTACCTTCACGCTCGAGGGTGATGCCAACGACTACATCGGCAAGGGGTTGTCCGGCGGCAAGATCATCGTCTATCCGCCGCGCCAGGCGAGCTTCGTGCCGGAAGAAAATATTCTGATCGGCAATGTCGCGCTGTACGGCGCGACATCGGGCGAAGCCTATTTCCGCGGCGTCGCTGGCGAGCGCTTCGCCGTGCGTAACTCCGGCGCGCACACGGTCGTGGAAGGCGTCGGCGACCACGGCTGTGAATACATGACCGGCGGTCGCGTCGTCGTCATCGGCCCGACCGGCCGCAACTTCGCGGCCGGCATGTCCGGCGGCGTGGCTTATGTGCTGGATGCGGCCGGCGACTTCAAGCGCCATTGCAACCTCGCCATGGTCGATATCGATCCCCTCGCTTCCAGCGAGGACATCGACCTCGTGAAAGACCTGCTCAAGCGGCACGTGCATCACACCGGCAGCACGGTCGCGGAAAAGATTCTCGGCAACTGGAAGACGATGCAGGCGAAATTCGTGAAGATCACGCCCAAGGATTACAAGCGCGTGCTGGCGGCCATTTCCAAGGCGCGCCAGATCGGTATCTCGGAGGAACAGGCGGTGATGGAAGCAGCGCATGGGTAAGATCACCGGTTTCATCGAGTTTCACCGCGCCAAGCAGCCCTATCGTCCCGTCGCCGAACGCGTGCGCGACTGGAAGCAGGTCATGGCGCCGTTCGCCGAGAACGAACTCAAGCAACAGGGCGCGCGCTGCATGGATTGCGGCATCCCGTTCTGTCACCAGGGCTGCCCCTTGGGCAATCTCATCCCCGACTGGAACGACCTGGTGTACCGCGGCCAGTGGCAGGAGGCCATCGACCGTTTGCACGCGACCAACAATTTTCCGGATTTCACCGGCACGCTCTGTCCCGCTCCGTGCGAGGGTGCCTGCGTGCTCGGCATCAACGATGATCCGGTGACGATCAAGGCGATCGAACTGGCCATCATCGACCGCGCCTTTCAGGAAGGCTGGATCAAGCCCGAGCCGCCCAAGGTGCTGACGGGCAGGAAAGTTGCCATTGTCGGTTCCGGCCCCGCCGGCCTCGCCGCCGCGCAACAGTTGCGCCGTGCCGGCCACGAGGTTACGGTGTTCGAGCGCGACGACCGCATCGGCGGTCTGCTGCGCTACGGCATTCCCGAATTCAAGATGGAAAAGAAAGTGCTCGACCGCCGGCTCGACCAGATGAAAGCCGAAGGCGTGGTGTTCAGGGCCAACGCGCACGTCGGCGTGAATGTCCCGGTCGAAGAACTGAAAAAGAATTTCGATGCGATTCTGCTTGCCGGCGGCGCCTGCGCGCCGCGCGATCTCAAGGTCCCGGGCCGTGAACTCCAGGGCGTGCACTTCGCCATGGAATACCTGACGCAATCGAACCGCCGATGCGAGGGCGACAACGTTACCGCGGAGCAGGAGATATCGGCCAAGGGCAGGCATGTCGTCATCATCGGCGGTGGTGACACAGGCGCCGATTGTCTCGGTACCGCGAACCGCCAGGGCGCCAAGAGCGTGCACCAGCTGGAAATCATGCCGCGCCCGCCCGAACACCGGGCCGCGAACAACCCCTGGCCCGAATACCCGTATATCTATCGCGTGACCTCGGCGCACGAGGAGGGCGTGGAGCGGGTTTATTCGGTCTCGACCAGGCGCTTCATCGGCGACGGGCAGGGCCGCATCAAGTCGCTTGAACTGGTGAAAGTCGAGCTGGTCCAGGAAGGCGGCCGCACCGGTTTCAAGGAGGTTCCAGGCAGCGAATTCACCCTGCCGGCCGGGCTGGTGTTGTTGGCCATGGGATTCACCGGGCCGGAGAAGCCGGGCATGCTGGCAAAACTGGGCGTGAAGCTCACCGAACGCGGCAACGTCTGGCGCGACGACAACTGGATGACCAGCGTTCCGGGCGTGTTCACCGCCGGCGACATGCAGCGTGGCCAGTCGCTGATCGTCTGGGCCATCGCCGAGGCGCGGTCAGCCGCGCGCGGCATCGATAAATATCTCACGGGCGCCTCCGACCTTCCGGCGCCGCTCTGAGACTCTCTCACCGCAAAGGCGCAAAATTTTGTCAGGAACAACATTGGGCGCGCGTCAGGGACGGCGCGCATCAGAGAGCGCAATTAAATGCGAAATTCGGCGCGAAGCGCCGTTTTTCTTTTCCTTTGTGTGCATCGCGTCTTTGCGGTGAAATCTCTTTATGACGGAACTCAAGAACGACAGATTATTGCGCGCTCTGCTGAGACAGCCGGTGGACGTGACGCCGGTGTGGATCATGCGCCAGGCGGGTCGCTACCTGCCCGAGTACCGCGCGGTGCGCGAGAAGGCCGGCGATTTCAAAACGCTGTGCACCACGCCGGAACTGGCCTGCGAGGTGACGTTGCAACCATTGCGGCGTTTCGCGCTGGACGCCGCGATCCTGTTCTCCGACATTCTCACCATTCCCGACGCCATGGGGCTCGATTTGTATTTCACCGAGGGTGAGGGCCCGCAATTCCGCAAGCCGGTGCGCAGCGCCGCCGATGTCGCCGCGCTGTCCGTGCCGGATCCCGAAGGGGAATTGAAATACGTCATGGACGCGGTGCGCCTGATCCGGCGCGAGCTGCACGGCCGGGTTCCGCTGATCGGTTTCGCCGGCAGCCCGTGGACGCTCGCGACCTACATGGTCGAGGGCGGCGGCAGCAAGGACTTCGGTCATGCCAAATGCATGATGTTCGACCAGCCGGCGCTCATGCACCGCTTGCTCGACGTGCTGGCGCGCGCGGTCATGGCTTACCTCAACGCCCAGGTCGCGGCCGGGGCGCAGGCGCTGATGCTGTTCGACACCTGGGGCGGCGTACTCACGCCGCGGGATTACCGCGAGTTCTCGCTGCGTTACATGGAACAGATTGTCCGCGGCCTGACCCGCGAGCACGAAGGTCGTCGGGTGCCGGTGATTCTGTTCACCAAGAACGGTGGCCAGTGGCTCGAGGCCCTCGCGGCATCGGGCGCCGATGCGCTCGGCATCGACTGGACCACCGACCTGGGCGACGCCCGCGCGCGCGTCGGTGACCGGGTCGCGCTGCAGGGCAACATGGACCCGTCCATCCTCTATGCCTCACCGGAACGCATCCGTCGCGAGGTCGACACGGTTCTGGCGAGCTACGGCCAGGGCAACGGCCTGGTTTTCAATCTGGGCCACGGCATTCACCCGCAGGTCGAGCCCGACAAGATCGCCGTGGTCGTGGACGCGGTTCATGACCTCAGCCGCCGCCATCATCCGGGGTAGTGCGGACAGCGGTTCCGCGGTTATCCTGTCGGTCCTCATCACCGGCGTCATTCGTTGACATGGACAATGCCCGTTGCCCGTTCGAGAAGGCCATCCTCGGCGCCCAGTGCGCCTGTGAAATGGCGACCCGTTTTTCCGTCGCCGAACAGATGGGCGTGGAATGCCGTTCCGACATCGCGCGCAACAATTGCGCCATGCTGCTCGGGTTCATGCGCGAACGCGCGCGCTTCGCGCTCAAGGTGACGGACACCTCCGTGAGCCTCCCGTTCGGCAAGGAGATGAAGGTCATGCTCGGCGGGCTGATCGGCCTGCAACGCCAGATGACGCCGGACGAGGGGGCCGCGGCGACTCCCTTCCGAGGCGAAGGGCGACTCCCTTCCGAGGCGAAGCTTCTTCGAAGGGAGGACGCCAGACCGCCACAAGAGACGCGTTCTTTGAGTCGACCGGCCGCCACCGCCGAAGGAGCATGCGCCACGCGCGGTGGCGGCCGGGTGCAGAATATCCACGCGCTGGTGCAGGAGGCTCAGGCGGTTTACGGTTCGCTGGAGTCCCTGCCGTATCACGAGATCGTCAAATCGATCGTGTCGTTTCAGAGCAGGCGCCGCGGCCGTGCGCGTCCCTCGCGCTGATTCCCGCTTAACCCGGGCCTTTCAATGTCGGTGGTAAGTCTTTGATGCGCGTGCCATGCGTCGCAGCGACGTGGCGTGCGCGTTGTTATTTGCCTGGCAGGCGGGTAAATTGAATATCCCTGAGCTATAAACGGACGCTTAGTCTCTTCAAAGAATAACCGAGCTGTTTCTGCGGCCGCCTCACAGGGATGCGGCGCCTGTCCCGCGCAGATGCGGGCGATGTGTAGGCAACACGCCGTCGCGGAGACAGGAGGTGGGGAAGTGGCGCAGAACGAATCCGAAGCGGACCGCGCGTCTGCTTCGAAACGAATGCTTGGCCTGCTCGACGGGCTGAAGCGGACGTCCGCGGGCATCGTTATCTATGACCAGATCGCACGCCTGGTGGAAGAGCAGGAGGGCGTGCAGGCCCGGGTCGATCATACCTACGCCGCGTTGCTGCATCTGCTGCTCGACGCCTATGCGCGCGATCCCTCCGCCGATCACATCACCCGCCTCAACGCGCGCCTGATCCAGTTACGCCGCGGTTTCGCCCCGGCGACCGGGAGCGCGGTTCCCTCCGACAAGCTCGATGAGCGCATTCGCCAGGCGGCCGCCGGCGTAGCCGCGCCCGCCGCGGAAAAACCCCGGCCGGAACCGGCGGCCGCGCCCAAAGCCGCGGCACCCGCTCCGAAGGAGGATTCCCCGAAGACGGTCGTGGCGACCGAGGGCGGCGCGCTGATGGCCGAACGCCGCGTCAACAACGCTTATCGCCTGCACCTCGACCGCCAGCGAGACGAGATAGAAAAGCTGCAGGAAGCGCTCGCCAAGAGCGTGACCGACGCGCTCACCCAGAATCGCGAATTCGGCGCGTTGCTGCAGATCGAACTGCGGGCGTTGCAGCAGGCCGAAGGCGATAAGGAGATCGAACAGCTGCGTCAGATACTGGTCGGCGGCCTCGAAGAACTCATCAACGGGCAGCGCTCGCTCGACACCAAGCTGCACCGCACCGGCGGTTATCTGAAGCTCATCAAGGCCGACAGCGAGCGCCTGCACGAGGAGCTGCACAAGGTGCGGCTGCTGTCTCTGACCGATGAATTCACCGGCCTGCCGAACCGGCGCGCGTTCATGCGCCGCCTGCAGGACGAGACCAGCCGCGCGCAGCGCTACGGCGCGCCGCTGGCGCTGGCCATGATCGATCTCGACGAGTTCAAGGCCATCAACGACGTGCACGGCCACGCCGCCGGCGACGCCATCCTGCGTTGTTACGCGACCGAGGTTCTGACGGTGCTGCGCCACCACGACATGGTGTCACGCTACGGCGGCGAGGAGTTCGCGGTGCTGCTGCCCAACACGACCCAGGAGGGCGCCGTCGCGGCCATCACCAAGGTGCGCAACCGTGCGCTCGAGATTCGCTGCGAACACCAGGATATGCGCCTGGCGCTGCCGACCTTTTCCACCGGTGTCGCCATGTATACCCCGGGCGAAAGCCACACCGACCTGATCGATCGCGCCGACCGCGCCCTGTACCGCGCCAAACGGCTCGGCCGCAACCGCATCGAGATGGAGCTCACCGTCGTCCCGCCGCCGCGTCGTCCCCAGGGTCTGACCAACGGCAACGGCTCCTGAAGCCGCCTGCAGCCTGTAAATCGCCTCCCGCGCCGCGTTAACGGCGGTTCAGCGCCTTCCGGCGGGTTGTGAACCGGGGTGGTGGCGTCTAATCTCAATGACAGGTCACTCACGCCAGTTATTGAGGAGATTGCCTTGGCGGGTAAGGACACCTCAGCAGATCCGTCGTTGCTGCAAAGCCTCAAACACCACCTGGAAGGTCTGAAGCGGACCGAACACGGGCTCATTCTCTACAACCAGATCCAGCGCGGCCTGCAGAAGTACGGCCACGAGGACGGGCGCATCGAGCTCGTTTTCGTCACTTTCCTGCACGGCCTGCTCGGCAAGTACGCCACCAGTCCGTCCTGCGACCCGGCGACGCGCGTGAAGGCGCGGCTCATCCAGCAGCGACTCACGCTTTATATCCCCGCGCAACCCGCGGCGCCCGCGGTCACGACGCCGACACCGCCGCCGGCCACGTCGGCGGCGGTTGAAGTGAAACTGGTTGCACCGCCCCCCGTGGCGGCGCAGGCTCCGCCCGCTCCCGTGCCGCCGGTGGTCGAGATCAAGCCGGAACCGGCCCTGACACGGGAAGCCGTCGTCCCGCCTCCGGAAACTCCATCGCCCACGCGACAGGAAAAGATCGAGGCGCTGGAAGATACGCTCGCGCACAAGGTGACCGAGAGCATCCAGGCCGACCCGAAGTTGGGTGAGCTGCTGGAAAGCGAGCGCGCCGCACTGCAGGACGCGCACAGCCCGCTGGGCGAACTCGGCGACCTCAAGCAGATTCTGGTCAAGGGCCTGAACGAACTGATCGAGGAGCGGCAAGCGCTGATCGAGAAACTCTCCACCGCGAGCGATTACCTCAAGGCGGTGGAAACCGACCGCGAGCGGCTGCGGCAGGAGCTCGGCCAGGCGCGCAAGAACAGCCTGACCGACGAGCTGACGGGACTGCCCAAGCGCGAGGTGTTCATCAAGCAGCTCGAGGCCGAGATCGGACGTGTCAAGCGCTACGGATTCGCGCTCGCGCTCGCGGTCATCGACGTCGACAACCTCGAGTCGGTGAACAAGCGTTACGGCCGTGCCGCCGGCGACGCGGTGCTGCGCTGCTATGCCGGCGAAATTCTTTCCAAGTTCCGCACCTACGACCTGGTGGCGCGCTACGGCGGCGACGAGTTCGCGGTGCTGTTTCCGAACACGCAGAAGGACGGGGCGATGCACGCGCTCGAAAAGGCGCGCAAGACCGCCACCAGCACTTTCATTCACCAGGACGGCAAGAACATTCCGCTGCCGAGCTTCTCGAGCGTGCTGACGCAGTATTCGCCCGGCGAGCCGCCGGCGGCGCTGCTTGCGCGCGCCGACGAAACGCTGACCCAGGCCAAGCTGGGTGGCACCAACCGCATGGTGGTTGCCCTGCCCACGGCCTAGCCGTCACGCTCACCCCGCCGGTTCTGGCCGGCCATAAGATGATCGGTTAGTATTGCGCCGCCGTCATTTTATGGAGGAAAGAATTCCATGCGTCTTCGGATATTTCTGGCAGCGTCAGCAGCGTGTTTCAGCGTCCCGGTGGTGGCGGATTCCCTCGACATCAACCTCAACAACGATACCGTACAGGCGACTTACGCCACGGCCTGGCGCCAGGCCGAATTCAACGTCGGCCTGCTCTCCAACACCGACCAGAACGACTGGGCCGCGAGCATGGGTCTGCTCGCCTCCGGCGAGAAGCAGACCGCCGACGCGCGCGTCGAAGCCGGCCTCGGCGGCAAGGTCTACGTCGCCTCTGTCAGCAACCAGGACGTGCTCGCCCTCGGCCTCGGCGGCCAGTTCAGCGTGCATCCGAACAACCTGCCGGTCGGTTTCGGCGGCTACCTGTATTACGCTCCGGACGTCATCACCTTCCTGGACGGCAAGAAGTTCTGGGAGTGGGGCGCGCGCGTCGAGTTCGAGGTGGTCAAGAAAACCGCGAACATCTACGTCGGCTACCGCAAGATGCGCACCGAGCTCGACAACAACACCAACGTGACCGTGGATTCCGGCGGTCATGTGGGCGTGAAGATCAGCTTCTAGCTCCCGTCGCGACGCCGCCGAACCCGCGGCGGGCTGTCCGCGCGCATCCCATGAAAAGCCTCTGGAACGACACCGAAGCCGCGCAATTCCCGGGTGATCTCGGATTGCGCGTCTACAGCTCGCGCCTGCTCGGGCGCGACAGGACCCTGGTACTGCACGGCGGCGGCAACACCTCGGTCAAGATCGCGGAAAAAAATCTGCTCGGCGAGAACGAGACCCTGCTGTACGTGAAGGGCAGCGGCTGGGACCTGGAGTTCATCGAGGCCGCCGGTTTTTCGCCGGTGCGCATGGAACATCTGCTCCGGCTCGCGAAGCTCCCGCAGTTGTCCGACCCGCAGATGGTGAACGAGCTGCGCACGCACATGACCCGCGCTTCCGCGCCCACGCCCTCGGTCGAAGCGATCCTGCACGCGATCCTCCCGCACAAGTACGTGGACCACACCCATGCCGACGCGGTGATCACCGTGACCAATACCGCCGGAGGCCTCGAGCGCATCCGCGAGATTTACGGCGACAGCGTCGTGGTCATTCCCTATGTCATGCCCGGGTTCGACCTGGCGCGCTTGTGCGCGGGGGAGTTCGCCAAACAGGCCGGCAAGAACACGATCGGCATGGTGCTCATGAACCACGGCATCTTTTCCTTCGGCGACACCGCGCGGCAATCCTACGAGCGCATGATCGAACTCGTGACGCGCGCCGAGAACTATCTCGCGAAACACAAGGCCTGGCAGTTGCCGGCCGCCGTGGAAAAATCATCCCCGGGGCCGCTGCGCCGGGAGCTGGCCGGGCTGCGGCGCACACTGTCCGCGACCGCCGGGGTTCCCGTGATCGTCGCGGCGCATGAAGATCCTGCGAGCCTCGCGTTTGCACGCCGTCCGGACATCGCCGCGATCTCGCAACAGGGGCCGGCGACGCCGGACCACGTGATCCGCACCAAGCGTCTGCCGATGTTGGGGCGCGACGTGACGGCTTACGTCGAGACCTACAAAAAATATTTCAACGAGCATGCCCCGAAGGCGAAAGAACCCAAGACCATGCTCGATCCCGCGCCGCGCGTGATCCTCGACCGCGACTTCGGCGTCGCCACGGTCGGGCGCAGCGCCAAGGATGCCGCGATCTGTTACGACATCTACGCCCATACGATCGAGATCATCCAGCGCGCCACGGCGCTCGGCGGCTGGCAGGCGCTGCCCGCGAAGGACATTTTCGACGTGGAATACTGGGATCTGGAACAGGCCAAGCTCAAGGGCGGCGGCAAACCGCCGATGTTCGCCGGGGAAGTGGCGCTCGTCACCGGCGCCGCCTCGGGCATCGGCAAGGCCTGTGTGGATTCGCTGCTCGCGCGTGGTGCTGCGGTCGTCGGGCTCGACATCAATAACGCCATTACCGGTCTTTACAGCCGCCCCGATTATCTCGGCCTGGTATGCGACGTGACGGATGAGAAGCAGCTCGCCGATGTGCTGGAAAAAACCGCACGCAGCTTCGGCGGGCTCGATATGCTGATCCTGAACGCCGGCATTTTCCCGCCCGGCTGCCGCATCGAAGCGCTCGCGACCGCCGAGTGGCAGAAAGTGCTGCGCATCAACCTGGATTCCAATCTGGTGCTGATGCGCGAGGCGCATGCGCTGCTCAAGCTTGCGCCGCGCGGCGGGCGCGTGGTGGTGATCGGTTCCAAGAACGTCTCCGCGCCCGGCCCCGGTGCCGCGGCTTATTCGGCGTCGAAAGCGGCGCTCAATCAGCTCGCACGCGTAGCCGCGCTCGAATGGGGTGTGGACAACATCCGCATCAACTCACTGCACCCGAATGCTGTTTTCGACACCGGCATCTGGACCGACGAGGTTCTCGCCGCGCGCGCGAAGCACTACGGTCTCACGGTCGAGCAGTACAAGAAGAACAACGTGCTGAAAACCGAAGTCACCAGCCGCGACGTCGCCGAGCTCGCCGCCGAGATGTGCGGCCCGCTGTTCGCCAAGACCACCGCTGCGCAGGTGCCGGTGGATGGCGGGAACGAGCGGGTGATCTAGCCAAAATACCGGACTCGCTCGCGATCCGGTACGGTGCCCTGTG
>JACXTT010014824.1_pt1 | contig 10167 bp, 6 predicted proteins | sample 9270951 | NCBI WGS metagenome assembly JACXTT01 (sample SAMN15532306, study PRJNA645909) | rock metagenome | isolation source: weathered quartz diorite | place: Puerto Rico | collected 2017-06-21
CCCGAGGATCGCGCGGGCATGAAGCTCGAATTCGCTCTGAGCCTGCGTGACCATCGTGACCATGCCGGTGTCATGCGGTCGCGGGCTCACCTCGCTGAACCAGACCCGGTCGTCCTGAACGAAGAGCTCGACGCCGAAGATGCCGCGTCCTCCCAGGCTGTCGGTGACGCGCTTCGCGATGTCGCGGGCCCTCGCGAGCGCGACGTCGCTCATCGGCTGCGGCTGCCAGCTCTCGACATAGTCTCCCTTCACCTGCACGTGGCCCACCGGCTCGCAGAAGAGGGTCGTCGCCTCTCCGTCCTCGGCTCCGGCTCGAACCGTCAGCAGCGTGATCTCGTAGTCGAATCGGATCCGCTCCTCCACGATGACGCGCGCGCGCCGCACGCGCCCGGCGCTCATCGCGTATTCCCAGGCCCGGGCCACGTCCTCGGAGCTCTGGAGCACCGATTGTCCCTTTCCTGACGAGGACATCACCGGCTTCATCACGCAGGGATATCCCACCCGGTCCGCCGCGCGATAGACCTCCTCCAAGCTCTCCGCGAACGCGTACCGCGAGGTGGGAAGCCCCAGCTCCTCGGCGACGAGCCTTCGAATTCCTTCGCGGTTCATCGTGAGCCGCGTGGCCCGCGCGGTGGGAATCACGCGCGCCAGGCGGTCCTGTTCGATTCGCTGGAGCTCGTCCGTGGCAATGGCTTCGATCTCCGGAACCACGAGATGCGGCTGCTCCTGCTCCACCAGAGCGCGGAGGGCCTTGGCATCGGTCATGTCGATGACGTGCCAGCGGTGGGCCAGGTGATGGCCGGGCGCGTGCGCGTAGCGGTCCACCGCGATCACTTCCACGCCCAGACGCTGCAAGGCGATGATGACTTCTTTGCCAAGCTCCCCGGCGCCGAGCAACATGACCTTGGTGGCGTCCGGAGAGAGGGGCGTGCCGATGCGCAAGAGGGTTGCCTCCGAGGTGAAGGTGGGGAAGCGGAAAGCGGAATCCTAATGCCCGCTGATCCCAGGCGCAAGGGTCCGCGATCCACCATGGCGAGGGGAACGCCTTGCTGCTAGGGTGAGGCCAGCCGATTCCCATCCCCTACCGATCCGAAACCCCGCGCGCGCCCCGCGCGTACGTGTTTCTGAGGAGGTGCCCATGCTCGAAACGCGCGGTCTCGTGAAGATCTACCCGGGCCCGGTGACGGCCTTGAACAGCATCGACCTGGACGTCCCGTCCGGCATGTTCGGCCTGCTCGGTCCGAACGGCGCGGGCAAGTCCACGTTCATGAAGATCCTCGCGGGTCTTCTGGAGCCCACGTCCGGGGGGGCCACCCTGGATGGCGAGCACATTCTCGAGAATCCAGAGCGCCTCTGGCCGCGCCTCGGCTATCTCCCCCAGGAGTTCGGGTTCTACCCGCACCTGAACGGCGAGACGATGCTCGACCACTTGCTCACCCTGAAGGGCGTACAGGCGCCCCAGGGCCGGAAGCGCCTCGTGGCGGAGCTTCTCGAGCGTGTGAACCTGTCCTTCGCCGCCAAGCGCTCCCTGAGGAGCTATTCCGGAGGAATGCGTCAACGGCTTGGAATCGCGCAGGCTCTGGCCGGCAATCCGCGGCTCATCATCGTGGACGAGCCGACGGCGGGGCTGGATCCGGAGGAACGCCTTCGCTTCTACCGTCTTCTTTCCGAGCTTGCCGTCGACCGGATCGTTCTTCTCTCCACCCACATCGTCGAGGACGTGGCCGTGCTCTGTCCGCGCTTCGCCGTGATCCGCGCGGGCAGGCTCCTCGCCGTGACCTCGCCCAGCGAGGCCCGCGCCGCGATCGCGGGGCACATCTACGAGGGCTTGGTGAACGCCGAAGACCTTCCGCGGCTTCGCGCCGAGCGCATCGTCACCCAGGCGATCCTCGTCGAGGGAAAGGACCGCGCGAGGATCTACGATCCGTCGGGGTCTCCTCCGGACGGCTTCGCTCCGGCGCAGGTCACGCTGGAGGACGCGTATCTGGTCCTCATGCGCCTCGGGGCGCTTCCCGCGCGCGGGCGGCGCGGCGCGCCGCAAACCGCTTCGGAAGACCGGGGGGATCCGGCGCTCGCGTCGGCCTCCGCGGAAGCGGGGACTCCGTCATGAGCTTCCGCCGCCTCGCCGCTTCCTTCGGCGTCGAGTTCCGACATTCCTTCCGCCGTCCGCTCTTTTTCTTCCTCGCCTTCATTCTCATCCTGAGCGCGTGGGGGCTCTCGAGCGGCAAGATGCAGATCTCGTCGGGTGATAGCTCGGTGGGCGGCACGAAGGCCTGGATCACGTCCGAGTTCGCGCAGACCCAGATGATGACCTTCATCATCCTGCTCTATTACGCCTTCTTCATCGCCAAGGCCGCGGGCCTCATGCTCCTCAAGGATCACGAGACACAGGTGGACGTGCTCCTTCACTCCACGCCGCTCACGCCCCGGGAGTACGTGTGGGGGCGTTTCCTGGCGGTGACGGGCGGCTTCGCGGCGCTGATGCTCTTTCAGGTGGTGGTGAACGCGTTCTTCAATCACATCGTGCCCAACCCCGCCGCGAAGGACATCCGAGGTCCGTTTCTGCTTCAGAGCTACCTCGTTCCGGTGCTGACGATCGGGCTTCCGTTCCTCATCTTTTTCGTCGGCCTCTCGATGTTCATCGGGGAGCGGACGAGAAACGCCGTCATGGTCTTCGTGCTTCCGGTCGCGGCGCTTCTCATCTGCGGCTTCTTCCTCTGGACCTGGTCTCCATCCTGGCTCGACCTCCGCGTGAACAAGCTCCTTCAAGTTCTGGATCCTTCCGGGTATCGGTGGCTGAACGAGACGCTGCTCAAGGTCGATCGAGGCGTGGACTACTACAACAAGCGGCCCGTGCCCTACGACGCGCTCTTCTGGCTGAACCGTGCGTGGCTCCTGGCGCTCGGGATCGCCGGCGTCCTGCTCACGGAGCGGGCGGTCGCCCAGTCGCTACGCGGAGCAGTCCTCTCGAAGCGTCAGACGAAGTCGCGCGCGACGGCCCCTTCAGGCGGCGCTCTCGAGGCCGAGCCCGCGCGCGGGACGGCCCTGACCGGCCTCGGGATGACCGGACGTCAGTCCGGCTTTCTCGCGAGCGTGGGCGCGGTCGCACGAACCGAGCTCCGGGAGCTTCAACGCCAGCCCGGTCTCTACATTTTCATACCGCTCATTCTCGTCCAGGTGCTCGGCAACTCGCTCCTCGCGGTAGGCGCCTTCGATACCCCGCTCCTGCTCACACCGGGAACGAGTGCGGTGCAGATCGCGAACCAGGTCATCCTGCTCGTGCTCCTGCTCCTTCTCTTCTACACAGTGGAGTCTCTGGAGCGGGAGCGCACGACCGGGCTTTCGCAGATCCTCTACGCGACGCCCTGCCGCACGGCCGCCTTCCTGGCCGGAAAGGCGGTGGCCAACAGCTTCGTCGCGCTCGTGATCCTCGCGGCCGCGCTCGTCGCGAGCGCGATCGCCCTGGCGGTGCAGCACACGGTGCCGTTCTCGATCGAGCCTTACGCGCTCATCTGGGGGCTCCTCCTGGTTCCGACGTTTCTTCTGTGGACCGCTTTCGTCTCCGCGATCTACGCGGCCGTGGGGAACCGGTACACCGCGTACGCGATCGCCCTGGGTGCTTTGATCTACACCGGGTTCCGGACCCTCACCGGCGAGATCAGCTGGGCCGGCAACTGGCCGCTCTGGGGGCGCGCGCTGCGCTGGAGCGATCTGGGGTTCTTCGAGACCGACCGGCTGGCGCTGGTGCTGAATCGCGTCATGGTGCTTGGGGGCGCGGTGTTCTTCGTGGCGCTCGCCGTGAAGCTCTTCGAGCGGAGAGGGGCGGACGCCGTGCGCACGATTCATCGGCTGGCGCCGCACCGGCTCAGCGCTACGGCGCTTCGCCTCGCGGGATTCGCCCTCGTCCCGCTGGCCGCCTGGACGATCCTCATCTTCCAGGTCACGAACGGTCTCGACGGCGGCGTGTTCCGGAAGGAGACGAAAGACTACTGGGCCAAGAATCTCAAGACCTGGCTCGACGCGCCCCTTCCCGACATCGGGCGCGTGGACGTCGCGGTGAACGTGGATCCCTGGCGCCACGGGCTTTCCAGCGAGGGGAACTTCACGCTGGTGAACGGCCTCGACACGACGCTCACCCAGATCCCGCTCACCGGCGGTCTTCACTGGAACCACCTCGCGTGGACCATGGACGGCAAGCCGTACACCCCGGAGGACCGGAAGCATCTCTATGTCTTCACCCCGGAACGGCCGCTCGCGAAGGGGGACAGCGTCGTGATCGGATGGAAGTGGGACGGATTCCTTCCTCGAGGAGTCACCAGAAATGGTGGGAACACCGACGAGTTCGTCCTCCCCTCGGGGGTGGTGCTCACGGGGTTCCAGCCGAGTTTCCTCCCGGTGATCGGGTTCATGGAGGGCGTGGGAGAGACAAAGGACAACAAGACCGAGGCGCGCAAGTATCCGCGCGACTACTGGAAGGGGATCACGCGAGCGGGCTATGGCGCGACCGCCTGGTTCCCGGCCCGCGTGGCCATCACCGGACCGGCCGACTACACCTTGAACGGCCCCGGTGTTTGCACGAGCAACACCGTGAAGGACGGCTGGCGCACCCAGGTATGGGAAACCGACCATCCCGTCAAGATCCTGAACATCGTCTGCGGGAAGTGGAAGACGAAGCAGGGGAAGGGTACGACCATCTACTACAATCCGATCCATCCCTACAACGTGGCGGAGATGTCATCGACGCTTGACGCGGCGCGGCGATGGTACTCGGAATGGTTCCTGCCGTATCCCTGGCGGGAGCTCAAGCTCTCGGAGTTTCCGGCCCTCGCGGGTTACGCCCAGGGCTTCGGCACGAACATCACGTTCTCCGAGAACATCGGCTTTCTCACGAAGAACGACGAGAAGACCGACGCGACGTTCCTCGTCACGGCGCACGAAGCGGCGCATCAGTGGTGGGGAAACATCCTTACTCCCGCGAACGGCCCCAACGCCGATTTCCTGAGCGAGGGCATGGCGCACTTCTCGACGCTGCTCCTCTTCGAGAAGCTGAAGGGCCCGCGTGGGCGCATGGAGTTCGCGAAGGGAATCGAGTCCCGCTATGGTGACCGCCGGCGCGTGGACGACGAGCGGCCCATGTACGACATCGACGGCAAGCGCGACTCGGACGAAACCGTGACGTACGACCGCGGCGGCTGGGTCTTCTGGATGCTCTACGACTTCATGGGACACGATCGCGCTCTCGCGGGTCTCCAGCACTTCATCCGGACCTGGAGCGAAAGCCGCGATCATCCGGCGTTGCAGGACTTCGTCGCGGCGATGCGCCCCTACGCCCGGGACCCGGCCGCGTACGATGCCTTCGTGAAGCAGTGGTTCGAGGATCGGGCGATGCCGGAATACCGCGTGACCGACGCGAAAAAGGAGAAGCGCGGCCAGGAGTACGACGTGACCCTGACGGTGAGAAACATAGGAACAGGACGGATGCCGGTCGAGGTCGCGGCGACGTCGGGAGACCGTTGGGCCAAGGAGCACCCCTCCTACCGCGAAGCGCGCGGAGCCGTCGTGCTGGGGGCTGGAGAGTCGAAGGCGCTCATCATCCACTGCGCCTTCTCGCCGGACAAGGTGGTGGTGGATCCGGACGTGCGCGTGCTGCAGCTCAACCGAAAGCAGGCGACGGTCACGCTGTAGCGTTCGAAGCTGATCGTCCCCGAGCTACTCGCCGAAGCTCTCGGGCCTGCACCCGAGCTTCTTCATCTTCTTGTACAGGTGACTCCGCTCGAGGCCCAGGCTCAACGCTGCTTTCGTCATGCTCCCGCCTGCCTCGAGCAGCGCGCCCTGGATCTCCTTCCGCTCGAACTCCCGAACCGCGTCACCCAGCTTTCTCGGACGCGCTTCCGTGCGCTCCACCTGCGGCAGCACCGCGTGGACCTGCTCCGGACCGATGGTCCCGCCGCGCGTCATGATCCACAGTCGCTCCACGAGATTCCGTAGCTCGCGCACATTCCCGGGATACGCGTAGTGGCGCAGGAGGCCCAGCGCCGCCGGAGTGAAGGTCTTGGGCTTGCCACCGGCTTCCTTCGCGATCGCTCCCATGAAGTGCTCCACCAGAAGTGGAATGTCCTCGGACCGCTCCCGCAGCGGCGGCACGCGGATGGGAACCACCGCGAGCCGGAAGTAGAGGTCCTCCCGGAACTGTCCCGAGCGCACGCGGGACTGGAGATCCTGATTCGTGGCCGCGATCACCCTCGCGTCGACCTTGATCGCCCGATTCCCGCCGACCCGGTGGATCTCGCCTTCCTGGAGCACGCGCAGGAGCTTTGTCTGGGAGCGCACGCTCATGTCGCCGATCTCGTCTAGAAAAAGCGTGCCGCGATGCGCTTCCTCGAACGTGCCGCGGCGCGATTGAGTCGCGCCCGTGAAGGAGCCTCGCTCATGGCCGAATAGCTCTGATTCCACCAGCTCCTCCGGAATCGCGGAACAATTCACCGCCACGAACGGCTGATCGCGCCGCGGGCCCGCCGCGTGCAGGGCGCGGGCCACCAGCTCCTTTCCGGTGCCGTTCTCGCCCAGGATCAGCACGCGGGTAGTACTGGGACTCGCGAGCTGGATCTCGCGCAGGAGCTTCACGACCGCTGGCGACTTTCCGAGGATCTCCTGCGCCCACGGGCTCGAGAGGCGGCGGTTCTCCGCCTTGAGCGCCAGGGTTTCCGCCGCGTTGCGCAGCAGCACGAGGAGCCGCTCCAGGGAGATCGGCTTCTCGAGGAAATCGAAAGCACCGAGGCGCGTCGCCTTCACCGCGGCATCGATCGTCGCGTGCCCCGACATCATGATGACGGTCGTGTCCGGCGCACGCTCCCGGATCTCGGCAAGGAGATCGAGTCCGCTCCCCTCGGGGAACCACACGTCGAGCAGCACGAGGTCATAGGAGTCCCGAAGCTTCGTCCGCGCGTCGGCCAGACTGGCGGCCACGTCCACCTGGTACCCGTCGCGTCCCAACGCGCCCTCGAGGCTCGAGCGGATATTGGCCTCGTCGTCGACGATGAGGAGGGTCATGAAGGCTCTCCCGGCCCGGATCCCGCCCGCCGGAGCGGGAGCCGGATCCGGAAGGTCGTGCCGGCGCGCCCCGTGTCCACCGCGATCGTGCCCTGGTGGTCGCTGATGATGCGCTCCACGATCGTGAGCCCCAGCCCGCTCCCTTTCGACTTCGTGGTGAATCCGGGGACGAAGAGGTTCGCGCGCTGCTCTTCGGTGAGCCCGGAGCCCGAATCCGCGACCAGGATTTCCACCGAGTCTCCTTCGGTGCGCGCCGAGACCGTCACGCGCCCCGCTCCGTTCAGCGCCTCGAGACCGTTCTGGATCAGGTTGATCAGCGACTGTCGGATCTGACCTGAATCTGCGGGGAAGGTGATCTCTCCGGGCGGCCGCGACACCGTGAGGCGGCCCGCGGAGATATCGCCCGCGTAGAGCGTCTCGAGATCATCGAATAGACGGGCGATACTGCAAGAAGTGAGCACCGGCGCGGGAATCCTCCCGAATTCCGAAAATTCATTCAGGAGGCGCCGCAAGGTTCCTATCTCCTCGCCGATCGTTCGCACCGCCCGATCCAGGATCGCGGGGAATTCGGGGAGTTTCTGCTCGTAGCTTCGTTTCAGGTCCGCCACCGAGATCGCGATCGGTGTGAGCGGGTTTTTCACCTCGTGGGCCACCTTGCGGGCCAATTGACTCCAGGCCGCCTGGCGTTCGCTCGTCCGGAGCTTGTCACGATAGGTCTTGAGATCCCGCCGCATGCGATCGACTGCAAGGACGAGGGTCTGAAGCTCCCCGATGCTGCTCAAGGTCAGGGACTCTTCCCAGTTCCCTTGCGCGAGCGTGTCGGAGAACGCGGCCAGCTGCTCCACGGGGCGCGAGATCTGAGAGGACCAGACGATCGCGAGTGGGATCGCGATCCCGAGCCCGAGCAATCCCAGGAGCAAGGAGGCGAGCTGGATCGAGACGATCGTCCGCTCGGCTGCGTCGGTCGAGACGATTCCCAGGATGGCGGCGTGGGGCGGCGGGCCCACGACGAGGGAGCGAGTCTTCGTCAGGGTGCGCGCCGCCGGAGCCTCGGCATCGGAGCTTCGGGCTGCGGCAGGCGTCGCCGATGACTCGGGAAGCGTCGTCGCGGCGAGCTTGCCTGCTCCATCACGCAAGACGAGCTCCACCCCGGCCGGGTTCCCGAGCTTTCTCAAGAACGTGCCGTCCAGAAGGACGCCGCCCTGAACCGCTCCAACCGCCTGCGCCTGGGATCGAATCGGAGCGTGCACGATCAACACGAGGCCCTGCACGCCGGGCATCGCTCGAATTGCCGGCACGTTCCAGGGAAGGGACGCCGATGCCTGGAATGCGGCGGTTCCCTCGATCGGACCAGGCGCGCTCGAGATGACACCGCCGCTCGAGTCCGTGACGCTCAGGAAATCGAGTCCGAGGAGGCGCTTGCGCTCCGCGAGGAATTCGGAGAACTCCCTGCCACCCAGGGTGGACAGGATGTAGAGGCGCTTGAGTTGAGGGTCCTTGGCCAGGACCTCGAGCTTCCCGGCGACCGAGCGCGCGTTCTCGCCGACAAGGGCCTGCGCCGTCTCGAGCGTGGCGCCGAGGCGCTCCTGGGCCTCCTCCCGCACCATGGTCTCGATGCGACCCGTGAGGAAGATCACGGCCACCGCGACCGGGATGACTGCCAGGAGCGAGAACGCGACGATGAGCCTGGTCCGGAGCGAGGTCATGTACGGCGCGTACCTGTCCACGTGTCCGTCATGCCACGCTCCACTCGCCGGCCGAGTTCATTCCCTGGATTGGAGATACGGTGTGTGGACAGAGTGCGCTCCCACTCCGTGCGTGTCAAGCTTGACACATCCCCTCCCTTTCGTGGAATCGCCAAGACCATCAATCCATGCGATTTCAGCCACTTACGCCTGAGGCACATCCCTTGATTTGCGTCTCATAGCAGAGCGGTGGCCACAGCGGCTCGCCCTCTCGCACTGGCGCGGAGCGCGCGTGCTTAAGCCAGGCGATCCGCGGAAGCGCCGGCCAAACGGCCGCAGATCGAACGACTCGGGCCGGTGGGGAGAAAGGCAATGAAGAAGGACATGTGGGGCAGGACGGCGTGGGTCACGGCCGCGGCGACGCTGGCGTTTCTCGCGCTGGGATGTGGGGAGCAGAAGAAGCAGACCGCGGTGGCGACGGGGGCGGCGCCCGTCGAGCAAGCGGCGAAGACTCCAGCGGTCATCGCGGCCGCAAGCACCACGACACCGGAGGCGGGCGTGACGCTGGTGAAGGGCGGCTCGGCCCCGGAGGATTCGCTGCCGCCCGATGTGACCGCGTTCGCTCCGGATTCCACGATCGCTCCGGGCACCGTCATCGAGATCACGGCCGATGCATCGACCGACGCGACGTCGCTGATCCTGACGGATCGCCTGGGCCACAAGTACCCCTTCACCTACGACGGCGAAGCCAAGGGCTGGCGCGTTCACTACCGCGTGCCGCTTCGGACCGAGGGGGATCGGCTGGGGCTCTCGATCACGGCCACGAATGGGGCGAACCGGTTCAAGCGTGTGTGGGTGTTCCTGAACATGCAGGGTGGGGTGCCGGCCCAAGCGCATGAGTGATGAGCGCAAACTGGAAAGGAGTCGGCCACGGAGCCCTCGGAAGGATCCCGGGGGCTCCTCAGTTTTCCAGCACTTTGATCCGGACCCGCGCGGTTCCGGCGCGGACGAAATCGAGCCTGCTCGCGGCGCGCCTCGACACGTCGATGATCCGGCCGGGAGCGAAGGGCCCCCGATCGGTGATCGTGACGACCACGCTCCGGCCGTTCGCCAGGTTCGTCACCTGCACCCTCGTCCCGAAAGGAAGGGTCCGGTGTGCCGCGGTCATCGCGTCCTCGTCGTAGCGATCTCCGCTCGCCGTGCGCGCCCCGTGGAATCTCGAGGCGTAGTACGAGGCAAAGCCCACCTCGACCTCGCGCTCCAGAGGAGTCAAAGGCGGGCGCGTGCCGGCGCAGCCGATGGGGGCCAGCAGGGCGAAGATCAGGACCCAGTGTAGATGGCGCATAGGGGCTGATCGAAGGATCGGCCCCCCGGAAAAACTCTATAGGGCAAAAAATGGCTGGTCCGGATCACCGCGGTTCTCTATAATTCG